>Ga0214919_10010369_pt1 | contig 11828 bp, 10 predicted proteins | sample LL1503_MetaG_FD_177994 | JGI IMG/M metagenome (GOLD analysis project Ga0214919, IMG submission 177994) | Freshwater microbial communities from Lake Lanier, Atlanta, Georgia, United States - LL-1503 | ecosystem: Environmental > Aquatic > Freshwater > Lake | place: USA: Georgia | collected...
AATCCATCCTGGCGAGTTTTTGAAGGAGTTGCTTGAGGAACTCCAACTCAGTCAGACGGGACTGGCCGACGCCTTGGGTATTTCCGCCATGCGCGTTTCGCATGTGCTGAGAGGGCAGCGACCGGTGACTGCCGAGTTGGCCTTGCGGCTGGGTCGCGTGATGGGCCAGACGCCGCAATATTGGTTGAACCTTCAAACCACCTATGACCTGAAAATTGCGCAACGCGACAACCAGGCCAGTCTTTTAGCATTACGGCGGCTGGCGGCTTAAGCTTGCTAACCCATTCGCGGATTACATCTGCGGTCCGCATATTGCATTTCCGCCAAAATGCACCATGTCTTCGGTACTTCGTCACCCTGTTGTGGCCAAACCCGCTTTTTTTGAGCACCCAAAACTATGGTCCCCCACCTCGTTACCGCCCTGACCGGCCCCATCAATGAACTGGAGCAGCGCCTGCTGGACACCATGCCAGCCATCGAGCGCTGGTTTCGGCTGGAATGGATGGAGCACACGCCGCCCTTCTATACCTCGGTGGATGTGCGCAATGCCGGCTTCAAGCTGGCCCCGGTGGATACCGACTTCTACCCCAACGGCTGGAACAACCTGACGCCCGAGATGCTGCCGCTGGCAGTGCAGGCGGCGATGGTGGCTATCGAGAAGATATGCCCCGAAGCGCGCAATCTGCTCATCATCCCCGAGCACAACATCCGCAGCACCTTTTACCTGAGCAACCTGGCCCAGCTGCGGCGCATATTTCACATGGCGGGGCTTAATGTGCGCATCGGGTCGATCAGCCCGGAGCTAAAGAAAAGCACCGTTATCGAATTGCCCGGCGGCGAGAGCATCACCTTGGAACCTGTGCTGCGCAACAAAGGGCGTATCGGCGTCAAGGACTTTGACCCTTGCACCATCTTGCTCAATAACGACCTGGCGGCAGGCATCCCCGGCATTTTGGAAGACTTGCACCAGCAATACCTGCTGCCCCCGCTGCACGCCAGTTGGGCGGTGCGGCGCAAAAGCACGCATTTCGCCTGCTACGAAGAAATTGCCAAACGCTTTGGCAAGCTCACCGGCATCGATCCCTGGCTGATCAACCCGCTGTACGAAAGCTGCGGCGATGTCGATCTGGCAGATGCCAAAGGCCTGTCGGCCCTCAGCGCGCGGGTGGACTCCACCCTTAGCAAAGTGCGCCGCAAGTACAAGGAATACGGCATCAAGGAAAAGCCTTTTGTCATCGTCAAGGCCGATAACAGCAGCAGCGGCATGGGCCTGATGACCTTGCGCGATGCCAAGCAAGTGCCCGATTTGGTGGCACGCACCCAGGCGGCAGCGCAGGACGGCGGCTTGCGCCAGTTGATCGTGCAAGAAGGCGTGCTCACCCACGAGCGCATGAACGACGCCGTGGCTGAGCCGGTGGTGTACATGATGGACCGTTATGTGGTGGGCGGCTTTTACCGTATCCACGCCGACCGTGGTGAGGATGAAAACCTCAGCGCCCCTGGCTCTTTGTACGTGCCCCTGGCCTTTGGGCCCAGCACCCAACTGCCGCAGTTAGGCGTGCGCCCCGGCGCCAGCGAGCCCAACCGCTTTTACATGTATGGCGTGGTGGGACGTCTTGCCATGTTGGCCGCCAGCTACGAGCTGGAAGGCACCGACCCGCTGGCCGACGAGGACGAATAGCCCAGCCCATCCCCGAGCCGGATTTGTCGCAGCAGCGACTTTTCTTGCTGCAATGCAACATATTTTTTAGTTCAGCCCCCTTAAGCGGGTTGGAAACGGCTTTTGCCGTAGCACAATGGCGCTCCCCGCGACAACCGAATCCGTGCCGCTTTGGTGGCCGGTGCAACTTGTGTCTCCACAAAAATCATCACTCACCGCCTTGACCGTTGGCGCCATTGGCGTGGTCTATGGCGATATCGGCACCAGCGTGCTCTACGCGCTCAAAGAGGTGTTCGGCTCTGGGCATGTGCCCTTCACCCCAGACAATGTGTATGGCATCTTGTCCATGATTTTCTGGACGCTGACCATCATCGTCTCGCTCAAATACGTGGTCTTGGTGCTACGCGCCGACAACGCGGGCGAGGGTGGACTGATCGCCATGCTGGCGCTGGCCTCCCAAGCGGTGAAAGACAAACCGGTGTTGCGCCGGATTCTGCTCAACGTCGGCATCTTCGGCACCTGTTTGTTTTATGGCGACGGGGTGATTACGCCGGCGATTTCGGTGCTGGGCGCGGTGGAAGGTTTGGAAGTGATTTCGCCGCGTTTTGTGAAGTACGTGGTGCCGCTAACCCTAGTGATTTTATTTTGCCTCTTTTGGGTGCAAAAGCGCGGCACTACCGGTATCGGTAAGTTTTTTGGCCCCATCACCTTGGTTTGGTTTGCCGCCATTGGCGCATTGGGGATTTTTCATATCGCGGCCAACCCGGCTATTTTGCTGGCGCTTAGCCCGCATTACGCCGCGCTCTTTGTCTGGGAGAACCCGGGCGTTACCTTTGTCCTGCTGGGCGCCGTGGTCTTGTGCGTAACCGGTGCCGAAGCCTTGTACGCGGACTTGGGGCACTTTGGCAAAAAGCCGATTCGCATCGCCTGGTTTGCGGTGGTTATGCCATCGCTGACCCTTAATTATTTCGGCCAGGGCGCTTTATTACTCGCCAATCCCGCGGCGGTCAAAAACCCGTTTTACATGATGGCCCCAGACTGGGCGCTGATACCTTTGGTCGTGCTGGCCACGGCGGCTGCGGTCATTGCCTCGCAGGCTTTGATTACTGGCGCCTTTAGTGTGACCAAGCAGGTGATTCAACTAGGCTATTTGCCGCGCCTGAACTTAATCCACACCAGCGCGCGCGAGGCCGGACAGATTTACATCCCTTCGGTGAACTGGGGCTTGTTTGTGGTGATTGTGTTGGCCGTGGGCATGTTCAAGTCTTCCAGCAATTTGGCGGCGGCGTATGGCATTGCGGTGTGTACCGATATGCTGATCACCACGGTGCTCACATTCTTCGTGGTGCGCTACCGCTGGAAATACCCGCTGGCTTTGTGCTTGCTGGCCACCGGCTTTTTCTTCGCGGTGGACTTTGTGTTTTGGGCTTCCAATTTGCTCAAACTGTTCGATGGCGGCTGGTTCCCCTTGGCCATTGGTGCGGTGGTCTATGTGCTTATGGGCACCTGGAAAGACGGACGGGCCTTGCTCAACTCCAAAATCAAGGCCGACGCGCTGGATTTGCGCGGGTTTTTAGACTCGGTATTTATCAGCCCGCCCGCCCGGGTAGACGGCACGGCGGTGTTTTTGAGTGCCGCGGTGGGCACGGTGCCCAATGCGCTCTTGCATAACTTGAAACACAATAAGGTGCTGCACGAGACCAATTTGTTTGTGACCGTGCGTAACCATGAAGTACCTTGGATCGGTTTGGACAAGCGCATCGAGATTGAGCGAATGGGCCATGACTGCTGGCAGGTGCTGATCAACTACGGCTTTAAAAACGACCCGGACGTGCCCAAGGCTTTGCAACAACTTAAAGGCCGGGGCGTGGCGCTGGACCCGATGTCCACGAGTTTCTTCCTGTCCCGTGATACGGTGGTGCCTGTTTTGGGCGAGGGCATGGCGCCCTGGCGTGAAAAATTGTTTGCCCAAATGCACCACAACGCCAGCAGCGCTGCGGACTTTTTGAACCTGCCCAATAACTCGGTGGTCGAGATGGGCTCCAAGATAGAGATTTAGCCCGCCGTGCAATTTTTCAAAGACCTGAGCTGGTCCACGTTCACTGCCGGTTTTGTGGCGGTACTGGTGGGCTTTACCAGCTCGATTGCCATTGTGTTTCAGGCCGCGCAAGCCTTCGGCGCAACGCAAGAGATGCTGGCGTCCTGGGTCTGGGCGATCAGCATCGGCATGGGCCTTACCACTGCCATTCCGTCGCTCATCGTGCGCAAGCCGGTGATGGTGGCCTGGAGCACGCCAGGCGCTGCGGTATTGGCCAGCGCGGGGCTGGCCGGTGGCTTCACCATGGGCCAGGCGGTAGGCGCGTTTATGGCGAGTGCGGCTTTGATCGTGGTGATCGGTGCCAGCGGCTGGTTTGAAGCCTTGACCAAGCGCATTCCCCTGAGCATCGCCAGCGCCTTGTTGGCCGGGGTGTTGGCGCGCTTTGGTATTGCTGGCTTTGCCGCGGCCCAAACCGCTTTGCCTTTGGTGCTGCTGATGCTTTTGACGTATTTGCTGGGCCGGCGCTTTATGCCCTTGTATCCAGTGCCGCTCACGCTTTTGTTTGCGATTTTGTTTGTCGCCGGGCAGGGTGGTTTTTCCAATGTAGTCATTCCTACGGGTCTCACCTGGCCCGTTTATGTGGCGCCTGAATTTACGTGGTCGGCCATGGTCAGCCTGGCGCTGCCCTTGTTCGTCGTTACCATGGCCTCGCAGAATATGCCGGGTGTAGCCGCCATCAAAGCCTGCGGTTTTGGCGACGAGCGGGCTAACGGCGGCGACGCCGGTTTGCCAATTTCGCGCATCCTCACCATGACGGGTGTGGCCACGCTGGTGTTTGCACCCTTTGGCGCGTTTTCGCTGAACCTGAGCGCCATCACCGCCGCCATGTGCATGGGCCCGCAATCGCACCCGGACAAAGCACGCCGCTATACGGCTGCGGTGTGCTGTGGCCTGATCTACATCGCTCTGGGCTTGTTCGGTGCCACCATCATGGCCATGCTCAGCGCCTTTCCACAGCCGCTGGTGGTCGCTATCGCCGGCCTGGCTTTGATGGCCACCATTGGCAACGGCCTGGCCAGCGCATTGCATAAAGAATCCGACCGCGAAGCGGCCATGGTGACTTTTTTGATTACCCTAAGCGGCGTGGTCATCGGCGGTGTGGGCTCGGCCTTTTGGGGCTTGCTGGCGGGCAGCTTAGCGCTGGCTGTGCAACACTACCGGCCACGCAAAAGCTAAAGCGCTGGCGCCCTGGCCCCGCGGTGCACCAACTGTGCAGCAAGATTTCTGAGCCGATAACGCGCCTATATTGCCGGAGAATTTTTTGATGCAAATTTTGTTTGTCGCCGACCCGCTGGAGTCTTTTCAGACTTACAAGGACACCACGTTTTCCATGATGCGCGAGGCACAGCGGCGTGGACACCAAATCGCCGCTTGCGAGCCGCGCCAACTGCTGTGGCAGCAAGGCAGCGTGGTGCAGGCGCACACGCGGCGCATCACCCTGACCGGGCTGGCCGATCGCTGGTTTGAAGAGCAGCCCGGCGCAGTGCTGGCCTTGCATACTTTTGACGCCGTCATCATGCGCAAAGACCCGCCTTTTGATAGCGAATATTTTTACGCTACGCACCTGCTGGAGCAGGCCGAGCGCGAAGGCGCCAAGATTTTTAACAAGCCGCGCGCCCTGCGCGACCACCCCGAGAAGCTGGCCATCATGGAGTTCCCGCAGCACATCGGCCCCACGCTGGTGACGCGCGATGCGCAAGCGGTGCGCGCCTTTCATGCCGAGCACCAAGACATCATCTTGAAGCCGCTCGATGGCATGGGCGGCATGGGCATTTTCCGCGTCAAGGCCGACGGGCTGAACCTGGGCAGCATCATCGAAACACTCAACCGCGAGGGCGCGCAAAGCCTGATGGTGCAAAAGTTTTTACCCGCGATAAGCCATGGCGACAAGCGCGTGCTGGTGATTGGCGGCGTGCCGGTGCCTTATTGCCTGGCGCGCATACCCCAGGGCGGCGAGGTGCGTGGCAACCTGGCGGCCGGTGGCCTGGGCGTGGCCCAGCCCTTGAACGACGCCGACCGTGCCATGGCCCAAGCCATGGGCCCGACGCTGGCGGCGCGTGGGCTCTTGCTGGTGGGGCTGGACGTAATCGGCACGCACTTGACCGAAATCAATGTCACCAGCCCCACCTGTTTTCAGGAGATCAGCGACCAGACCGGCTTTGACGTGCCGGCTATGTTCGTCGATGCGCTGGAGGCCGCCGTCGCGGCCTCAAGTACTAGGGCGCTTTAGTCGCGCGGCTCGCTCCAGAGCTTGCCGCCGGTGGCCCAGTTGTCGGCCTTGATGTCGGTGATGATCACGTCCACTGAACCGGGCGATCCGCCCAGCACTTCAACGCTGATGCGGGTAATTTCTTGCACCAGTTTTTTCTTTTGTTCCAAGGTACGGCCTTCAATCATTTCTACGTGGTAGGTGGGCATGGTTTTCCTTTGCAATCGCGTACGGTTCGGGTCTTGGGGCTTTGGCCCCGGATGCGAGGCGGCAGTTTAGACTGCGGCATGGTTTCTTTTCAGAAAATTTGCTTGTGCCGGCATTGATTGGCCAAGGCTTGCGCGCGCTGGGTCAGCACCCGCGCCATAGCGCGCTGTTGGCAGCTTTGGTGCTGCTGCATGCAGTGGTGGGCGGCTTTATTGGTTTGTCGGTTGACGAGGCGCATTACCTTTTGTATGCCTACCACCCGGCGCTCAGTTATTTTGATCATCCGCCGCTGGTGGGCTGGGTGCAATTACCTTTGGTGGCCCTGGACGCGCCGGTGGTCTTCTTACGCCTAGTGCCCGGGCTCTTCTGGCTGGGGACGGTGCTGGCCGTGTACCGGCTAGCCGAGTACCTACAAGGCAATAGCAATTTTGGCCATGCGGGCGACGCCGGTTTGTGGGCGCTGGGCACGCTGGCGCTGGCGCCCTTGCTGCATGTGCTGGGCATCGGCCTGGTGCCCGATACCTTGCTGATGTTTTTCACCGTGCTGTTGATGGGCCAAACCTTGCGCCTGATGCAGCCTGATGCCCTGGCTTACCGGGGAGACTGGTTGCTATGGGGCTGCTTGCTGGGCCTGATGGGTCTGAGCAAATACACCGCAATTTTCATGGCCTTGGCCTCCGGCCTGTGCCTTTTGTCCGCCCACGGCCTGCGCGTCTTGCGTTCTCTTTGGGCTTGGCTGGCGGTGGTGCTGGCGCTGTGCATGGTGTCGCCGGTGCTGGTGTGGAATGCGCAGCATGAATGGGTGTCTTTTAGGTACCAGGGCCAGCATGGCGCGGGCAGCGGCTGGCAGATAAGCGAGGTGGCGCGCTTTGCGCTTTTGCAGTTGCTGGCCTTCGGGCCTTTGCTGCTCTGGGGTTTGTGGGGGCCTAGCAAGCAGGGGGCGCTGCGCCTGTTTTTTGCGCTGCCTTGGCTTGTGCTGGCCTATTTGGCTGGCGGGGGTAGCAGCTTGCCGCATTGGACTGCGCCTGCCTGGGTGGCGCTGGCGCCGTTTGCAGGTGTGGCGCTTGCCCGCTTTCGCTATGGCCACGGCGACCGGGGCCGCCAGCGCTTGCGCGGCCGTATCTTGGCCGTGCTGGCGGTGTTGCAGGGGCTGGGCTGCGCCGCCTTGCTTGGCCTGATGTTGTCCGCCGGTGCGCCACTGCTGCCCCGCACTTGGGACAACACAGCCGTAGGCGCCAATCCGTTTGCCGAACTCTATGGTTGGGACCAGGCCGGTGCGCGTGCCTCCAGCTTGGCGCAGGCGCAGGGCCTGCGTAGCGTGTCGGTTCAAAACTGGACCTTGGCCAGCCGCCTGGGCTGGGCTGTGCGGCCGCTTCCGGTACATGTGCTGGATGCCGGATTGAGCCAGTTCTCCCTCTGGGCTGGCGATTTGCCGGTAGGCGCAAGTACGCTATTGGTGGACAACTCTTTGCTGGCTTTTGAAATCCCGCTGGGGCCGCACGGCTTTGCCGATTGCCAGTTGCTCGATACCTTGGATACCCGCCATAGCGGCGCACCGGTGGCGCGATTCCGGTTTTACGCCTGCCACGGCTGGGCCGGTGATCCGCAGCCCCGTAACCGGGAGCCCGCCCCATGAAAGCGCGTTGGTGGTTGCCGCTACTGGTGTTGCTGATCGCTGCGCCCTTGTGGCTGCATTGGTGGGAGCCGGGCTTATTTTTGGCCATCAACCAGGTCTGCGCCAGCGTGCCCGCTGTGGTTTGGGCGGCGCTTTCATTGGGGGGCAACGCCTGGGGCGTGCTAGCCCTGACCTCGCCTTTGCTGGTGTTTGCGCCGCGTTTGATGTGGGCCTGGTTGTGTGCCGTGCCGCTGGGCGTGGTGTTTGCGCGCATTGGTAAGGAATGGCTGTTCAGCCCACGTCCTGCGGGGCTGATTGAGCATGCGCAAATCCGCATCGTGGGCGAGCCCATGGAGTTTGCCTCTATGCCTTCGGGCCACACGCTCACGGCCTTTGCCGTGGCCGGCAGTATTTACTTTGCGATTGATGCGCGGCGGCGCCCACGCTTTGCGTGGCTGTGGCTGCTGGCGGGCTTGGTGGGCTTATCGCGCATGGCGCTGGGCGCGCATTGGCCAGGCGATGTGGTGGTGGGCGCTTGCCTGGGCGTGTGGGCTGCGGCCTTGGGGAACCTGCTTTGGGCCCGCTTAGGCCCGGACTTTTTCAACCCGCATGGCTGGCGCATGCGTGCATTGGCCGCGCTACTGGCACTCACGCTTTATCAAATGTTGGAGTCGCCCCTCGATTACGAGGAAAGTCGCCAGCCGCAATATGTGCTGGCGCTGGTGTTGGCGCTGGTCTTGCTGCGCTTTGCGCGCCAGCAGCGCAGACCGACAGCGCCATGAAGAAACCTACGAATATGCCGCTGCTGCGCATGAACCGCCAGCCGCAGAAAGAGGACTGAACTATGACTAAAAAATCGAACGAGGCCGCGCTGCGCGCAGGCCCGCAGGACACTGCGCTGGCGCGCCGCTACAGCCTGTTGTTTGCCTTGTTACTGGCGCTGGGCATGTTGCACTTTGCACTGTTGCCCGGTTTGCTCGGCGCTTGCCTGGGCTTTCTGGCGGCCAAAGCTTTGGTGCGTATTGGGCAGCGCTGGCGCTTTGGCCCCAACAGGGCTTTCGCGGCTGCGGTGGTCATCGTTCTGCCCTTGCTCGCCTTGGTGCTGGCGCTGCTCAATGCCAAGGCGCTGGCACTGGGCGCCATGGGACAGTACCAGGCCTTGCTGCAATTTCTGGCACAAACCGTTTTGGAAATACGATCGAGTAGGGTGAGGGGTTACCCCCTCAGCCCTCTCACACCACCGTACGTGCGGTTCCGCATACGGCGGTTCAAGTGGGACGCTGGAGGTGCCGGTGGGTTACCACCAGCGAGACCAGCCCGAGTTGTGTGAAGTATTTTGGCGGTACGGCAGCGACCATGTGCCTGGCCCCGGCGTTCCACCAAGGGCCGCGCCCGTTGACGCTGGATTTCCATGCCCGCTGGGCATCGAGCCCGAGTGCGAGCATTCTGGATTCCCTCGTTTTGGGGCCTTTCCATTGCCGCCACAACATGGCCCGTAGGCGTCTGCGTACCCACATATCCAGTGCTTCGATCGGCTTGTGGCTCTGGGTCAGGCTGAAGTAGTTCATCCATCCCCTGAGTACCGGGTTCAGCTTCTCAATGGTTTGAGGCAGTGACCGGCCCCTTCCCTCTGCACAGAATGTGCGCACGGCCTGCATAAGGCGTTGCGTGCTTTCCTTGGCTATTCGGATTTTGCTGGCTCGTTGTGCTGTCACGCTGTACCCCAGAAACTTGCGTTTCCATGGCCGCTCAACCGCACTTTTGGCCTCGTTCACAGTGAGCTTGAGCCGGTTTGCAAGAAACCGCTTTATGCCCTCCATGATGCGTTGGCCCGCCCGCTGACTGCTCACGTAGATGTTGCAGTCATCCGCATACCTGCAAAACAGCAGCTTGCGTGCCTCTAGCTCTCGGTCCAAATCAGTCAGCAGGATGTTGGACAGTAGCGGTGACAGGGGGCCGCCTTGCGGCGTACCCTCATACCGTGGTGTCTCTACCCCGTTGGCCATCATCCCGGCTTCCAGAAACCTGCGTATCAGGCTCAGGACGGTTTTGTCCTGCACCTGGCGTACCACCCGTGCCATCAGCACGTCGTGGTTTACACGGTCGAAGAATTTCTCCAAGTCCATGTCCACCACCCAGCGCTTGCCGCCACGGATGTACTCTGCCGCTTTGCTTACCGCCTGTTGCGCACTTCTCCCCGGCCTGAAGCCGTAGCTGCTTTGCGAGAAGGTAGGTTCAAACAGGGGTTGCATTGCCTGATGAAGCGCCTGCTGAATCAGTCTGTCCACCACCGTGGGCACTCCGAGTGTGCGCACCCCGCCTTGCGGCTTGGGTATGTCCACCCGACGTACCGCTTGGGGGCGGTAGGTTCCATCCAGCAGTGACTTCTTTACCTGCGACCAGTTCCCTTTGAGCCACGCCTTGAGGTCCTCACAGCGCATTCCGTCAATGCCGGGTGCGCCGCGGTTCTTCATGACTCGGCTGTAGGCGAGCTGCATGTTGTCGCGCTCCACGACTCGGCTCATGAGCCGGTCTCTCTCCGATTTCGGTTGCTCGACGTACGCCGTGTCCATCTCAGCACCCATGTGCACACTCCCCAGATTCCGTCCGGTTGCTTCGCCGTGGGCCCCTCTTGCGAGGGCTTCTGCTTCATCGATTGGCATCGAGTAACTTCGCTCCTACTCTCGTTTCCACTTGTTCGGGCCTTCGGTGCCGCCTCTGGTGGCTCATCGCCTTGGACCGCCCCTACTATGCCCTCTGCTGACTTCTGAGCGAGCCTCCCGTCACCTTTCGACGGCCGGTAGCCCTTTCGGGCACCACACTCAGATCTCTCCGGGTATTACGCACCCACTGTCACGCTTATGTCCGTCGGATCTACGCCACAGAGTTCTGTGCAAGTTTTGGGCTTTAGAGATTTTGGACTCCTCACCCCCCTGTGACGCCTCATATCCGCTTCCTGTTCGTCGAACCAGCGCTTTGCCCTCCGGCTTCCTTCAGACTCGCAGTCACCCGCGAAGCCCTTGCCATTGGCTAACCCTTCCCCTTGCAGGGCGGGTAGAGGTCTTTCACCTCCTAGTGGATGCGTCCTGCCGGACGCACCAAAAAAATACCGCCCGAGTGGGCGCTTTACCTGCCCGAAGAACTGATGGACGTACAGCTGTGGCTGGCCGACATGCTCAAGTCCAAAGCCAGTGTGCTGGCCGGAGCGGGCACCCAGGCCTTGCACGGGCTGCTGCTGGTTTATGTGGGGCTGGTGGTCGGCGCCTTGATGGCGGCGGGCACGGTGGCGCCCAGTAGCGCGCCGCTGCGCTTGCAAATGCGCGAGCGCGGGCAGCTGTTGATCTCCGCCTTCGGGCAGGTAGTGGTGGCGCAGTTTTGGATTGCGGTGTTCAATGCCAGTTGCACTGCCGCGCTTTTGTTGATTGCCCTTCCTTTGGCCGGGGCGCATGTGCCCTATATCGGGCCACTGGTCACCCTCACCTTCTTTTGCGGGCTAATCCCCATCGTCGGCAATTTGCTGTGCAACGCCATGCTGACCCTGGCGGGCTTGTCGGTATCGGTGGGGGTGGGCATCGCCTGCCTGGTGTTTCTGGTGGTCATCCACAAAGCCGAGTACGCCATCAACGCCCGCATTCTGGGCAAACACACCAATACCGCGTCCTGGGAACTGTTGGCGGTGATGTTCATCGGCGAAGCCTTGTTCGGCCTGCCTGGCCTGGTCGCCGCACCCCTGTATTACGGATACGCCAAAAAGGAGTGGCAGGCCGGCGGCTGGATTTGAGGGCGCTTTGCTGGGTTTTCAGCCCGGCTTTGGCGTTTTCATGCCCTTCGCGGCGGCTTGCTACCTTGAAAACCCCGGAAAAGCCGCTATCATTAGCACTCGTTGGGGTTGAGTGCTAACAAAACCGCCCCACCTATCTGTTGCAGTCCCCTTTTTGCGTGAAGGCGGGCCGCCTGATTTTTCAATAGTCGTTTCTAAACCTAGGAGATTCTTTATGAAACTGCGCCCATTGGCAGACCGCGTGATTGTGAAGCGCGT
>Ga0214919_10010371_pt1 | contig 11826 bp, 13 predicted proteins | sample LL1503_MetaG_FD_177994 | JGI IMG/M metagenome (GOLD analysis project Ga0214919, IMG submission 177994) | Freshwater microbial communities from Lake Lanier, Atlanta, Georgia, United States - LL-1503 | ecosystem: Environmental > Aquatic > Freshwater > Lake | place: USA: Georgia | collected...
AGTCGTTAAACTTTTAAAAAAACATATCCTTCATCAATTGGAAGATTATTTTTTTTTGAAATTTGAACTGCTAATTCATCACATCTATTATTTTCAATATTATCTGCGTGACCTTTTACCCAGATTAATTCGTGTTTTTTTATATTGTAACATTTTAATAAGCGCTGCCATAAATCGGGATTGGCTTTATTTTTAAATCCATTTTTTTGCCATCTAAAAACCCATTTTAAATTGATGGAGTCTATTACATATTTGCTATCAGAATAAATTTTAACCAATAAATCTTTTTGAGTAATACTTTCTAAACCAATAATTACTGCTAGTAGTTCCATCCGATTATTTGTGGTGTGATTAAAACCACCACTAATCTCTTTACGAAAATTTTTATACTTTAAAACGATTCCATAGCCACCAGGGCCTGGGTTGCCTTTTGCAGCTCCATCTGTATATAATTCAATAAATGCATCCATAAAATATGAGTCTTAATATATACCTTTTATCGCATATAATTATTATTTAATTCTGATTTTTTGTTTAATTATGTTTTGTAAAAGTTTAAATTTTAATTACATTCGTGATTCAAAAAATAACAAAATGTCAGTATTAGTAAATAAAAACTCAAAAGTAATAGTTCAAGGTTTTACAGGTGGAGAAGGCACTTTTCATGCCACCCAAATGATAGAATATGGCACAAATATAGTTGGAGGCGTTACGCCAGGTAAAGGTGGCACCATGCATTTAGAAAGGCCAGTATTTAATAGTGTGACTGAAGCTGTTCAAAAAGCTGCCGCTGATGTTTCTATTATTTTTGTACCTGCTTCTTTTGCTGCAGATGCTATTATGGAGGCTGCTGATGCAGGAATTAAAGTGATTGTTTGCATAACTGAAGGCATCCCAGTAAAAGATATGATAACTGTTAAGGAATATTTGAAAGATAAAAATTGCCGTTTGATTGGACCAAATTGCCCTGGTGTAATTTCTGCTGGTGAAGCTAAAGTTGGGATAATGCCGGGTTTTGTATTTAAAAAAGGTAAAATAGGAATTGTTTCGAAAAGTGGTACTTTAACTTATGAAGCAGCCGATCAAATTGTGAAAGCCGGCTTAGGTGTTTCAACTGCTATAGGAATTGGTGGAGATCCAATTATTGGTACGCCCACAAAAGATGCTGTTGAATTATTAATGAACGACCCTGATACAGACGCTATCGTTATGATAGGAGAAATTGGCGGGAATTATGAAGCAGAAGCAGCACGTTGGATTAAAACAAACGGAAATAAAAAGCCCGTTGTAGGATTTATTGCTGGACAAACTGCTCCAAAAGGAAGAACTATGGGACATGCAGGTGCAATAGTTGGTGGAGCAGATGATACCGCTCAGGCAAAAATGCAAATTATGAGAGAATGCGGTATTATTGTTTGCGAAAGCCCTGCAGATATAGGTAAAACAATGGCTTCAATTCTAAAAGAAGAAAAAGTATAATAATAAAAAAAATAATCACTTTGTTGTATTCTAAACTATGAAAAATCTATTTGTTCTTTTTACTTTTTTTCAACTAGTTTTAAATTTATAAACAAACAATATTAAGTCTGTTTTACAAAAAATAGTGATTATTTTAATTTTTTAAAATCCCTAAAGATTCAACACATTTCATTTTTCTAAGTATTTAACATTTTTCGATTCATTTATTTTTTTAGATCTGTCTTTTTTTTAAACCATTTTTGAGCTGAAGGTCTGCGATGCGGACATCCGGGCCAGCAGCATGGAGTTTTTTTCTCTACTACTAATTCTTCTAACATACGCTCAATGTGCGCAGCTCTAGTTTGCGATTTTTTTACAATTGTAATCCAACAAATCCATTCGTTTCGCTGAATGGGCGTAAGATTATTCCAGTACGCTATTACATTAGCATCAGATTTTAATGACTTTTTCATATCTTCTGGTACTTCGTGCAAAACTCCATCTGCTATTATTATTCTAGTCATTTTCTCTTTTTTTGTTATACAAAGTGTTGCAAAACTTTTTTGATTCACATTATTTTATATTCCCACTTAATTTAATTAGACATTTTTTAATCAACCTTTAAGGTCTATTGTTTAAATATATGATGGCATTTTTAAAATTTATGAGCCTTTAATTTTTTTCGGGCCCCTCATTATTTTATAGATGGTTGATTGCACCTTAGGAAGTATTGAATAAAACAACATGTTTTATAATAATTTTGCCAAGTTCCTAAATAAATCTTACTTTTACAATTCGTTCTTAAAATTAGTAATTTTTTTAATAAAATGGTCCTGTGGCCGAGTGGCTAGGCTCAGCTCTGCAAAAGCTGCTACAGCGGTTCGAATCCGCTCGGGACCTCACAAAAAAACAACAAACATTAGTATTTGCATCTTAAGAGATTTGTTGCAATTAAAAAGTATGTGGTAATATTTTTTGTCTCAATAAGCCGCATTTTTGAACTACAAATCGTGTATTTGTGAGCTATAAATAACCATAATGGCTATATCAAATAAAGATATAAATAATTTAATCAATTTATATCCAATATGCTCTTCAAATGAAATTCAATGGTAAGGTCTATTTTCGTTTTTAAAAGATTTATTACCCTTTATAAATGATAGGCAATACCAAAGTTATTATAAAATATTTTCAGTTTTATTGCCGATTGGTATTATGGTCTTTATTTTATTTTTTTTAAATAATTCCAAAAAAAATAATGAATAATTTAGTTCTAAACCTAATCTCTAAAGTATTATATATATAAATATTGATTCAGGATAAAATAAGACTTTAGCAACATTTGGATTGGCATTTAAGTACTCTTCAGATTTTGTAACATTTAATTAGATTGTATGATTTTAATTATCTTCTAAAGGCTATTCTGTATTTTCGTCATCTATCAATTTCACCCTACCAGAGTTATCATCTTCGGAAGAATTTGTCTCCTCTACTTTTTTCTTTTTAACTTCCTTTTTATTCTTAACTACTTTTTCCTTCTTAGATTGTAATGAATTGTATTGGTAGGGTATAAAATGTGAGTTTAAATCTTGTGAAGTTATAGAATGCAGTTTTAGTCCTATAAAGTAGTTTTCGATCCTCTGCAATAGGTATTTAATGAGATGATTCTGCCTCCGTTTTTCTTTCATAAACTATTTTAATGTCTGCTTAACGCAGCCTTTAAATTCTGCTTTTAGCTGTTCAAAGGCATCACTATTTAATAGAATAACTTCCATGGATTATTTCAATTTACGATGTAATTAAAACCTTACGTAAAATAAAAAATATTTTTTTTCATTTGTAACTTTTAATATTTTTTAAAGTTATTACTAGTAGAATGAAAATTATACTAATAATATCCGCATTTTTTTTGATAAGCTTTTCAGGAGGTGTAATAAAATATTATGATAAACTATTTCCGGAAGATTATAGTGCTGCTTTAAATTTTATAAATATAAATTCTTCAAAATTTAAATCTATTTCCTTAAAATACAAACATAATCCTGGTTTTACAACTGCTATTGTATTTCCTGAAATAATGCGTTACTCTGTATTACAAGATTTTATTGAAACTTCAGCTCTTGAAATAGCTTATACAAATTACGGAAGCAGTGTTGCAGATTTCTCTATAGGTCGTTTTCAAATGAAACCATCTTTCATTGAGTCTTTAGAACATGAAATAAATAAAAATGATAGCCTGTCTGCAATTTTTTCTGAAATTATTTTCAAATCAAATATAAGTGAACTTGAAAAAAGAAAAACGAGATTACAACACTTACAAACTATTAATTGGCAAATAATTTATTTAAATGCCTTTATAGCTATTTGCGATAAACGATTTAAAGAATTAGATTTTGAAAGTACAACAGATAAATTGTTATTTTATGCCACAGCTTATAATGCAGGATTTTATAATAAACCTAATGCTATCCGAATTAAAGCAACCCAAGCTTATTTTCCTTACGGACCTAAATATAAAGGTACACAATACGTATATGGCGATATTGCAACCTACTATTACACTAAACTAAATAAATAGCAAAGCTTATGACATAATAATTTACTAAACCCCCTAAAATACAATCCTATGAAAACTACAACCTCTAAATTTCTTTTAAAAGGAATCGCTGTAATTGCTGTATGTTTAATTACGGCATGCAATCAAAAAAAAGAGACTATAACTAATGGAATTGTCGAAAAAAAAACAAAAGCGGTTAATCCACCGTTTAGTAAAGCTGATGTAGCATTTGAATCGTTTACCATTAATCCAATTTTAAGTACAACTATTACTGCGGCAAGAGGAACCAAAATTATAATTACTGCTAATAGCCTTGTTGATAGCTCCGGAAAGCCAATTACAGAAACATGTGAGTTAAAGTACCGCGAGTTTATGTCGCCATCAGAAATTATGGCATCAGGCATACCTATGACATTTAACGACAAAAGTGCAGCAATAAGCCAGCCTTTTATTTCTGCAGGTATGTTTGAACTTAAACCTAAGGTGGCTTCAGGAAAAGAAGTTAGCATTGATAACAACAATCCTATAAAAGTAGAACTTGCTTCAAATAATAACGACAATGGTTTTTCTAATTTTTATTTGAATGATAAAACCGGCGAATGGGTATACAGTGGCGAAGATTTAAAAACCACTAATACCGATAAAATAAATCTTAATAAACAGATTAAAAAATTAAAAGAAGCAACTGCATTTATGGGTAAAGATTATTTTGTGCTCAACAGCTTTGGCTTACTTGATGTTTATTTAAATAATGAATATGAAAAAATTATACCTTATTATCAAAATAAAAATAAACCTTTACCAAAAAGAATGTTGAAATATGGCATAACATCAAAAAACATTTCGTGCTACAACTCAGTAATGATTAACCGCAATGAACTGCCTGCAGAAATGGTTATTTGGGAAAATATCAATCATATAAAATTTCCTAATTGGACAGAAAATAAATATGGTGATTTAAAACTTGTAAGTGATAATATTTATGAATTAACCATTAGCGATGGTAAGAAAAAACCAACCTTGTTTAAAACACGAATAAAAGCTATAATGAGTATTAAAAGTATGTTTAATTACGAACCCGAATATTGGACAAAAAACTATAATGAGGCCATTAAGGAAATTAAAAAACAAGAAGAAACTCTTGCTAAAATGAATGATGTGTTTCGCACTTTAATGGTTAATGCTTTTGGAATATATAACTGCGATAAATTTTATCAAAATACAGAAATGTTTGTGGTAAATGCTAGTTTTATTATTCCGGCTTCTAAAAGTGGATTTAAACCCGAAAAAATATTTTATGTAAGTAAACGCGATAAAGTTTTAATTAATTATTTTTTTGGTAATAGTATTAAATTAACATTATGTGATGATAATAGCGCCAGTTTATATACAGTGCTCGAAGGTGATGTTTTAGCAGAAGTCAGCGCAGCCGATTTGATAAAATACAATAAACAAAACAGTGCTAACTCATCCATTTCCTTGCAATTTAAACCATTAGGTAAAATAAATTCGGTAGAGGAAATTAAAAAACAAATTGGAATTTAATCCGGATAATCAGGCTATTTTAAACACGCTAAATAGTAATTACAAACTTAATTCAGAATCTCATAATTAGTATATCTGCAATTGGTGAGATTCTGAAAAAAGTTTAAAATAAAATGAAAAATAAAAAACATTTATTAATATTTATAGTACTTTTTAGGTTTATAGATACATATTCGCAAACAATTTCCCTAACTAAAGTGAATAATTTTATTATTGATCATACATTAGCCTATAATAAAGGCCTTGAACCAATCAATTGTGGTAATTTAGACTCACTGGTTATATGCCTTAAAAAATCAAAAATCAGTTATTCTAAAGTTTCATATATTTTTATGGGAAACATAATAAATGATGAAAATATATTAGGAGGAGGTGCCGATGCTTTTATGTTCGATAAACATCAACCATTTATTTATTATAGAATAATAAAGGGAGATTTTGGATTAACAATAGAAGCAATTGAAGGACATAATTATTTATAAAAAAAATAGTATCTTTTAAAATTGCCCATAACGTTCAAAAAAGGAATTAAAATAAAAAAAGTTCAAAAATCCTAAAATAATTAATGCTTGTTTAATGTTTGCGAATTTTAAATTAAGGTGATAAATATCTGTTTGAAAACAATGTGGTTTTACCGATATTAAATAAAAATGGCATCTATACTTTTTTTAATTCAGTTTAAACGCTAGCACTATTTTGTAGTATATTATAATTAATACTAAAAACCAACGTTATGAAAAAGTTAGCAACAATCTTCGCAATCAGCTTAATCTTTCAAGCTAATGCTCAAGACCTAATCATTAAAAGTTCACACATTGATTCCTTAATCTTTGCTGGAATTAACACTTACCGAGCATCTCTTGGAAAACCTCAAACCGAGAAATTTGAGAATGGTCCAATGCGTAAAATCAGTTATGCGTTAACTGAGGCAAACTCTAATCGTCAAAGAATTGAGCATTCAAGCGGTGATAAGTTGTTTGTTGGATACAATGCAGAGTGTATTTACAGATATAAAAGTACTGGAGAAATCCAAAGCGCCGGGTATCCCACCGAATCTGACCTACAATTCTTAGCAAATAAAGTAGTTCAGGCTTGGATAGACTCGCCAAACCACAACTGGATTATTTCATTCTCGTTAGCTTATGTTGCAACCGTAACAACTGTGATAAAAAAAGGTGCTAAGAGTATCAGTATTACTGCATCTTACCACGCTAAGAATAAAAATTTTTAATAAATTATTGGCCAGAAGGAGTTGGCGCTGGTGTTTTTACTTTAGTTTGACCAGAGGCAGACAATGTAAATTCATACAGGATACCTTTCGTAGCTCTAATGGAAGCTGCTCCAACTAATTTAGAAGTATATTTGTAAACAGTAGTAACAGTCGGTTTAATTGCTTGAGCCGCTAACATTAAATCAACGTGTTTACCTCTGTTAGTAGGATTCCTAGTATCTTCAATTACCCAACTTAATTCAAATATAGGAAATCCTTAGTTTTCGAAAAAGTCCATTAAAATTATTTAAAGACTTGAAAATGAAAATCTGTTTCGTTTCAACACTTCCAAAATGCTTTAACAAATTATTAATCCTGACTAATATATCCAACTTCTATCAGCGTCTAAAAGAAATTGGTCGGTTTCTGCTCCTAATAAAATTTATTTTAAATTTTAATAAGTAAGTTATTTAATATTTTTTTTCTTTAGAATTATTTTTTTTCTTCCTTTACATCAAAACCAGATTCTTTGAGAGATTTTTCAAATTTTTCAGTGTCAATGATTACAGAGTTACGATCGAAATTATTATCAATAACCAAAGCATACAAAATTGTGCCGTTTTTATTGATAGCTAAGGCATCAAATTCAACAAAACCTAATCTCTTTAGTCCTTTCTCAGTTATGGGCCAATCTCTTTTTACTAAAACTTCATTTTTATATTTTGAAACAATTCTTTTTGCCTCCGTTAATTCATTGTTCAAAATATTAACATTACCCTTATTTATCAGAGTCCAACAAGTTGGATTATCAGCCACTTCTTGCGCATCTTTTATTATAATTAGTTTACGATCAGAAGTAAATACATAACTACCGTCAGAGTTTTTTTTATATTCATTTTCGGCTCTTAATACGTAGTTAAGAGTCGTGTCTAATTCTAAGCCAGGAAATTGTAAGTTCATTTCTTCAATCAATGATTTTTGAAAAATGCCCATGTCAAATCCTTTTCCAGAATTTATTGGTTGAGCATTTATTTTTTGTATAATTATTGATATTAAAAATAAGGTTATGATAATTTTTACTTTCACCATTTTAAATTTTTTTATCAGTTTTTTTAATGTTAAACAGTACATTCTAAATTATACTTTTAATCGTAATTAATTATTGCAATTAAAATAGCAGCCTATTTTTTTAGGATATTATTTGAACTAATTTATATTTATATAAGTCAGTATTTTTTAAATGTAATGATATAAAGCCTAACACTGCACCAATAATATGAACTGAATGCGCCGTTCCATCTGATGTATTGAAAATATTTACAATTTCGGGTAAAATTATTATCGCAAAGAAGAGGTAAAGAGGTATATTAAATTTATTTAAACATACTCTGCTTAACATGAAATACAATGTTCCGGATATCCCTATAGCAGGTGAAGCTAATAAGAGTGAAATAGGAAAATAAATAAGGGAAATGATAAGCGTTATGAAATATACTTTATAAAAAGTAATGTGTTGATTTATTGATGGGAAAAGAAAAATAAAAATTAAACTAAGGTTACACATTAAATGTGACATATCGGCATGGATAAAGCCATTTATAAATGGATTATAATTTATAATATTATCCGAAAGATCTCCAAAAATTAATTTAGCAATAACAGATATAATAAACGCAGAAATCCAGGATAAGAAAATTAATATGACCAATAGCATTGGGTTCTTTAATTTAGGTAAAAACTCAAGAATTGTTCTTTTAATTTCAACTTTCATTTTACGTTAATTTAAATTTATCTGATTATATTTTAATTTTAGAGCAATAACATAAATTCTATTTTTATTTAAATCTGATTGTAACTTACATCAAAAGAAAACTAGTATTTTTATTAATAAGATCTTAACTAGGCTTAGGTTACAAGAAAAAAAATAAAATCTCAAAATGATAGGCGATGATGTTTCTCTTTTGGATGTTATAACAGGTAATGTTATTAAACAAGAAAATAATAAGATAACCTTCAAGTCATTTATTGTATCCAATCGCACCAAAAACTGAATCTATTGCCAAATTTATAGAATTTGCTAATGAGTTGGTTGGTTTAGGAATAAAGCAGGAAGCACAAAACAAACGTCGGGAAGAATTTAGGTAAGCGCTATTACTTTAAAATCAAAAGTTTTAAAATCAGCTACTTCAATCAATTTTTAAAATCTAAATTTCTAATTTTATAATAATTCTCATTTTCAATTTTGAGTATACCACAATAGTATAATTTTTAGTAATGTATAATGGATTCAAAAAATAAAAGCAACAAAAAAAGCCTTTCGTCTCTGAAAGGCTTGATTTTACTTGTACCCGGGACGGGACTTGAACCCGTACATCCGTGAAGATACAGGATTTTAAGTCCTGCGTGTCTACCAATTCCACCACCCAGGCATTAAATGGTAATTCTAATTAAAAAAGCTGCCTTAAACAGCTTCTTTCGAGCGAAAGACGGGTCTCGAACCCGCGACCTTAACCTTGGCAAGGTTACGCTCTACCAACTGAGCTACTTTCGCTTATTACTTTATAAATCTTTAATAAGTGGCTGCAAAACTATGTAATACTTAGCTAAAAAACAAATATTTTTGTCTGTGTTAAAAAAGTTTTTTTTACCCCTCATATATTCCTCATTGCTACTTTTTTCCGGTAGTTCCTGTAACAAAACACCCGTTTTGTCCTTAAATTATAACACTTTAACGGTTGCTTTGGGCATTAAAATCAACAATTCTTTCTGGACAAGCCAACAAATTGGATATGCCTGCGGAGGTGAAAGAAGTAGTTTTGGTAAAATTTATAAAACCATTAATGCCGGTCAAACCTGGAATGAAGTTTATACCATTTCAGATTATACCCTATACGACATCTGTTTTGTTAACGACTCAATTGGCTATTGTTGCGGGCAAAATTTTAAAATGTATTACACTACAAATTACGGCCAAACTTGGAAAAATTATAACATCGAATGGATGCCTTTAAATTACCAAAATTCCTCATTAAGAAGTTTACGTAAAACAGGCAATAGAGTATTGGTTGTTGGTGGCGATAATTTTAATATTGGCATTAGCTTCCCATTCGCTTACGATTTTTTTGATTACAGATATAGCCACCCCGACGCCGAACTGAGAGGAAGTGTAAGTTTTGATAACAACAAATCCAGCTATTTATTTGGTTACGGTTTCGTTTACAAATCAACTGACACTGTAAAAACATATTTTCCAATTAATTTAACCAACGATTTTTTTACCGGATGTTGCGCCATTAATTCTATAGGATACGCTTGTGGTTACGACGGGGGAATATATAAATCAACTAATGCTGGTGCTAATTGGGAAAAAATTAAGAATGCCAATATGATTACCAAAAGCCGCTATCACCTTAATTCAATTTTATTTACTGATGAACTAAAGGGTTGGTGCGCCGGCGATGAAGGATTAATACTTAAAACCTCTGATGGAAAAACCTGGTCACAAATAGAATTTTCTGGTAAACAAAACTTGATTTCTGTCCGAAAAAAAAATGCAAACACGGTAGTTATTTCTACTTCAAATGGAGAGCTACTAGAGTTTAATTAAAATCTATACCCAATCAAGTATTCAAACATATCCGCCTGACCTAAATTTGCTTTAATATACATGCCCAACATGAGTTGATTTTTAATTTGATTTAAACTATTTTTTTTCTTAAAAGGATAATAAATTAATCCTAATCTATTTGTATTAATTGCCGCCAGCTTTTCAGAAGCACTGTTCCAAGTTCCCTCTAACTTTTTTTGTTGTATAAAAAACGGATTGTATACATAAATACCTAACTGAGTTGAAATACCAAATTTGCCAAAAATAAATTCATGCCCAACAAATACTACACCGGTACTTGATTTTAATTTAATATTTGTTTTATATACTTCTTGACTTACAATGTAATCTTGAAAACTGGTATAATAAGAAGCTACAAACCCAAAATCAACAACATGAATATTTTTAAACGGTTTTGAAACAAAAAACGAACCGTGATAACTTGGATAGGTTGGTCCGCCCACTGCCTTAGTAGTAGCGCCAAACTCATGAAAGCCTATGCTTGCGCGTACACTATAAATTAATTTATTTTTTAATTTCAAATCAGGTAGATTTTTTTTTGGTTTTGATTCTTGTGCCTCTATTCCCAAATGCAATAAAAATGAATTCATGCCTACATTTGGTAAAGCCGTGTGTCCGTTTGAGAAGTGTGCATATGTTAAACCTAAATTAAAAACCAGCTGCCCCCCAATTTTAAAACCACGACCAAAACAAAAAGTTGTCATGTTTGTAAAATTAGAACCAATATATAAATTTCTATTATTAGTAATTAAATTATATGGCTTATTAAAAAATGCCGCACCAAAACCAATTTTAAAATAAAAATTATTTCGGTTTTTAAATACCAGGTTAGGAACCGCACCAATCATAAAACCAAACTCTTTACTTTGAAAAATACCACAAGAAGTTTCCACCCCAATTTTAGGGAAATTATAAAACTGATGCCACAAATCTGCTCCTTTGGTTTGGTAGCAAATATTGATGGAATGAAGACTAACAAAATTTTCATCAGGAACGTTGGGAAAGTTTTTTAAAATAAACCCATTATTTGAATTAAACTCGGGATTAAACTTATTTTTTTCTTTTGTTAAAGAATCGCTTTGCGCGTAAATAAATTGAATAATAAAAATAAAAAAGAATATAATTATTCTCTTAACCATTTAACAGCGACTTTATCTCATTTAGTTTTAACAAAGCCTCAACTGGAGTTAATGTATTAATATCAATTGCTAAAACATCTTCTTTAATTTTATTCAATATAGGATCATTGAGTTGAAAGAAACTGAGTTGCATGTCTTTATTATTTTGAGGCCTTATACTCATGCCGCCACTCACCGATAAATCATCAATTGTCTCTAATTCAAAATCACGATTTTTTTCTAATTTTTTTAAAATCTCATTTGCCCTATCAACAACATAATTAGGCATACCAGCCATTCGAGCCACATG
>Ga0214919_10010372_pt1 | contig 11824 bp, 13 predicted proteins | sample LL1503_MetaG_FD_177994 | JGI IMG/M metagenome (GOLD analysis project Ga0214919, IMG submission 177994) | Freshwater microbial communities from Lake Lanier, Atlanta, Georgia, United States - LL-1503 | ecosystem: Environmental > Aquatic > Freshwater > Lake | place: USA: Georgia | collected...
CGGCACCTCCTCTTTGAGCGTCCCGGTGGTCGCGCCGCGATCGCGCCCAATCCGAACCTCTTTGGATCCGAGCACCTTGCTCTTGACGGTCAACGTCTTTCGGTCGAGAACGAACTCGTCGGGCGTGAGAATTCCTGAGACCACCCCCTCGCCGAGACCCCAGGCAGCGTTGACGACAACCTCGTCGGTCCGGGCCGTCAATGGGTTGCCAGTGAACAGCACACCCGCTGCCTCCGACTCGACCATCGTCTGTATCACGACGGCGAGCAGCGCGGACGAATGGTCGTGTCCTCCGTGGTGGCGATAGGCGGTGCAGCGGGCCGTCCAAAGCGATGCCCAACACCGCTTCACCGCATCGAGCACCTCGGCATCGCCATGCACGTCGAGATAGGTGTCGTGAAGCCCGGCAAACGAGGCGTCGGCGAGGTCCTCTGCAGTCCCTGACGAACGGACTGCTACATACGCGCTTCCCCCGAGCGCGTGGTAGCCGTCCAGGATCATTCGAGCGAGGTCGTCCGGGATTCTGGCCTGCTCAATGCGAGCTCGAAGGGATCCCGTGAGGCGCTCGAGCCCGTCTACGTCCGAATAGTCGATCAGGGGCACGACGTCGGCGATGGCATTTTGCAGATCGTTTGCCTTTAGAAAAGCACTATAGCCGGTGGTCGAGACGGTGAAGCCAGGCGGGATCGGAAAGCCGGCGCGGCTCAAGCGACCGAGGCTGGCGGCCTTGCCGCCGACGGCGGAGTGGACGACGGCGTCCGCGTCTGAGAAGCGGACGATGTTGGGAATTTCAGCAGTGGTAGGAGTCATTGGTTTGCAGGATTGGGGTCGATCAGTGCGGTAACCGCAGGTGCCTCGGCCGATGGAAAGACTTCCTCAGGAATCGGCCGTCTCCACCCATATCGCCTTCGTGCGCGTGAACTCACGAAGAGAATCAGCGCCGTTTTCTCGTCCGTAGCCGCTGTCCTTGTAGCCGCCGAACGGCACCGCGTGATTGACCATTCGGTAGGCGTTCACCCACACCGTGCCGGCTTGCATCGCGCGGGCCACACGGTGCGCGCGGCCAACGTCGCGCGTCCAAATGCCGGCGGCGAGCCCGTAGCGGGAACTGTTGGCGCTCGCGATGGCTTCCGCCTCCGTATCGAAGGTCATCATGGAGAGGACTGGCCCGAAGATTTCCTCGATTACCACTTCGGAATGTGGCGTGACGCCCTCGAGAATGGTTGGCTCTACGAAGAAGCCCGCGGCCAGGTCGGGCCGCGTGGAGCGCACCCCGCCGGTCAGGACGCGAGCACCGCCGGTCCTGCCTGTCTCAATGAACCCGAGCACTCGATTCATGTGTTGCTCGAACGACAGCGGACCTAGGTCGGTTTCTTGGCGAAGAGGATCGCCCATGTTGAGGTTCGTCGCCCGTCGGACGACGAGTTCTCGTAACTCGTCTGCAACGCTTTGATGAACGTAGAGCCGTGACCCGGCCACACAGGATTGCCCGGCGGCCGCGAAAATGCCGCCGGCGATACCCTCGGCCGCTTTCCCGAGGTCGGCGTCCTTGAAAACGATCTGGGGTGACTTGCCCCCCAGCTCGAGCATCACCGGAGCCAGATGGGCGGCCGCCGCGGTGGCGACCCTGATGCCAGTTGCGGTCGAGCCGGTGAAAGCGACCTTGTTCACGCCGGGATGCGAGACCAGCGGCTGCCCCACCGAAGGCCCGTCACCGGTCACGACGTTGAGGACACCGGGCGGAAAGCCCGCCTCCGCCGTGAGCTTGACGAATGCGAGCGTGCTGATCGGCGTGTGCTCGGCGGGCTTCAAAACGAACGTGCAGCCCGCGGCCAATCCGGGGCCGAGCTTGTAGGCGGCCATCAGGATCGGTGAGTTCCATGCCGTGATCGCCGCCACCACCCCGATCGGCTCGCGGACCGTGTAGATGTGGAGTGAGCTCCGGTCAACGGGAATGACATCGCCTTGAATCTTGTCCGCCCAACCGGCGAAATACTCGTACCAGCCGGCCGAGGCTTCGACCATCCCGAGAGATTCGCGGTACAGCTTGCCGTTGTCGCGGGTCTCGATCTCGGCGATCTTGGCGGCGTCGCGTCGCAGGAGCCGGGCAAGCTCCAGCATGAGTCCTCGCCGGTCCTTTCCTGACATCCGGGCCCAAGGCCCTGATTCGAGGGCCCTACGGGCCGCCTGAACGGCCCGGTCGACGTCCTCCGAACCACCCTCCGCGACCCGCGCCCAAACCTTGCCGGTATACGGATCGATGCTGTCTCGCCACCGACCAGAGGCCGATTCCACCGGTACGCCATCAATCCACATCGGGTGATCGGCGATGGGTAATGTTATGCGATCGCTTGTTGTCGTCATCAGTGTTCCTCAGTTTGGTTGGCCTCGTTACGCCCGGGCTTGTTCGCGCTGGCCCGGTCGTTAAGGTCGCGAATCACGTGCTTCACGGCTTGCCGGGATCTCGATCTCCATCAACGGCGCGTGCTGCTGCGCGCCGAAGGTATCGCGTTCGCCTATGCTGCCCTGCGCCCAGCCTCTGCGCAGTGTAAATTTGAAGGCCAACGCCGGGTCGAAAAACATGAACGCCACGACGGCGTGGTCCGGTACGCCGTAGAGGCGGCATACCAGCTCACGGGTGAGCACGCCGCTGTTCTTGACGCGCAAGTACGGCTCGAACTGCGAGAAGATCACGTCGAAGGTAAGTTCGAACGGGCCTGAATTCTTGCTGCGGATGACTTTGGCCAGGTCCCTGAGCCGATCGCCGTGTTTGATTTTGTCGTTCATCTCAGAACTCCACAATGCGCGAGTTAAACGGCTCGAGCGGCGAGTCCACTTCCATCAAGTGGTAGAGCGAGAAGCGGCAGACCGGTCCGATGTCGTTCTCGGGCGGGTTGAGCGGAATGGCGAAGTTGCCGGCGGTGGCCATCTGGCCGGGATACGGCGTGTGCAGCACGTTGATGCGCGCGTTGCTGCAGATGGCGTGCGCCAGCTCCTGCGTTTGCGCGGTCACCTCACCGAGGATGCCGACCTCAAGCGGCACGAAGTCCTTCTGCGGCTCCAGTTCGCCCATAACGCCGTTCTTGCCGTAGATGTGGAAGATCAGCCGCGCCTTGCCAGACACGAGCTCCGGGTAGATCGCAGCAAGCCGCGCCTTGATACCCTGCAGAAAAGGATCGATCTGGCCTATCAGAATCGGGTCGCGTATGCCGCCGATGAAGATCGTGCGATGACCCGCAAGAGCCGCGCCTTCGAGCTTGACCTGATAGGCGGGCGACGGCCGGAATGCGCCGCCGCTGACGCGCACGGTGCGCTCGTCGAGCTGCAGGTAGCGCGAGCGGCCCAGGTCGAGCACGCCACCGGGGCCGGCGAGGAGGTCGGGGCGGGTCTTTTCGTAGAGCGTGTGCGCCGCCACCGACAGCGTGGTGCAACGCTCCGCCGTGCTCATCGGCTCGAGGTCGAAGCTGTCTTTGCGAATCGTCGCAAGGATCACGCTTCCCTTTGGCTCGGCGCAGACGGCGCCACACTCCATGATTTTGCCCATGTGCCAGTAGATGCCCGGATCGTCCAGGCCATGCAGCACGCAGAAGGCGGCGAACGGAGCTGGGTCGTACGAACGGCCGGCCACCACCACGTCGACGTCAGGGTGCGCCCGCAATACTTCGAGAATCGGCTCGAAGCCCATCTGCGCGACGATGCGCGTGGACTCGTCGATATCGGCGGCTGTCAGCTGCGGCGCCGACGCGCAAGGCACGATGCGTCCCTGAGCGAAGCGCTCATGCACCAGCTCGGACTTGATGTCAGAGTAGATCGCGGCGACTTTCAGCCGCTGCCCTGTCTCCTTGGCGATGCGGCCAATCATTTCGACGGTGGCATCGACGTGCGCGCCGATGCCGGGGCCGCCTGCCGAACTGATCAGCAGTGGAATCCGGGCGCGCACGACGCCAGCCAGGCACACCCGAAGGTCGCGCTCGAGTGCGCTCGGAGCAACGATCATCTTGCCCAGGCCGAGCTGGTACGGGCCAGGGTCGGTCGAGCCGGCGTCTACGATGATGGCGTCGGGCCCCCGCTCCATGCCACGCCAGAAGTCTGCCTCGGGAAAGCCGTAGCCAAACATGCCTACCGGGGTGAGTATCTTGATTTCTTCCTTCATGGCACTGGCCCTTTTCTGCCCAGGCACCGATGCGCTAGCCGCGAGGTTTCGATACCGGCGGACTGGCTATCGTGACAATCTTCAACGGTACGTCGCCGCGGTTGATCACCTGGTGCGGCGCACCCTTCGGGATGAACACGAAAGATCCTGGCGAGGTCTCGATTTCGGCCCCCGAAACGATCTCGGTGCCGTGGCCTTCCAGCGTGACATGAACAGACTCGATTCCCTCGAGCGCACTCGCCGCCGTCTTGACGCCCGGTTCGATTACGGTTACTCCTACCCACAACGCCTCCGAGTCGACCGTCCAGGGAGCGATGATATGTTTGAGTGAGTGGCCCGGGCCGCCGCTACCGACATTCGCTTTGACGTCCATCTCCCGAATATGCTGCATTGATTTCTCCTTCATTGTGTGTTCACCTCAACGTCCCAAGTAGGCAGCGATCACCAGAGGGTTGGCGATGACCTGTTGGGGATGTCCCTGAGCGATGACGCCGCCCCGATCGAGAACGGCGATCTGGTCGCTGACTGTCGTCACGAAATTGACGTTGTGCTCGACAAGCAGAATCGTCATGCCTTTCTCCGCCAGCTTTCTCAACAGGTCGGCCAGAACCGCACGCCCATCCTCTCCCATCCCGGCGCATGGCTCATCAAGAAGCAGAATCTGCGGCTGCGAGCAAAGTGTGCGTGCCACCTCGATGAGTCGCCTCTCGATGTGATTGCATGCTGCCACCGGCTTGGACGCAGCTCCAGACAGCCCTACGAGCTCTAGACATTCCTCGGCTGTCGAACGGAGTCGGCGCTCCTCAGAGCCGCGCCAGAACAAGGCAAGGCTGTCGCGGAACAGCCGCTGCTTCCCGCGAGCCTGCCCGCCGAGCATCACGTTCTCGACAACGCTCAGCTCCTCGACGACTTGCGGCGTCTGGAAGGTCCGGCCGACTCCCTCTCGCGCCACTTGGTAGCACCGCCGTTGCTGCAACTCGCGGTGCTCGACAACGATCCGTCCGCCGGTCGCCCGATACAGCCCGGAAATGCAATTCAGCAAAGTCGTCTTCCCGGCGCCGTTGGGTCCGAGCAGTCCGGTGACCTGGCCCGACCGGCATTGCATGGTTACACCGGTGAGGATTCGGAGGTCACCGATGGAAAAGGTAACACCCTCCAGGGCGAGCCCAATTTCGCCACCCGTCAGTTTGGTCGAGACCGCGGTCATTGGGCGTGGTGTCCGATATCCTGGCCCAGCAGCAGGCTCCATACGTCCGGGCGGCCGCGAAGTTCGGCGGCGGGGGCGGTGGTGACTATTTGACCGCCCGCGATCATGTAGCAGCGATCAGCCACCTCGAGCGCCTTGTCGACGTTCTGCTCAACAAGAAGAACCGCCACTTGTTGAGAGGCTCGGATTTGGAGCAGTTTCTCCAGGAGTTCGTCTACGACCTTGGGACCGAGCCCGAGCGACAGTTCGTCGATCAGTAGAACGGAAGGTCTGAGCGAGAGGGTCATGGCGATGGCCAGCATCTGGCGCTCACCCCCGCTGAGCAGTCCGGCCAGTTTTGCCGAGCGCTCGCGAAGCCGGGGGAACATGCTCAGAACCTGTTCGACCGTCTGCCGGTCGGACCAGGAGGACATTGCACTGATGTGCTCGCCGACGCTGAGGCGCTCGAAGATCTTCCCAGACTCCGGCACGATCCCGATCCCGAGGCGGGCACGCCGTTCGGGGCGGAGCCGCGTCACATCGCGTCCGTTGAAGACCACGGTACCTGCCGCGATACGCGCATTTTCGTGGCTTGCAAACCCGCCGATTGCGCGCAATGTGGTCGTCTTCCCGGCGCCGTTGGGTCCGAGCAAGGCAACGATCTCACCAGCCTGCACCGATATCGAAATGCCGTTGACCGCGCGCACGGCCCGGTTATAGACGACTTCCAGACCGTTTACTGCGAGAACGTCCCTAGCGCTGGCGGCGGTCGTCATTCCGTCTTTCGATTGGTCCGACGCGTCGATCATCGGGTTACGCGCACCCAGGAAATAGCCCGGCGCCAGGCGGTCGCGATCAACGCGTTGAGACCGCCCGGGGCGAACATCATGAAGCCGATGATCGATACCCCGAAAATGAGCACGCCGATCTGGGCGTTGACGCTTGCGTTCTGCACGCTTCCATACGCGCCTAGCAGTCGCGTCACCCATAGCGGAATCCAAATAACGAACGCCGCTCCCAACCAGGTTGCGGAAGTCGTTCCGAGGCCGGCGATGATGATGGAAGCGATGTAGCTGATCGCCAGGCCCAAGGGGTACGACTCGTAGGTCACCACCCCGATGGTGTATGCACCCAAGCCGCCCACCAAAGCGGTCAGGAAGGAACTAAGGACGAAGGCCTGCAACTTCATCCGCCGGATGTCGATGCCCATGGCTTCAGCGGCGATTTCGTTGTGCGCCATCATCTGCCAGGCTCGGCCGGTGGCCGACACTTTGTAGCCGGCGGTCAGCACGGTCACGGCCAATGCCACCGCCAGGAGCACGTAGTACCACCTAACGTCATCGGCAACAAGATCCGGACGCTGGACGATGTAGCCAACCACGCCCGGTCCGCTTTCCTGGACTCGCTGGAGCACGAACAGCACGATATAGTGCAGCGCCAATGTAGCGATGATCAGGTAAAAGCCGCGCAGGCGCAGCGCCGGCAATCCCACCAGGAAACCGACCGCTGCGCCGACGATCCCCGCCCACAGGGGCAGAACAACAAAGGGAATGCCCGGGGCGACGCTGTTGGTCACCCCAACCGTGAACGCACCCACCGCCATCAGGGCGGCGCTACCGAGCGACAACTGGCCTGCCAGACCCGTCAACATCTGCAGGCCGAGGGCTGCACCAACCGCCAACAACACCACGGCAGCCTCGTTGACAATGCCGACAGGGAACACGGTGGGAATTGAAATCCCAACCGCCGCGAGGGCGAGCATCGGGAGCGCTGCGGTGCGCAACGGTGAAGTGCTTGCATGCAGCGCTGCTGGCCGCTCCGTGGTCATGGGCTGCATCACACGCGTAGGTAGGTGGGTTTGCCGAAGAGCCCTTGAGGCCGCACGAGCAGGATGACCAGCAGCACGACGAAAGGCACCACTTCCCGAACCGAACCGCCCCAAATCCAGACGGCGCCGGTTTCCAGCAGCGCGACGACAAGAGATCCAATCAGTGCGCCGCCGGGGCTCTGAAAGCCGCCCAGCATGGCAGGCGCCAGACCTTTGAAGCCAAGCAGCGCGAGGTCAGGGCTGGCCAAGTTCTGGAAGGCGTAGGTGAGACCGGCCAACGCGGCGGCGAGCGCGGCGATGCCCCAACCGAGGGATGCCATTCGGTGGATGCCGATCCCCATTTGTTCCGCGCGCAGCACATTCTCGGCCGATGCCCGCATCAGGATTCCCAGGCGCGTGAAGCGGGTAAGCGCGAGGACGCCGAGCACGAAGGCAAAAGACGCTGCGATGGCAACCAGGTTCAAGATGGGAACCTGTCGGCCCTCGCTGAGGAGTAAGACGCCCATGACCTTGGGGTCGGTAATCGGCCGTGATCCCGCGCCCCAGAAGATCTGAACGAGCGCGTTGATCGTGATAGATACCCCCAGGGTGACGATGATCGGCGCCAGCAGCGGCCGACCGGCGAGTGGGCGGAGCATGAGTTGGTATGTGAGCACACCCGCAGCGGCAGAAAGAAACAGCGCGATCGGAATCGCCAAAAGGAGAGGCAATCCGCGCTGGGTCGCGAATTCCTGCACGAGGTAGGGACCAAGCAGGATGAAACTGCCGGTGGCCAAATTAAACGCGCCCGTCGCCTGGAAGATCGCCACCCAGGCGAGCGAGATAAGCGCGTAGAGACCCGCCAGCAAGAGTGCCGGCAACACGAACGATGTCAACATCGTCAGTTGAGGCTGCGCCAATCACCGACCGTCGTGATGACGTTATTGACAACACGAAATGCACGCCCCGACTGGACGACGTATTGGCTGTTGGAGAGCGTCGTCGGCCCGGCCAGGTTCCCCAATGCGAATTTCGTCGATTTGAGCGCTGCCCGAAACTTGTCGGAGTCGCACTGAGCACCGCACGTCTCGAGGGCCTGGGTGACGATCATTCCCGTCACATAGCCCTGCGTGAACGAAAAGCCAACCATATACTTGTCCTGGCCAGCCTCCTTCGCCTGGGCGCGCATGGCCTCTGCAGCCGGAAGATTGCTGGTACCGGGGTCCGCATAGTTAAGAACCGCATAGTAGTTGGGATCGTTCAACGCCAACATGTCGGAAGCAAACCCGCCGCCGAAGTAATTAACGACGACCATCTTCGACCCGTTATTCCGCAGGCCACGCATCAACTGGAGGTTTGTAGGCCCGAAAGTTGCGCACAGGCAATAGTCGGCGCCGGTTTTGGCCATCGCGGCCGCCTGATCGGAAATGTCTGTGGCCGTCAACGCGACCTTCTGTTCGCCGACCAGCTTCCAACCCCTTTTGCTGATTTCCGCCTGCGCTTCCTTGGAGAAGTCCGCACCTGCCGCCGAGTCGAGACGCGCAATCACGATTTTTACGTCGGCCTGGTTCTTGGCCAACTCGCCGATGATCGACGCCTGGATTCGTGCCATCTGGTCGAGCGTCACGGCGCCCGCAAAGAGGTGGGGCTGGGGCGGCGTCATCAGGGCAGCGACGGGCGACCACATGATGTCGTTCACGCCTGCCCGCTCCGCCAGCGGGGCCGCAGCCGCGGTGACACTGCTCACGAAGGGGCCAAGCAGCACAATCGGCTTCTCGGCGAGAGCTTCTTTGAAAGCGCTCAATCCCGCCTGGACGTCGGACCGGTCGTCACGCACCTTGATCGTCACCTTACGGCCCGCCACGCCACCGGTCTTGTTTACTTGCTGAATCCAAGTTTGCAAACCGCCCAGCTGGGTCGTTCCGTAGATGTTGAGCGGGCCGCTAAGGTCGCTCACGAACGAGATCTCCCACGTTGGCGCCGTCTGCGCCGTGGAGACAGCTGACCAGCCGTAGCCAACAGTGGCGATCAAGCCGATAGCTATCCTGGAAAAAAGTCCCTTGGAACCTAGCATGGGGTATCTCCTCTATGTTGCTGAGCGAATTTGAAAAAGATTAACAAGCGCTTGCTTATAATACCCTAAATTTTGCAAAAGTCGATGGGGAAAACCTTTGTGTTACTCGCCAATAGCTTAGCTGTCGCCCCAGATGGGCGCCTTGAGTCGCAGGATCCATGGACGCTCCTTCCCGGAGGGCCTCGTCGACTTCTTGCCGAGGCGGCGTCCGAGGCGTTTAGTAAGCGCGGGTTTCATGCCACCACGACACGTGACATCGCCACTAGCGTCGGCATCAGTCCGGCAGGACTTTACGTCCACTATTCGTCGAAGGCGGAGTTGCTGTTCACAATTTCCCAGATTGGCCATGAGGCGGCTTTGAGTTCCATCATTGCCGCGATCAAGGGAGTGGTCGAGCCGGCAAAGCGTGTCAAGGCGCTCGTCAAGTCATTCACCGCGTGGCATGCCCTGAACCACAAACTTGCGCGGGTACTACAGTACGAATTGCATGCGCTCCAGCCGGCACACTATGAAGTTATTGCCGCGATCCGAAGGACTACTCAAAGGCAGGTCGAGGATGAATTGCGGCGCGTTGTGCGTCCGCGGACAGATCTGAAGATCACCACGAACGCGGTCCTGTCTCTTAGTATTGACGTGGCACGCTGGTATGACCCCGAAAAGGGACCCAAGGCAGAGGCGCTAGGTGAAAAGTATGGGCAACTCGTGATGGAGATGCTCGGAATCAAGAAACCGAGAGCTTAGTCGGGAGACTCAATGCGTTTATTTCTTGGAGCGTGTCTATTCGCTGTTACCGGTGCTGGAAATCGAGTATGCACAAGGAGGAGGAGGTTCGCTGAGTGGCGACCAACGGATGCTGGCAATTAGGCGCGCGCGGATGGGTGGACCGGAACCCTTGATGCTCGACGAGCTCAGCCTCGGGTTGGCGCCTCTGATCGTCAGCGAGGTGTTCGAAGCCTTGCAGATGCTGCAGCAGCCCGGCCTGGTGATTTTCCTGATCGAACAGAACGCTCGACGCGCTCTTGAGACATCCAGCTACGCCTACGCGCTCGATCGCGGCGAAATTGTCCAGCACGGCGCCAGCGCCGCACTCCGGGAAGATTCGCGCATCATCAAACATTACCTCGGCAATGAACAAAGATCGGAAAACCATGAATCCACGCAAGCATCCCCAAAAGGGTGAGGAGGTCGGCATCGCTCCCACATCCCAGCCGTATTTTTCAGCCGCAGTACGCGTGGACGCGGGCCCGCTGCTGTTCGTGACCGGGATGGTCGGACGCGACGCAAAGCGCAATATCGTCACTCCTGGCGATGTCCGCGCGCAAACACGCCAGGCGCTGACCAACCTGCGAAGCGTTTTACAGGCGAACGATGCCGATCTGGACGACTTGGCAAGCATCACGGTCTACTGCGTAGATTTCCGCCATTTCGAAGGCATCGCCGAAGTTCGGCGCGAATTTTTCCAGGGTAATGGACCTGCCAGCTGCATGGTTCAGGTGTCCGGGCTTGCGCATCCCGATCTCCTGCTCGAAATCTCCTGCATTGCGGTGGTGGGCTGACGCGATGCAAGACACACTCGTCGTCTATTACCTTCGCCACGGCGAGAATGAGGCCAACCTTGAAGGAGTCTTTACCTCTCGTAAGCTCGACCACAACCTGACCTCCAAGGGCGTCGAGCAGTCCCATCAGGTTGCCGAGTTTCTGGCTTCGCAGGAGATGGGCAGCGGGCCGGTATTCTGCTCGCCGCTCAAGCGGGCAAGACAGACCGCGGCGGTGATCGCCGAGCGCCTACAACGCTCCGTGCACGTGCTGGAAGAACTATACGAACTGGATGTCGGAGATTTGGAAGGTGCCTCAGGGCCAGCGGCAATCCGCTATTGGCGGTCAGTGCTCGACGACTGGGCCAGCGGCAAGCGCGAGACGCGCTTTGCTGGTGGTGAGGACCATTTCGAATTGACCGCGCGCCTAGATCGCTCTTTCGCGCAGCTCCGCGCCCATGCCGGTGCTGGACCGGTGGTGCTGGCTGCCCACGCGGGGCTACTACGAGTGGGATTTCGCAATCTCGCCACGCCGGTTCCGCCGGTGGACCTTGCTATTCCTAACTGCAGCGTGAGCCGATTAGAACTGGGTGAACCCGACAGCCCATTTCAGTTCGTATATTGGGCGCAAGCCCACTTCCTTACCGAGCACACCTCCGCGGAGAAGCCATAATGGCTGGAGCAGTCCTTCGCTTCGATCGGATCGAGCGCCCTGAACTTCTTGATCGGCGGCAGAGAGACCGGCAAGATCTGGAAACCAATCATTGAAGCGCCAAAAGACGGCCGTTGCGCAGGCCAGTGGAGCGTTTGTGGCGGTGCAAACCATGGGGGGACGCAAGCATGTCCGACGCGCAGCCAACCCGCGTGCCCGGTGCGAGGCCCTGACCAGTCGCCCGCTGCTGCTGGCCCCAAAGGACTCGACATGAACAAACTCGTATTCGAGCTCATCTTGGCCGCCGGAGCGCTCGCCGTGGCTGCGTGGCTTTTCCTCGGAACCAGTGCCGCTGACGACAAGGCTGTCAAGCTGCCGCCGCCCGCGAAGGACATCGCGGCTGTAACGGATGCTCCC
>Ga0214919_10010374_pt1 | contig 11823 bp, 10 predicted proteins | sample LL1503_MetaG_FD_177994 | JGI IMG/M metagenome (GOLD analysis project Ga0214919, IMG submission 177994) | Freshwater microbial communities from Lake Lanier, Atlanta, Georgia, United States - LL-1503 | ecosystem: Environmental > Aquatic > Freshwater > Lake | place: USA: Georgia | collected...
TCTCGGAGCCGGCGGAGTCGACTGGCCCATTCTGGATTTGATGTACAGATCATCCCGCCCTCACCTGTTGTGAGAACTTTTCTTGGGTGAAACGAAAAAACTACAAGACTGGAATGGGAACCAATTAAGTCGTCCTTATACTTAGAGCCAATTGCGCATGCCGCATCTTCTATCAGTAGAATTCCATGTAAGTCGCATAAACTTTTGATCTCATCAAGTTGGGCGGGAACGCCTGCTTGATGGACGAGTATGACGGCTTTAGTTGATGCCGTAATGGCATTCGTAATTGTCTCGACGGTTAAATTGCCTGTTTCAATTGAAACATCTGCAAAGACAGGGTTGGCGCCAGCGTGTACAACTGCATTAGTTGTAGCTATATATGAAAACGATGGAACGATTACATCATCTCCTTTGGTTACACCTCCCACAATGAGCGCGAGTTGCAACCCTGTAGTGCAATTTGAAACCGCAATCGCTTCTACAGCTCCAACTTTTTTTGCAAACTGTTTTTCAAATTCCGAAACCAATGGTCCTTGTGCAACCCAGCCCGAGAGTATGGCTTGAGAAACCAAATCAATTTCTGCTTGCCCCAAATTTGGGACCATTAGAGGAATTTTTCGCATATTCAACTTCATACTACCAGTATCCGATTAGCACAATGTAATAGACTCAGATCAATGATTTTAGACAATGATCAAATTGTTCGAACGTTAAGTGTTGTTGTCCCAACCTACAACGAAGAAGATGGGATATTGATATTTGTAGAGCAATTGAAGCTTCTGAAATTTGAATTGGACAATGCGGGATTAAGTGTTGAAGTGATTCTCGTCAATGACGGTTCAAACGATATGACTGAGGCCAAGTCTATTCAAGCCTTTGAGTCTGCTCAAATTAATTCAAAGGTAATAACTTTGCTGGAAAATGTTGGTGCACACAAAGCAATACGTTGTGGACTGGAGCATGCTTCCGGACAAGCGATTGCAATTATGTCAAGTGATGGCCAAGACCCGATATCAGTAATTCCCGAAATGCTCAGCCGACTGGATGCAGGCAGTGAAATAGTTTGGGGGAAACGAATAGATAGAAAAAACGATGGATTAATTTCTCGGAACCTTGCAACAGTGTTTTATCGTTTTTTTGGTTGGGTATCAAAAAATCGAATCCCAGATAAAGGGTTGGATTTTGTGTTATTTAGCGAAAAAGTTTCTATCGAAATGCGTAAATACACGGATAGAAACCTGCCGTTTCATTTAACACTTTTTAATCTTGGATTCGATACGGCATATGTTGCATATGACCGAAAAGAGCGATCTACGGGAAAAAGTAAATGGACACTGCGAAAAAAATGCCGACTCGCAATAGATATGTTGACTTACTCATCCCTAAACTTTCTGCGTCTAGTCATCATGTGTGGAGCACTCATCGCCACCAGTATTTTCGGTCTTGGTGTTACTGCATACTTCATGCCACGCCTACTTGAGCAAAGCTCCATATTTCGATCGTTATTGATATGCGCTTTAGCTACTAGTTTGATGATTATTTTTGCGGCCTTCGCAATTATTGGCGAATACCTTTGGAGAACACTGGATGAATCGCGAAATCGTCCACTGTTTTCCATAAAGCGAATATGGGAAAGCGAATAACGCTGATGGTCACGACACAAAGACAACTTGGAGTTGCATTAATCGGAGCTGGTTATTGGGGAAAAAATCTCATTCGTAATTTCAGGGACCATAATAACTTTAAGCTTCAATACATTGTTGATCAACCAAACCACAATTTTCAAACACGTGGTGGAGAAAATCTGACTTCAGACTTAAACACGATTTTAAATGATGACAACGTTGATGTCGTCGCGATTGCGACCCCGCCAGATAAGCATGAATCAATCGCACTTGAAGCGATTCATGCAGGGAAGCATGTACTTATCGAAAAACCTCTCGCAACAAGTGTTGCCGGAGGCAAGAAGCTAGTTGATGCTGCATCAGCAGCAAGCGTTACATTCATGTGTGACCATACCTACTGCTATTCGCCCGCAGTTGAATTCATCAAAAAAGTAATTGAGCAGGGGGAACTCGGTGAAATAATTTTCATTGATTCAACTCGGATAAATCTTGGATTAATTCAAACTAAAGCGGATGTCCTGTGGGATCTTGCGCCACATGATATTTCCATTATTGATTTCATTCTCCCAGGTAGTGCATCGCCAATTGCGGTCAGTGCCGTAGGGTCAGATCCTTTGGGAATAGGTGTTAATTGTGTCAGTCATGTGAATCTTTACTTACAGAAAGAAACAATTGCACATATCCATGTGAACTGGTTGTCCCCGACAAAAGTTAGACAATTCGTTATTGGTGGAACTAAAAAAATGATTGTGTGGGATGACCTTAATCCAAACCAACGAATTTCAGTGTATGACAAGGGGGTTTCATTGAGTCATGCTCCGGAAAACCCGGAGGAGCTTCGAAAAACGAGCATCGCATACCGAACTGGTGGTCTTGAATCACCTGCATTGCCCGAAGTTGAAGCCCTAAAACTAGTGCTCGATGAACTTTATGAATCAATAATTCACAACCGCCCACCCCGCACCGATGGACAGAGTGGACTTCGAGTCCTGCAACTGTTGGAGTTTGCGACAATGAGCAGTTTGAATGGCGGGCAAAAGATCATTTTAGATCAATCACACGATTCCTAGAAAAGAGGGCGTATGGAACCGACAACCAGAGAACGATTCGTTTCAAAATATCAAGTTATTTCGGAGAATGTGATTATTGGTGAAGAATCTCGAATTAGTTCATTTGTGAACCTTTATGGTTGCACAATTGGAGACTCTTGCACAATTGGTTCTTTTGTTGAAATACAGAGTGATGTCCACATCGGTGATAGGTGCAAAATCGGAAGTCATACTTTTATCTGTAGTGGCGTCGATATTGAGGACGACGTTTTTATTGGCCACAATGTATCTTTCGTCAACGACCGATACCCAAAATCAACTACAGATGATGGCATCGTGAAGGGACCAGACGATTGGAATCTTGAACGAACCTTAATTCGTCGTGGTGCTTCAATTGGTACTGGAGCCACAATAATGTGTGGAATAACGATTGAAGCAAACTCAATCATTGGCGCCGGTGCTGTTGTCACCAAAGACACCGAACCAGGCCAAACATACATAGGCAATCCAGCACGGATTCACAATCTAGACTCGAAGTTGAAATGACCCAACAAATACATTCTGTTCCCTTTGTTGACCTACAAGCTCAATACGCACCGATCAAGGAAGCGATTCTTGGTAGATGGGAAGCCATCCTAGATACGACTTCTTTCATAAGCGGAAATTGGGTTGAGAAATTTGAGAATAGGTTTGCTCAGCTCCATGACACTAAACATTGCGTTGCTGTATCAAATGGAACTACAGCTTTAGAGTTAGCACTAAGAGCATTGGGCGTTCAGCATGGTGATGAGATCATCATTCCCACAAATACATTTATTGCTACAGCGGAGGCCGTGAGTAACGCCGGCGCAACGCCGATTCTTGTAGATTGTGATCAGTTTTCAAACATAAACTGTGGTCACTTGGAAAGTGTCGTAACCCAAAACACCGTAGGTGTTATTGGTGTTCATCTTTATGGCAATCCGTGTGATTTCGACGAGATAAAGGCATTTGCCGCCAAACATAAATTGTGGACTTTGGAAGACGCCGCACAAGGACACTTGGCGACATACAAAAATCAAAAGGTTGGCTCACTCGGGGATATAGCGGCTTTCTCATTTTACCCCGGTAAGAATTTAGGAGCGCCCGGTGAAGGTGGCGCTGTGACAACAAATAGTTTGGATTTAGCCGCAAAAGTAAAGCAACTGCGGGCGCACGGCGAATCAGAACGCTACAAAAGTGATGTAATAGGTACAAATGCGCGGATGATTGAAGTAGTAGCTTCCACATTGGATCTCAAACTTGACTACATCGAAAGATGGACTCTCCAACGTCGAGAGCATGCAGCTAAGTATTTTCAACATCTATCTGGAATGTCTCAAATCCGTCTAATTGAGAAACAGAATGATCGAGAATCGTGCTATCACTTGTTTGTCGTGCATTGTGACGAGAGAGATAAATTACAAGATCACCTTTTGAAACTTGGAATCAATACTGGACTTCACTATCCATTACCAATCCACCTCCAAAAGGCATATGAAAAACTTGGGTACAAACGTGGGGCCTTCCCAGTTGCAGAGCTGAGAGCAGCTCAAATGATATCTTTACCAATGTTTGCAGAATTATCATCTGAACAAATCAACTACGTTTGCAATACGTTGGTCAGTTCCTTTGACAAAGACTAAACCTTCCAAGTGTTTTCGCGCTCCTCAAGCAATGCATCTTCAACATTGATCCCTGAGAAAAAATTGATCGTTTCCTTGATTCCGGCTTCAAGGTTCGTCGGTAAAGCAAAGTCTGCAAAATAACCTTTAAGTTTTTCGGTAGATGCATGAAGCCGATTGACATCACCAGGTCTATTTTCGCCATAAACTATTTTCGAATTTGAATTAGTGAGTTTAAGTACAAGTTTTGCTACGTCCAGTACACTTGTCTCAATACCAGAACCGATGTTTATCGTCTCACCAATAAGCGATGATTCATTTGCAATTTTTGAAAACCAGTATGGTGTATCACCGACGTAAGAAAAATCTCGGGTCTGTTCACCAGACCCATGAATAATCAAATCTTTACCTACCAACGCCCGCAGAATGAATTTTGGGATGAGTTCTCCAGAGTCTCCACCGAAATGTGATCTAGTCCCGTAATGGTTAAACGGACGAATTACCCGAGTGTCCATTCCGTATGTTCGTTGAAACGCATGACTAATGTGTTCACCAGCAAGTTTGCCTGCTGCGTAGATAGTGGTTGGATGAGGCACAGTGGATTCAGCAAAAGTTGTGGTAATTGCATTTCCATAAACTTCAGAAGACGAAAAATAGACGAATTTACCTCTAGCCCCTGCTCGCATAGCTTCAAGAATTTCGAGAGTCGCTGTTGCGTTAATGTCAAAATTTTCTTTTGGTCTAGGTAGTGAGGCTCTTACGTTCTTTACTGCTAGATGAAACACTAATTCTGCATCAGCATAAATTTTCATGGCGGCATCACTTCGAATGTCACACAGGATAAATGAAAGACTTGGATTACCAATTTGAATATTGTCCTGAGAACCTACAGATAAGTCGTCCACTACTGTGATTTTTGCGCCTTGGGCAAGCAGGAAGTCAACAAGGTGTGATCCAATAAATCCAGCGCCGCCAGTTACGACGATATTTGACTTCACATCCACCTAAGCACCTGCCTTGTCTTGATTTAGATCAAAGATTTACAAGTAACGCTCGACCGATGATCCAACTTGGAAATACTCCAATTAGCAGAGTAGCAGTGACAGCCGATGTGATTGCAAGCCCAGCAGACTTCGAGATTGGAACTGGAGCATCATCTGCCGGATCGCTCAGCCACATGCTCACCATGATGCGCAAGTACAAAAACGCCGCGATCACCGCTGCGAGCATTGCTGCAACTGCCAGCGCGTAGCTCTCGACCGAGACTGCAGCACGAATAATGCCAAACTTGGCAACAAAACCCGATGTAAGCGGCACGCCGGCCTGAGCCAACAACAACACGGTCATGCCGAGCGCAAGAACCGGGCGCTTCTTACCAAGACCCTTAAAAGCGTCGAGCGTTGTCGCGTTGTCGCCTTGGCCTGCAACAACCGAGACCACAGCAAATGTGCCGATAACCAAAATCGAATAAATAAACAAGTAGCCCATTGCAGACGAGATGCCGAGATGCGAATCACTATGACCGATGTGCGCAGCAGCCTCAAGACCAACCAAGATAAAACCAGCGTGGCTGATGGATGAGTACGCAAGCATGCGCTTTACATCGGTCTGCACAACTGCCAACACTGAGCCAACAACGAGAGTGAGCAACGCCAGAACAAGAATGGCCGGGCGCCAGTCATCAATGCGACTTGGCAACGCAATCATGAACACGCGAATGAGCGCCGAGAATGCTGCGACCTTGCCAACTGAACCCATGAGGGCAGTAATTGGTGTTGGCGCACCCTGATACACATCGGGTGTCCAAACATGGAACGGAACAAGCGATACTTTGAACGCAAACCCAACAAGCAGCATTGCAATGCCGGCGAGCAAGAGTCCATTATTGGATGGAATTGCAACTTCACCAGCAAACACCGTGGCCATCGACTGCAAATTGGTGGTACCCGATGCACCAAACAACAACGCGACTCCGTATAAGAAGAATGCCGAAGCAAAACCACCGAGAATGAAGTACTTTATGCCAGCCTCGCCACTTTGTGTGCGGCTGCGACTAGACGCGGTAAGCAAATAGAACGAAAGGCTCAAAGTCTCAAGACCGAGGAACAACACCAAGAGGTCGTTGGCCGAGACCATCACTACTCCACCAATTGCAGCGGCAAGTATGAGGCCGTATACCTCTGGACCATCTTCGCCTTCGCGAATGAGATAGTCGTTGACTACAAGTGAAACGAGAGCAACCGAAACACAAATGGTGATCGTTGCAAACAACGCGAAGCGATCAAACGCAAGCGCGCCACCAACCAGCGTGGACGGCTTGTCATCGCCCATCTGATTCCACAACACGCCGGTGAGTATTGCTGCCGTAATTGCCGTGACTACCGATGCCGTGGCATACCAACCACGCTTCCACTGCGGAATCAGTGAACCAACAAGGATCAAGAACAACGCGCCGCCGAGCAAAGCAAGGATCGGGCTGATCTTGAACCACTGAATGGCAGGGCCCTCAAACGTGGATGCTGCTGCAATCATTCTCGTCATCATTTGCTTGCCTCAACATGCTCTATCAGTGCCTTGACGCTTGGCTCTATGCGATCCAGCATCGGCTTTGGATACACACCCGCAAACACGATTGCTGCGACAAACACCGAAAGCAACAAACCTTCGCGCAACGTGATTTCGGGAAACGACTTGTTGTCCTCACTTGGCTCACCATGAAACACACGCTGGTATGCCCAGAGCAAATAGAGCGCCGCAAGAATTACGCCGATTGTGGCAACAACAACCCACCAGCGAGCTGTTTCAAATGAACCGATAAGCACAAGGAACTCACCAACGAAACCATTAAGGCCCGGCAAACCGATTGACGACAACATCACGATCATGAAAAAGCCAGCGAAGATTGGTGCAACGGCCTGAATGCCACCGAGCTCTGAAATTTGTCGAGTGTGTCGGCGCTCGTAGATCATGCCTACGAGCAAAAACAACGCGCCAGTTGAAACACCGTGGTTAACCATCTGCATCACGCCACCCGTAATGGCCTGCGTTGTCATTGCGAATGTGCCGAGCACGATGAAGCCAAGGTGAGCAACCGACGAATACGCAACGAGACGCTTGAGATCTTTTTGCATCGTTGCGGCGATAGCGCCATACAAGATTCCAATCACCGCAAGCGTAAGCAACACGGGCTTGGCCCAAATCGCTGCTTTTGGAAACAGATACACACCAAAGCGCAGCATGCCGTACGTACCCATCTTGAGCAGCACACCTGCCAAGATGACCGAGCCACCTGTTGGTGCCTGCGTGTGAGCATCAGGCAACCATGTGTGTAACGGGAACAATGGGACCTTTACCGCAAATGCGATCATGAATGCAACGAACAACCAGCGGCCAGTGCCCGTAGCGAAGTTCGCCTTCTCTGCGATCTCGACCAAGTCAAATGTGAGCGCGCCCGTGTCGCGACGTGCCAAGAATGCTGTGGCAACGATGCCAACGAGCATGAACGCCGAGCCAGCCATGGTGTACAAAAAGAACTTGGTTGCGGCATACACGCGCTTCTCGTAGCCCCAACCGCCGATGAGGAAATACATTGGCACCAACACGATTTCGAAAAACACAAAGAACAAAAACAAGTCGAGGCTGAGGAAACTGCCCATAACGCCGGCTTCGAGCAACAACATCCATGCTAAATACGACTTGTGGTCGTGGTGTGGATCGATGCCAACAATGACAAGTGGAAATAACACGCCGGTGAGCACGACCATAAACAGCGAGATACCGTCGACACCTAGGTGCCACGAGATGCCCCACTCACTGATCCATGAGTGCTTTGACACGAACTCGAAACCCGCTGCACCAGTAGGAAACTTGATAAGCATCCACACGCTCATTGCTCCAGTAGTGACGCTCGATACGAGCGCAGCGAGCTTGACCCACTCGCCATGCTTCTTACTCAACAATGAAACAAGAATTGCACCGAGCAGCGGCATCAACACAAGCATTGTGAGGATCGGAAAACTTGCCGTTGCGTCACCGGCCTTTTCAACTGAAGCAAACATCAGATAAGCCCCCTCAACACAAACCATGCCAAGAGCACAACAACACCGACAGCGATAATGGCTGCGTATGCGCGAACAAAACCGTTTTGGCTCTTGCGCACTTGGCCAGCCACCGCACGCACAATGGTGGCAGTGCCATTGACTGCACCATCAACAACATGTGCATCAACCCACGCGACACCATTAAACAACGCGTTACCTGGGCCACTCACCAACCTGGCTGCAGTGGCGTCATAATTCCAGGCCTGCTCCAGAATCTTTGGCTCGATGGCCTTGACTTTGTGCTTGGCATACACAGCAAAAGCCGCAACGATGCCGAGCACTGCAACGACTACTGCAACACCAAGTAGCAGATACTTGTTTTGATATGCCCAAGTTTCTTTAATGTGGGCCTCTGACTCTTCGACCACTGGCGCGAGCCAATGTTCTAAAAAGGCAGTCTTCTTAGAGAACGGCAACTGCAGTGCACCACCAACCATGGCAAGACCGGCAAGCACAACAAGTGGCATCAACATGATGCGTGGGCTCTCATGCGGAGTGAAGTCGCCATGCGCACCATTTTCGGCAGCATGGTCATTCCATTTTGCCTCACCGTAAAACACCATGATTACTTGACGAGTCATGTAATACGCCGTCAACAGTGCGGTGATTACACCAACAACGTAGAGCCCGCGGTTGTTGGCATAGACGTAAAGCAAAATTTCGTCCTTGGACCAAAAGCCCGCAAATGGTGGCACACCCGCAATTGCGAGCCAACCAACAATAAATGTAATCGCAGTAACTGGCATCACTTTGCGCAACGCACCCATGCGACGCATGTCTTGCTCGTGGTGCATGCCATGGATAACCGAGCCAGAGCCCAGGAACAACAGCGCCTTGAAGAATGCATGAGTGATCATGTGGAAAATGGCCGCAACATATGCGCCCGAACCGATCGCCAAGAACATAAACCCAAGTTGCGACACCGTTGAGTAGGCCAACACTTTCTTGATGTCGTTTTGCGCAACAGCAACTGTGGCCGCATACAACGCAGTTGCAGCACCGATGCACGCAATAACCATTGGCGCCCATGTGTACGAAATATGCAGCACTGGGCTCATGCGCGTCATCAGGAACACACCAGACGTCACCATGGTTGCGGCATGGATGAGCGCCGAAACCGGTGTTGGGCCTTCCATCGCATCTGGCAACCAGAGATACAACGGCAACTGTGCGCTTTTGCCACAGGCACCAACAAACAACAACATCGCGATGGCGGTTGCAGTCACTTGTGCAAGTGAACCAGAATGTGCGGCCTCGTTAATACCATCGTATGACAGCGTTCCTGCTGCGCTGAACGCTAGGAACATTGCTGTCATTACGCCAAAGTCGCCAATGCGGTTGGTGACAAATGCTTTTTTGCCGGCAACTGCAGCAGAGTCGCGAGTGTGCCAGAAGGAAATGAGGAAGTACGAGCAAGCACCAACGCCCTCCCAACCGAGGAACGTGACGAGCAGGTTTTCGCCAAGCACCAACATGAGCATCGAGAACACAAACAAGTTGAGGTACAAGAAAAACTTTGGAAACTTTGGATCACCGTGCATGTAGCCAATGGCATACAGATGAATCAATGAACCGATTCCGGTGATGAACAGCGCCATCGTGATCGACAACGGGTCTGCCAACAACGCCATGTCGACTTGCAGCGAGCCAACTGGCAACCACTTAAACATCGTGACAACTTGGTGGCGATCTTCTGCCGGGCGTGAAAGCAGATTGAAAAACACCGCGACGGTAATGAGGAACGACCCGATGGTCATGAGCGATGCAAGCCAGCCAGCTTTTGGCTCGCCCAAACGTCGACCGAGAACCATGATGGCAAGTGCGCCGAATAGCGGTAACACAGGCACGAGCCAGAGATGATCGATAAAGAAACCAGTCACGGCTTAGCCCTTCAACTCTGCAAGGTCATCAACAGTGATGCCACTGCGTCGGCGCATAATCGCAACGATGATTCCTAGGCCAACCACTACTTCTGCTGCTGCCACCACGAGCACGAAGAACACGATTGCCTGACCGTCGATGTCGTTCAGACGACGACCAAGAGTCACAAATGTAAGGTTGACCGCGTTAAGCATCAACTCGATGCACATAAACATCACAAGTGGATTACGTCGTACCAACACACCAACAGTGCCGATAGTGAACAGCACTGCCGAAAGCAGCAAATACCAAGTTGTGGTTGGAACAACGACGAGTGCGTTCATGGCTTGCCCGCCGTGCGGCGACGCGATAACAATACGGTGCCAACTACTGCCACGACCAACAAGATCGATGTCACTTCAAAAGCCACTACATAGTCTGAAAAAATAGAGGTGGCTAATTGCTGAATGTTGGCATCAGGGTTGTCGCCAGCAACATTGCTCGCAATGCCCTCGCCACGCGAGATGACCGAATCGGCGCCAGTGTAAATAGCTGCACCAAGCAACCCGAGCAGGCACACACCAACCACGCCTGCAACCCAGCGCTGACCAGCAAGAGGCTCGGTCTTCAGGTTTTCGACTTGGTCAACGCCGAGCAACATGATCACAAACAAGAACAACACCACGATGGCACCTGCATAGACAATGACTTGCACTGCAGCCAGAAACTCGGCGTGTTGGGCCACGAACAACACTGCAATTCCAAACAAAGTCAATACCAAGCTGAGCGCTGCATGCACAGGGTGCTTACGAAGCACCACACCAAGCGCGCCAACAATAATCATGACTGTTGCACAAACAAAAACGAAGAGTTCCATTAGTCGCTGCTCGCCTCTGGGGCACGAACGCCATAGCCAAGCTCGCCACTCCAGCCAACTACACCACTAAATGTTGCGTCACCTGACGACGCAGTTGCTCGCATCCAACCCGAAGTGTTTTGATCTTCGCCCGGGCGCCAGTCTTCCCACGGCATGTGCTGTGGTTGACCATCATCACCTACAAGTAGTTCGGTCTTTGTGTAAATCGCATCTTGGCGATTGGTGAACGAAAACTCGAACAACTTTGATTCGGTGATTGCTTCAGTTGGACATGCCTCAACGCACAAGTCGCAGTGGATGCAACGCAAGTAATTGATTTCGTAGATCCAACCAAAGCGCTCGCCTGGCGATGTTGGATTATCTGGATCGTTGTCGGCACCACGAACGTGAATGCACTTCGCAGGGCACACGGCAGCACAAAGCTCGCAACCGATGCACTTTTCCATGCCGTCTTCGTAACGGTTGAGCACATGACGACCATGCATGCGGTCTGGCTTGTCAATCTTGGCGTCCATCTCTTCGGCGCGCTTGCTGGATTCACCGCTCTTCGACTTGTTGATCGACTTACGACGCACACGACCGCCCGAATATTGGGTGGTCACCTGATTTTTCTTACCGCGCTGACGAGCAGTAACTAAAAAGCCTCCGAAGTAACCCATTAGAACATCG
>Ga0214919_10010375_pt1 | contig 11819 bp, 9 predicted proteins | sample LL1503_MetaG_FD_177994 | JGI IMG/M metagenome (GOLD analysis project Ga0214919, IMG submission 177994) | Freshwater microbial communities from Lake Lanier, Atlanta, Georgia, United States - LL-1503 | ecosystem: Environmental > Aquatic > Freshwater > Lake | place: USA: Georgia | collected 2015-03-15
TCATGATCTGCGCTGATCAAGCGAATAATTTACTGGAATAGAATAAAATCATGATCGGAGGAAAAGTAAATTTAATTAACTGGAGGAATATCTGGGTCATATGGGTCAAAGTCTATGTCTGTTAGTATGGTAAATTCCCCCATCTTATTTTCTAAACTATACACCAAAAACATTCCTGAAATAAAACTAGCCAAAGATTCTGGAGACCCTGAAAAAGCAACTTTATCACAGGATATATTCCTTCTTACTAACAACCCTTCAATAAATGATTTAACATACTTAAAAAACTCTTTATCATATGATTGATATCTTTCTTGGCCATCTTCTTTGAAAGCAAATACAACCCCTTCTTTATCTGTTACGATTACTAAATCTTCCATATTATTTTGTTTTAGTTTTTTTAGATTTATTTATGATGCTCTCTGTTAAAATATGGTACTGAGTTTCAGTTATCATTATTTTTAACCCTCTTTTTCTAGTGCCTTTTTTTTCAATCGCCAAATCATATAAATTCATATTAATAGGTTTAATATAAATATCAAAGTATTGTATAAAGTCCTTCTAAATAAAATAATAAAAGGTGGCTCTACTTCATAGATATGATTATCCCATTAAACTTCCACAAGTACCAGCTTTTGGTGGGAAGTTGGAGATTTGTAATACAGTAATTTGGGATAGGGGATACTGAAAAGGGAATTTGGAGAGTATATTTGTCGTAAAACATGTGCACAAGTTGTTTAAAAACCTCTTAAAATCTTACGACAAAAATCTCTTTTAAATTCATTGAATATATTATATAATTATATTATTTTAACTGAGTTTTTTTTCGTTAATTTATGGTATAAATAAGGGATCTAGTGATAATATTAGTTTTGACCTTATTTGTCAATAACTTTATTTATAATTGAATAATTTCAAGCTGTTAAATCCGAATATGAAATATCTATTTTCTGGCCACGAATCATTTATATGTAAACACTTTTGGCTAAAAAAGGGTTACGATTTCATTAATGAAAATGGAGATTTTCAATATGAAACAGCAGTCATGGATTTAGGGGTTGGTAAGAATATGGTTAATTCAATCGAACATTGGATGAAATCATATGGTTTATTAGACAAATCAAACAGCATTACAGAGTTTTCAAAAAAAATATTTAGAGAAAGAGGTGGTCTCGACTCTTTTATAGAAAGTTTGGCTACCATTTGGTTACTGCATTACTCTTTAATAAAAACAAATAGATCAAGTTTATATAATATATTTTTTAATGATTTCAGAAAGGGTAGGACTGATTTTACAAAGGAGCAGTTATTATCTTTTATGAAAAGGCAAATAGAAGATGAGGCTAAATCCGTTAATGATAATACACTGAATAATGACATTAGTGTTTTTATAAGAAGCTATTTGAAACCTTCATACAAAGACACTAAAATTGAAATCGAAGAAGATTTTTTAAGTTTAATGATAGATTTAGATTTAATGAAATCATACAAATCTGAAAACGCAGAAGGTAAAATTGTTGAATGGTATCAAGTTGAAAATAAAATACAAGTTGATTTACCAGCTGAGGTAGTATTTTTTGCAATACTTGATAATTCAAATTATGGGAAATCAATTTCTTTTCAAGAGTTACTAAATGGGTTTAATTCACCAGGAGTAATATTTGCTTTGAATGAAGAAGGATTATATAATAAGTTAGATACAATAGTCAATACATATAAAGGTATTACAATGAGTGAGACAGCTGGTATAAGGGAATTGCAATTAAAAACAACTTTTAACAAATGGGATATAATAAATGATTACTACAAAAAATAAATATACTCCTTCGGTTAATATAAATAGAGATAATACTGTATTAGAGAATTATATACCTACAAGAAATGCTATACATGCATTTAATACTATTTTAAATGATTCTAAAACAGGGGTTAAATCTCATTTAATCATAGGCTCTTACGGTACAGGTAAGTCATCTTTTTTACTTGCATTGGAACAAACATTAAGTGCGAAGAAAAATCACTTTAAGTATTCTGATAAAAAGTTTGAATTTTTAAACATAGTTGGTTCTTACAATTCATTTGAGTCTCAATTATTAAAAAAACTTGGATTAAACGCTAAATTATCTACATCTGATCTTTTTAAAGAATTAGATAAACAAGTTGCATTATTAAAGAAGAGTAAAAAGGGTTTTGCAATTGTTGTAGATGAATTTGGTAAATTTTTAGAGTTTTCTGCAAAGAATAATCCTGAATCAGAATTATACTTTATTCAACAATTAGCCGAGTGGGCAAATAATTCAGATGATGAAACCTTATTCATTACTACTTTACATCAAGATTTTAATGCATATGCATTAAGTCTTTCTAAACACCAAAAATTAGAATGGGATAAGGTAAAAGGTAGAATAAAAGACATCCCTTTTAATGAGCCAGTAGAACAGTTATTATATTTGGCGTCTGAAAGGATTGAAAAAAACTTCGCAATCAAAGAGATAGATAAAAGTTTTGATAAACTTTTTGATTCCATTAAATCCGCAAAAGCATTTCCATTAAAAGATTATTTCGATAAAGATTTTGCTAAAAAATTATACCCTTTTGATATTCTTTCTGCATCAATATTAACGCTATCTCTTCAAAAATATGGTCAAAATGAAAGAAGTCTATTTTCATTTATTGAATCGAAAGACCATTTAGGCATAAACGAATTTGATTATAAGCAATATGGGTATTATTCAATACCTAAGGTTTATGATTACTTGTTAAATGGTTATTATTCTTTTCTTACGACAAAATATAACCCAGATTACAATCAATGGCACGCAATTAGAAGAGCAATAGAGAGAATTGAGGGATTATTCTCTGATTCGGTAAATCACAGAAATGCAGAAAGTATAATTAAGGTTATTGGATTACTCAATATTTTCGCAAATGCATCTGCTAAGTTAGATCCGCATTTTTATAAAGAATATTGTAAACATGCTTTAGGGATTAAGAATGTAGAGGAGATACTCAATGATTTAGAAAAGAAAAAAATTATAAGATATGTAAATCATAATCTTAAATATATTTTATTTGAAGGTACCGACTTAGATATTGAAATTGCTATTGATGATGCTGGTAGGTTAGTAGAAAAAGTAACTAATGTTGTAAATTATTTAAACCAATACTTTGAATTTCCATTTATTTCTGCAAAGAAATCATATTATGAACATGGAACTCCCAGATTCTTTCAGTTTAAACTTTCTGATAAACCAATTAGCCTAATTCCTGAAGGAGAAGTAGATGGGTTTGTAAATTTAATATTCTCTGAAGATGATAATATTGACGAAACAGTAAAAGATTTTTCTTCACAATGTGAAGAGGCTATTTTATTTGGGGTATATAAAAATACTTCAAAGATTAAGAACTCATTATTTGAAATTCAAAAAATCAATAAAGTTAAAGAGAACAATCGAGATGATAAGGTTGCTGTTAGAGAATTAGAGTCAATCCTTCAACATCATATTAACTTGTTAAATCACTATGTTTTAGATAATATTTATTCTGATTCTAATGATATTATTTGGTATTTTAAAGGAAAGCAAATTAAGATTATAGATAGAAAATCCTTCAATCAGAGATTATCATCTATTTGTGATACTGTTTATAATGCAATCCCCGATTTTAAAAATGAGTTGTTGAATAAGACAAAAGTTTCAGGTCAAATTTCTTCTGCAAGAAGAAGATTATTTGAGAAACTGCTAAATAATATCGATGATAATAATTTAAGCTTTACCACAGATGAGTTTCCACCTGAAAAGTCAATTTATCTTACACTTTTAAAGAAAACTAAAATTCATAGAATTACAAATGGTGTAGGTATACTTGCAAAATCATCATCTGATCCAACTTTTGATCATTTATGGAAGGCAGGTGAACAATTTTTATCATCTACTAAACATAAAGAAAGGAATTTGAATGATTTTGTTTCCTTACTTTCAAATAGACCCTTTAAATTAAAACAAGGTTTTTTAGATTTTTGGGTACCTATATTTTTATTATCCAAAAGTGATGAATTTGCTTTGTTTGAAAATGGTAATTATGTACCTGATATAAATCCAGATATTCTAGATTTAATATATAAAAGACCTGGATTATTCAATATTAAAGCATTTGATGTTGTTGGTATAAAGTTGGAGTTATTCAATAGGTACAGAGTTTTCTTAAATCAGGCAGAGAGTTCTAAACCTAATAATAAAGCATTTATACAAACAATTAAACCGTTTTTAATTTTTTATAAGGAACTTCCGGAATATGCCAAAAAGACCGCAAGATTAAAATCGAAGACATTATCATTAAGAAAAGTTATTTCTCAAGCTAAAGATCCTGAAAAAGCATTTTTTGAAGATTTCCCAGTTGCACTAGGGTATAATACACAAGAATTACATGAGAAAAATAAATTAGTTCAAGAATTTATAAATCAACTTCAACAATCAATTAAAGAACTTCGTACCTGTTATGATGGTTTGCTTGATAGATTTGAATCATACTTTATTAAAGATATTTTATCTATAAAGAAAGATTTTCCAGAATGTAGAAATGAAATCATTAAACGTTTTGATGGGCTAAAATATCATTTACTTCAACCACATCAAAAAACTTTCATAAATAGAATTAAATCTGAGCTTGATGATCGTAAAGCATGGTTAAGTTCTATTGCTCAAACAGTAATTGGGAAACCACTAACTTCTATAAGTGACGAAGAAGAAGTCATACTTTTTGATAAAATAAATGAAATAATTTTCGAATTAGATAATTTGTCTGAGATAAGTAAGGAAAAAGTAAATGATACACAAGAAGAGGTATTAAAATTAGAAATCACTTCATTTATACATGGATTAAGTAAGAACACATTAAGAATCCCAAAAGAGAAGAGTAAAGATTTTGAAATTCAAATAAATAAAGTGAAAGCTGTTTTAGGGAAAGACAAAAAAGTTAGTATCACAATTTTAGCTAAACTTCTACAAGAATTAATTAAAAATGACAAATAAAACTAGACATGTACTTGGTATCTCTGGTGGGAAAGATAGTGCTGCATTAGCTATTTATTTAAAAAATAGGTATCCTAATTTAGATCTTGAATATTATACATGTGATACAGGTAAAGAATTGTATGAAACATATGAGCTTGTAGAGAAGCTAGAATCTTATTTAGGAAAAAAAATAACTAAACTTAAAGCGGGCGAGAATAGTTCTAAAGATCCATTTGATCATTTTTATAATTATTATAAGGGTTATCTTCCTTCATCAAATGCCAGATGGTGTACTAAAACTTTAAAATTAGATCCATTTGAAGATTTTGTTGGAACAGATCCTGTGATATCTTATGTAGGTATCAGAGGTGACGAAGATCGAGAAGGATATATTTCTAAAAAGACAAATATTCAGTCAATATTTCCCTTTAGAAAAAACATTTGGAGTTTAGATGTTATTACAAAGGTTTTGAAAAATGAAAATATTAAATCTATTGAAGAAATCTATAAGTTTTCATCAAAGTCATTAAATATTGATAGAATTATTGATATAGTAAACCAGCCTATTAGTACTAAGTTTTTAATGGATCAAAAATTAAATCTGTTATTAGATCAAGATATTAAGGAATTCAATAGGGTTGTATTTGAATATCTAAAAGTTACAGATTATCCTTTATCAAGAGAGGTAGACTTTCCATTAGTAGAGAATGATGAAGTTTTGGTCAGAGAAGATATTTTTAAAATATTAAGAGAGAGTGGTGTAGGTGTGCCAGCTTATTATGAGCCAATTACATTTGAGGTAGATGGGAAAAAAGGAGAATATATGAGAAGTAGATCAGGTTGTTACTTTTGCTTCTTTCAGCAAAAAATTGAATGGGTATGGCTATTGGAACAACACCCTGATTTATTTGAAAAGGCTAAGTACTATGAAAATCAGAAAGATGGCTTCACTTGGAATCAGGGTGAAAGTTTAATCGAGTTAGCTAATCCAGTTAGAGTTGAAAATATTAAAAGAGATTTCCTAAATAGGCATAAAAACAAACCAAAATCATCTTTGTTGCTTGATATACTTGATGATTCTGAATCAGAAGGCTGTGCAAGTTGTTTTATATAAATGATTATTAATGTTAAACGAAGTAAAATATCCTATTACAAGATTCTATAAAAACGGCAGTGATAATCCAACTGTCCAGTTTTTTTTAGATGCCTTATATAATAGTAATAAATTAGATCTATTACTTGGTTTTTTTACAACTTCTGCCATTAATATTTTAAGTTATGGATTTGCCTCTTTTTTACAAAGGGGAGGTGTTATGAGAGTAGTTTTAAATCAAAGAGTTTTGCCTGATGATATTGAAGCAATGTCTAAAGCAGAGCAAGTTGATTTAATAGAGAATTACATTGATTTGAATAATTTAAAAGAATTACAAAATAGTTTATCTAAACCAACAAGACATTTTTTTGAATGTATCGCTTGGTTAATTGCTAAAGACAGAATACAATTTCAGTTTATAAAACTAAAATCAGGGAATGGTCTACCTCATTACAAAGATGGAATTTTTTCAGACGGGGAAAATAAAATTGGTTTTAGTGGGTCATGCAATTTTACAGGAGGTGGATTAATGAGTAATTTAGAAAGGGTACAAGTTTTTTTAGATTGGGAGGATGAAAAATCAAAAAGCCAAATCGAAGAACTTCAAAGTGATTTCAATAGTTTTTTTAATAAAGAATCGAATTTAGTTGATTATTTAGATCCAAATCTTATAAAAGAAAGTATTTTAAATAATTTTGCTGATAAAGAGTTAGTTGACTTAATAAAACAAGAAAAAGAATTATTTTCTTCTCTTGAAGATGATGATGATTATAAAAATATAATTTCTAGTGCTATCGAAAAATTAGATTTTATTAGTAAAACTCCTAGATTCCCATATAGTGATGGGCCAAGAGATTATCAAAAAATAGCTTATAGAAATTGGGTTGACAATAATTATCAAGGTTTTTTTGCTATGGCGACAGGAACTGGCAAAACAATCACTTCTTTAAATTGTATTTTAGAAGATTACAAAATCAATAAATTTTATAAATTTATTGTATTAGTACCAACTATTTCATTAGCTGAACAATGGGAAGATGAGATTGTTAATAATTTTAATTTTGAAAACTTTATAAATTGTAATAGTCGAAATTCAAATTGGGAAGAAGAAATACGAGATATCGGAAGATCTATAAAGTTAAAAAAACCTATAAATTATGCAATTTTAACAACCTATGCCACTTTTAGAAGTACTAAATTCAATTTTCTCTTTAATGATTTCTTTTTAAATGAAATGTCTCAAATGACAATTATTGCTGATGAAGCCCATTCCTTTGGTTCTGGATCGTTAATCAAGGTTATGCCTCATAAAATCAATAAAAGAATAGGACTTTCTGCAACTCCAGATAGACAATTTGATGATATCGGTGTTAATGCAATTTCTGATTTTTTTAAATCAAAAGCCCCGAATTATACTTTCTCTTACAATATGAAAAAGGCTATTGATGACAATATCTTATGTAGATATTATTATTATCCAAAGTTTGTTGAACTAGATCAAGATGAGATTAATGAATATGCAATTATTTCAAAAAAATTATTACAATATTTTGATTTTGAAAATGGCCGTTATCGAGATAATGATTTTGTAAATCAATTATTGATAAAAAGAAAAAATATAATACATAAGGCAAGGAATAAATCAAATTGTTTGATAAAAATTGTTGACGAGATAGGTAAAGATAATTTTAATAACGCTTTCATTTATGTACCTGAAGGGAATGAGGCAAATTATGAAAATCAAGATATTGATCAATTTGATTCGGAAGATGAAATTTTAATACAAAAATTCACTAAAATTCTTTATAATCAGTATGGTTTCAAATTAAGAACATTTACAGGAGATACTAAAGATAGACAGGAGATATTATATCAATTTAAGAATGGGCAATTAAATGCTTTATTAGCAATGAAATGTTTGGATGAAGGCGTGGATATTCCTCAAACCAAGTATGCAATTTTTTGTTCTAGTACTGGTAATCCAAGACAATATATACAAAGAAGAGGCAGAGTTTTACGGAAGTTTAAGGGTAAAGAATATGCTTATATGTATGATATGGTTGTGAAATCAAATTTAGATCCAACAAATAGTGATCCAAATATGATTAAAATTGAAAAATCAATAATAAAATCTGAACTAATTCGTCTAATTAATTTTGCAGTACTTTCTGAAAATAAGATTGAATGTTTGGCAAGTATTGAAGAATATAGTAGTACGCTTGGAATTGATATATATGATTTAGCAAATAAAGAAGAAAATAAATATATAAACTAAATATTTTATGAAAACACAAAATGATTCACTGAGAGAAGAGTTTAAAAATGTCTTAAAACTAAAAGAATTTCAAGACGAGATTAATTTATATAAATTAAATCCATCTCTAATTAAGAATTTTTTTGAAATCTTACTTGAAAGAAATAATGGAAGTGATGATTCTTCTATTATTGAATCAGGTAGATTAAGATTTGAATCGTTTATTATTAATACTCTCAGAGAACAAAACCATTAATATGCTTATTAGTAAAGTTACAGTTAATAACTTTTTTTGCTTTTTAGGTGAAAATAAGTTTGTTTTTGAAAAGGGTTTAAATATAGTTTCTGCACCTAATTCTGGTGGGAAATCTCAATTATTTAATGCTTTTTATTGGACATTTTTTGATCAAATTTATATTGACAATGTAAATGGTAAAAAAGAATGGAAACCTTCAGTTGATATTATTCCAATACCTGATGCTTTATCAAAAGACGAAAATTATATAGGTAAAGTTAAAACATCGGTTGAAATAATAATAGAAGCTGAATCTCCTGATAGTAATGATATAAATGAAGAAATTGTAGAATATACATTTACAAAGACTGTAGTATATGAGAAAAATAAAAAAAACGAATTAAGTGTATTTAACAAACCAGAATTAATAATAAGTTTTATTGATTCTGGTGAAACAAAAATATTATCACCTGCATTACACGCAGATACTCTAGAGAGGATTTTCCCATTTAGTGTAAGGAAATTTATGTGGTATCAGGGTGAGACTATGGATAATTTATATGACTTTAATCATCCAAATACTCTTAAAAATGCAATTAAAGAGATTTCGTATTATCCTATTTATGATAACATGGAAAAAATTGTTAAATCATCAAATTTAAGTATTGCAAAGAAAATACAAAAAGAATTAACATCTAGAAAGCAATTAACTACAGAACAAAGCAAAACATTAACTGATATTAATACCTTAAATGAAAATATTGGTAAAAATGAAGGTAAAATTAAAGAACTTGATATTTCTATTGAAGATTTAGATGAACAAATTGCAAATGAAGAAGCTAAATTTAGAAGTTATGATAAATATAAGGATATAAAAAATGCTCTTGAAAATAAGGAATTCAGTCTCGAAAGTACTAATAACCTACTTCAACAACAAGACGCTTTTTTAAAGGAAAAATTAGTTGAGAAATGGATGTTAAATGGATGTGATGATATAATTAAAAATTCTGAACATAAACTTAATATTATACAAACTGAAATCCAGAAGTATGCTAATTCACCAAACCCAGTGCCAATGTCACTGCCTGGCCCTGAATATGTTCAAAGGATGTTAGATGATCATAGGTGTTATATTTGTGAAAGAGATGTAGAAGAAGACACTGAGCCATACGAGGCGCTTAAAAGAAGATTAGATGATTTTCAAAAAGATGCTAGCTATAAATCATTGCAGGATAATTTTACCGAATTAAATAAAGCTAAACATAATCTTTTACTCGTACTTCCTGAAATTAATACCGAAATTAAAAAGGCATTTACAACTCGGGATGAGTATATAAAAAAAAGAAATTCACTTTCTAAGGAAATTAGAAAAATTGAACAAGATGCTGATAATGATAATAAAAATATTAAAGCTCGCGGTTCTTCTGCAGATCAAATACTAAGTAAATTAAATACATTAAAAAGCACTAGAAACTCAAAAAAAGCAAATGTTACTTATTATGAAAATCTGATATCACAAGATAAAGACAAGTTAGCGCCATTAGAACTCAAGAAAAGTAAATATAAAATCGGATCGGAAGATGCTAAATTAGTCGAAAGTATTGCTGGAGATTACATATCATTATTTGTAAAAACAATAAGTATTTTAAACAAAGAAGCTTATTTGAAATTCATAAAAAATTTACAAGAAGAAAGTAATAGGTTATATTCATTATACCTAGGGGGTAATCCACAAGGAAAAATTGTCATCGATCAAGGTATCAGAATTTTAGATTTTGAAAATGGAGAATTGCTAACTAATTTAAACACTGCTGAATTAGTTGCTCAAAAACTTGCTGTAGCAAATTCATTTCTGTCATTAAGTGAAAAAGTTAAAAATAAAATTTATCCAATAGTTGCGGATGCTCCTACATCTGATTTTGATCCAAATAATACTATTAATTTAACAATGAATATTGGTAAATCTTTTCAACAGATGATTATATTATCAAAAGACTATATTTTATTAAATAATAAAGATAGAGATAAGTTAATTAAAGATGCTGATGTAGTAAAGTATTATGAATTAACAAATGAAAAAATAAATCCTACTGGTTCTGACTCTAGAGTAAATAAAAAAACATTTATTAATGTAATAAAATAAAATTATGACAGAAAGATTAATTTACGAAATGAATAAACGTTATGTACACCAAGGTGTTAATACAATTAAGGTTCGCGATTTATTTAGTAGAAAACAAGAAAATATAACATTAAGAGACGATAAGTTTTTTTCTAAATATTGGCAAGTTTATGCCTGGTGTGCAATAATTGGTTTTTTAAATAACAAAAGAGAGGTCGGGGTTGATTTGCCGAATCAAACTTCTTTTGAATTTGAAAGGATAACTAATGGTTCATTAACAATTGCAAACGGCTTAATATTAATGGGAATTGCTAAGATAGATTCAGACAATATCGACGATTTTCTTGATGCAAAAAAAATACATACAGTAATAAGTGAATACGCTGAAGGGGGCGCTAAGCATGTATTAGAAATTCGATCTACACCAGGTATGGGAGAAAAATTCAACTTTACAGATGATTATTTTTATGAGTTATTAGAAAGGGAAGAAATTAAAAATTAGCTTTCAATAAATTTTACTTTTTTTTAATTATATCACTTATCTTTGTATTCACATCAAGAACCCTTAAATGGGTACCAACCAGAGACAAAACTCAAAGGTGGTAAATCGATGCGGACTTTCAGTCAAATAAAATGAAAACTCCCTACTTCTTCTTGATGTGTTTTTTAAACTTAAAACACATACTATGTCTCAGAAAAAAAATGACAACTTGGGTCAAACCAAACCGTCTCAAGAGCAATCCAATGTAAATTACCACAAAGGTAGTACCGTAGAGTTTTGGAGAAGTCATGGAATCCCATCCGAAAACACCACCCACGAGAAACTAGGTCAAACCTCTCTTATGTTCACAAACAGGTCAAAACCACCTGTTGAGGATGATTCATTAGAGGCATCCATTCGGTATTTGAAATTCAAAAGATTTAACCCTTAAACCTATCTAACATGAGGCCAATTAATGGATCAATTGAAAATGACTTAACAAAACTAAAGGGTTTTGCATCCCAACCTAAAATCTATGGTTATGTCTCGAATCTTTGGTTTGGAGGGCTAGTTAGCAAATACCCCTTTGAATACCTGTTATTCAGTCAAGAATTCGACTTCC
>Ga0214919_10010376_pt1 | contig 11817 bp, 14 predicted proteins | sample LL1503_MetaG_FD_177994 | JGI IMG/M metagenome (GOLD analysis project Ga0214919, IMG submission 177994) | Freshwater microbial communities from Lake Lanier, Atlanta, Georgia, United States - LL-1503 | ecosystem: Environmental > Aquatic > Freshwater > Lake | place: USA: Georgia | collected...
ATGGGCCCATCAATAACATTGCGCAAGTGTTCGAAGAAGACCAGGTCAAAGCACGCAAAATCAAAATCGAACTCGACCATCCGGTCGCCGGCAAGATGCCCTTGGTGGCCAGTCCCATGCGCTTTTCAGGCACGCCCATCGAGCACAAGCTCGCGCCGCCGACTCTGGGGCAGCACACCGAGGAGGTATTGCGCGCCCTGGGCAAGGGCGAAGCAGACATCGCCAGGTTGCGCTCCGAGGGCATCGTCTAATTCAAGACGATGGGGGCGCGGCTTGCGGTCAGCGCAAAACCAGCACAGGAATGAGTGAGTGGGTTAAGACTTGTTGGGTCTCGCTGCCCAGTAACAAGCGTTTGATGCCCTTGCGTCCATGAGAGGCCATGACGATCAAGTCGGCATTTTGCTTTTTGGCCGCGGCAATGATCGCATCCGACACCACATCTGATTTGGCGGTGATGCCCTTGGCCTGCACGTTTTTGCTTTTGGCCGACTTCACGACCGCATCGACTGCAGCTTGTGCCGCATCGGCCCACTGCTTTTCTACGCGGTTCACATCTTGAACTGACAGCGGTATGCTGCCTTCAAAATAAGCTTGAGGATAACGAGGAACCACTTTCAGTGCAACCAGTTCTGCGCCGCAAGTGGCGGTCAGTCCAATGGCGCTGGTCACCGCTTTTTTTGAAAGTGTAGAGCCATCGGTGGCGACAAGAATTCGTTTGTACATGCTGATCTCCTTGGAGAGTTATGAAAGAAGCCTCAGATTACGCCTGTATAAAACCTGCGTCTTGACTTAGATCAAGTAGCTGTCAAGTGTTTTCATTTATCGTGAGTCCATGTTGTCTGCCGCTTCCGCCCACTTGTCATTGTTCGACGATCCGCAGGAATGGTCGGCATTCAGTCAGTCAGTGCTTCGACAACCGCATGTCTGGCGATCCAGTGTGGTTTTCGAAGGCATTCATTGCGCTGCCTGCGCCATCAACATTGAAAATGCGCTCAGGGCAGTGCCTGGCGTTGGCGCTGTTCAAATCAGTGGGGCCAGTCACCGCGGATTGGTTGAATGGAGCGATGATCAAACACGTCCATCCGAATGGATGGCGGCGACTGTCAATGCTGGTTACAGGGTGGTTCCAGCCAATGACGCCGTTGCCAATGAACAACGCCGTTCAGATGCAAGGCAACTGTTGTGGCGTTGGGGAGTCGCAGGTCTTTGCATGATGCAAGTGATGATGTACGCAACGCCCGCATACCTGTCCAAACCAGGCGACATCACGCCAGAGATGGTTCAGTTATTGCGGTGGGCTTCTTGGGTCCTGTCCTTGCCTGTGATGTTTTTCTCATGTCGGCCCTTCTTTGCCAGTGCCTGGCGTGATGTGAGTCAACGCCGAGTCAGTATGGATTTGCCTGTGGCCATCGGTATTGCAGTTACTTTCATCGTGAGCTCTGTAGGTACGTTTGAACCTGCAGGACCTTTTGGGAGTGAGGTTTTTTTCGATTCCTTGACCATGTTTGTTTTTTTCTTGTTGACCGGTCGTTGGCTCGAATTGCGTTTGCGCAACCGAACTGCGGGCGCTTTGGAAGCGGTCATGAACCGGCTCCCAAGCAGCGTCAACAGGAAGACGCAGAGCGGGCTTTGGGAGCGCATAGCCATTCGACGTTTGATCGTTGGGGATGTGCTTTTGATCTTGCCCGGTGAAGCGATTGCGGCCGATGGCAAAGTGCTTGACGGTCTTTCGCATGTGGATGAAGCCTTGCTAACCGGTGAATCGCGCCCCTTATTTCGCGGGGTGGGCAGCGACGTGATTGCGGGCAGTCACAACCTTTCTTCACCAATTCAGGTGCGTGTCACCCAGGTGGGCGCGGCGACAAGATTTGCGCACATCGTGGCATTGATGGAAAGTGCTTCTGTGTCTAAACCCGAGATCGCCTTGGCAGCGGATCGGTGGGCTAAGCCATTTTTAGGATTTGTGTTGCTGGCTTCATTGGGTGCGGCCATTTTCTGGTGGCCGCAAAGCCCTGCCCATGCGCTGATGGTGGCGGTCGCGGTTTTGATAGTGACCTGTCCTTGTGCTTTGTCATTGGCTACACCTGCGGCCATGTTGGCCAGTGCCGGGGCCCTGGCACGCGGTGGTGTTTTGGTGCGAAAGTTACAGGGCCTGCAAGCTTTGGCCTCGGTGGATACCGTGGTGTTTGATAAAACGGGCACCCTGACCCAGGATGCTTTTGCGCTGGCTGCCGTTAAAACCCGAGAAGGTCTTAGCCCTGCGCAGGCTTTGTTTTGGGCCGGTGCACTGGCGCGTCACTCTTTGCACCCTGTGTCGCGTGCCCTCAGTTCGGCCTCGCGCCAAGAAGCTTCAAAGAGCCAGCAACTGGCAGATTGGGAGTCATTGCAAGTGAGTCAGATGCAAGAAATAGCAGGAGAGGGCGTTGAAGGGCTGATGAGTCCTGTGACTCAGCCTGACGTAAGGGTGCCGACCGGCAAGCTGCGATTGGGCTCCGGGCGCTTTTGCGGAGTCAATTTGACGGCATCTTCAGCTTTACGGGCCGTGCTGGCCGATGAAACAGGATGGCTCGCCACCTTTGAGTTAGAAGAAGAAATTCGCAGCGATGCCCGAGAAACGGTACAGGCCTTCATCCAGCAGGGATTGCATGTGATGCTGTTGTCTGGTGATGGCGACGCAGCGGTGCAAAAGGTTGCGAGCGTGGTGGGAATTACCGATGCAAGAGGGGGGTGTAGCCCCCAGGATAAATTAGCGGCGCTACAGAAACTTCAATCACAAGGCCATCAGGTCGCTATGGTCGGCGATGGGCTCAACGACGGTCCTATTCTGGCTGGTGCCAACGTCTCATTTGCTTTGGGGCAAGCCGTTCCGCTGGCGCAATCCAAAGCGGATTTCGTGCTGCTGGGTGCCCAGTTGGGGGTTTTGGTATCGGTATGGGCGCGCAGTCGTTTGACCCTGCGCGTGGTTCATCAAAATCTGCTGTGGGCTGCCATTTACAACGCAGCTTGTGTGCCTTTGGCGATCTTGGGTGGGTTGCCGGCTTGGCTGGCGGGTCTGGGGATGGCATTCAGTTCGTTGTGTGTCGTGCTCAATGCATTGCGTTTATCAAATGAATTGAATGATCCCTCGAGGGTTTGATTTATGGATATTTTATTTTTATTAATTCCAATGTCGGTCGCCTTGGTTTTTGTCATTTTGGCGGGTTTATGGTGGGCCATTCACCGTGGACAATTTGAAGACATAGAGGCTGAAGGCGAGCGAATTTTGCGTGACGATTGATCTAAATCAAGAATTAAATTTTGTAAGCTGCCCATACTCAACTTGATTTTTTCAAGAAGAGGTGAAAATGAAATTTGCCAATGCGCAAGCTACTGTCTACAACGACACCGTTGTTCGGCAGTTCGCCATCATGACGGTGGTCTGGGGCGTGGTGGGCATGTTGGTGGGCGTGATCATCGCTGCCCAGTTGACATGGCCTGAACTGAACTTCGGGATTTCTTGGTTGAGCTACGGTCGCTTGCGACCCTTGCATACCAACGCCGTGATTTTTGCATTCGGTGGATGTGGCTTGTTTGCTAGCGCGTACTACGTTGCGCAGCGCACATGCAATGTGCGTCTGTTCGGCGATACATTGGCAGCTTTCACCTTTTGGGGATGGCAACTGGTGATTGTGCTTGCCGCCATTTCATTGCCTATGGGTTACACCAGTGGTAAAGAATACGCTGAACTTGAATGGCCTATTGACATTCTGATCACTTTGGTCTGGGTGAGTTTTGCCATCGTCTTCTTTGGCACTTTGGGCACCCGCAAGGTGCGCCACATTTACGTTGCGAATTGGTTCTTTGGCGCCTTCATCATCGCGGTGGCCCTTCTGCACTTGGTCAACAGTGCGGCGTTGCCTGTGGGTTGGATGAAATCCTATTCGGCCTATGCAGGTGTGCAAGATGCGATGGTGCAATGGTGGTATGGCCACAATGCAGTGGGCTTCTTTTTGACGGCAGGCTTTTTGGGGATGATGTATTACTTCATCCCTAAGCAGGCTGAGCGTCCTGTTTACTCGTACCGCTTGTCGATCGTTCACTTCTGGGCTTTGATTTTTACCTACATGTGGGCGGGCCCTCACCACCTTCACTACACCGCCTTGCCAGATTGGACGCAGTCCGTAGGCATGGTATTTTCTTTGATTTTGTTGGCGCCCAGCTGGGGCGGCATGATCAATGGCGTCATGACCCTGTCTGGCGCATGGCACAAGTTGCGTGACGACCCGATCTTGCGATTCTTGATCGTGTCGCTGTCTTTCTATGGCATGTCAACCTTCGAAGGTCCGATGATGTCCATTAAAACAGTCAATGCGTTGTCGCACTACACCGATTGGACCGTAGGCCATGTGCACTCGGGCGCCTTGGGTTGGGTGGGGCTGGTGACCATGGGCTCTATGTATTACCTGATTCCGCGCCTCTTTGGAAAAAAGCAGATGTACAGCGTCAAGGGCATTGAAATTCACTTCTGGGCGGCCACGATTGGCATTGTGATTTACATCGCAGCCATGTGGATCGCCGGTGTCATGCAAGGCCTGATGTGGCGTTCTGTCAACGCAGACGGCACCTTGACTTACACCTTTGTTGAATCCGTCAAAGCCACCTTCCCGTTTTATGTGTTGCGCTTGATTGGAGGCCTCTTGTACCTTGGCGGCATGGTGCTGATGCTATGGAACACACTCAAAACCGCAACAAGTGGTTGTGTAGTGGATGTCCAGATTCCCGTTCTCACCGCACACGCATAAGGAGCGACCAAAATGTCAGATAACAACAAAGCCGGCAGCGGTCTGTCTCATGAAAAGATCGAAACCAGCAACTTCTTGATGATCGTCTTGATCCTCTTGGTTCTCTTGTTTGGTGGCTTGGTCGAAATCGTGCCTTTGTTCTTTCAAAAGTCGACGACCGAACCGATTGCGGGCCTCAAGCCCTACACCGCTTTGCAGGTGCTTGGCCGGGATATTTATGTACGCGAAGGTTGTTACAACTGCCACTCGCAGATGATCCGTCCTTTCCGAGCCGAAACTTTGCGTTACGGACCTTACTCCGTCGCAGGTGAGTCGGTGTACGACCGCCCCTTCCAATGGGGCAGCAAGCGCACGGGCCCTGACCTTGCCAGGGTGGGTGGTAAGTACAGCGATGAATGGCATCGCATTCATTTGGCGAATCCACGCGATGTGGTGCCGGAGTCAAACATGCCCGCTTATTCCTGGTTGGAAAAGAGCCCTGTAGATGCAGACAGCTTAGCCGTGCACATGAAAGGTCTGCGCACTTTGGGCGCCCCTTATTCAGATGAAGAAATCGCCAAAGCCTCTGACGACGTCAAAGGCAAGAACGAGTTGGATGCGGTCATCGCTTACCTGCAGGTTTTAGGTATTCACCGTAAATAAGGAGTGACCGTGGACATCAATACCCTGCGCGCCTTGGTCACTGTGGTCACCTTTTTGGTGTTCATCGGGATCGTGACCTGGGCTTGGTCGCGCCGCAATCAAGCTGCATTTGACGAAGCGGCCCAATTGCCTTTCCGCCAAGACGACTGAGGTGGTCTTGCGAAATGAATATAAAAAGGAATCGAAATGAGTGACTTCACAAGCAATTTCTGGTCAATGTATGTGGCTGGCATTTCGCTGGTTGGTATCTTTGCCTGTTTGCTGCTGCTGTGGTTAAGCGGCAAAGCCAAAGCCATGACGGCCAATGACAACACCACCGGTCACGTGTGGGATGGCGATCTGCGCGAAATGAACAATCCACTGCCACGTTGGTGGGTCGGCTTGTTCATCATCACCATTGTTTTTTCTTTGATTTACTTGGCTTTGTATCCTGGCTTGGGTAACTTTGCTGGCCAACTCGGTTGGACATCCTTGGGTCAGTACGAGACCGAAGTGGCCAAAGGCAACACTGAAATAGAGCCCATCTATGTCCGATTTGCTGGCATGCCCGCCGAAGATGTAGCCAAAGACCCGCAAGCCATGGCCATTGGCGACCGCCTGTTCATGAACAACTGTGCCCAGTGCCATGGTTCCGATGCGCGTGGCAGCAAAGGCTTTCCGAATTTGACAGATGCAGATTGGTTGCACGGCGGCGCGCCTGACAAGATCAAGGAAAGCTTGATCAAAGGCCGCATTGGTCAGATGCCTCCCATGGCGGCTGCTGTGGGCACACCTGACGATGTCCGCAATCTGGCGCATTATGTGCTCAGTCTCTCCGGCAGTCCCAACGATTCACTGCGCGCTTCACTGGGTAAATCCAAGTTTGGGGCCTGTGCCGCTTGTCACGGCATGGACGGCAAAGGCAATCAAGCCCTGGGTGCCCCTAACTTGACCGACGACATCTGGTTGCATGGCTGGGGAGAGGCCTCTATTGTGGACAAAATCAACAATGGAAAAATTAACCAGATGCCTGCACAAGCAGACAAGTTAACCGATGGGCAAATTCATGTATTGGCCTCCTATGTCTGGGGTTTGTCCAACAAAGGTGCTGCGGCGGTTGCGCCTGCTGCCAAATAAATTGATACTTGTTGGATTGATAACGGCTTGAAAAACAACTCTGGATCTGTACCGAAGATCATCCCCATTCATCCTTTGGCAATGACGGTCGAGGAGGAAGCAGACGAATTAAATTCGCTGTATATAGCGCATCAAAAAATCTATCCACGCAGCGTCACGGGCTTGTTTGCCAAGTGGCGTTGGGTGATGGTGGTGATCACGCAACTTGTTTTTTACGGCCTACCCTGGTTCGAATGGGGACAGCGTCAAGCGGTTCTTTTCGATTTGGGTGCACGGCGGTTTTACATTTTTGGCATTGTCTTGTATCCGCAAGACTTTATCTATCTGACCGCCTTGCTCGTGATCTCCGCGCTGTCCTTGTTTTTGTTCACAGCGATCGCTGGCCGATTGTGGTGCGGCTATGCCTGCCCGCAAACCGTGTACAGCGAAATTTTCATATGGATCGAACGCAAGGTCGAGGGGGATCGCAGTGCCCGTATCCGCTTGGATGATGCGTCCATGTCACTCGAAAAATTGGTCAAAAAATGGTACAAACATTTTTTGTGGATCAGCTTGTCTATGTGGACAGGTTTTACTTTTGTCGGCTACTTCACACCCATCCGTGACTTGGGGATGGAATTTTTCTTGGGCCGCATGTCGTCTTGGGAAGTTTTTTGGGTCTTCTTTTATGGCTTTGCCACGTACGGTAACGCAGGCTTTATGCGTGAGCAGGTGTGCAAGTACATGTGCCCTTATGCCCGGTTTCAGAGTGCCATGTTTGACAAAGACACATTGATCGTGACCTACGATGAACAGCGTGGAGAACCGCGTGGTGCATGCAGTAAAAAAGTCGATGCGAGTGTATTGAATTTAGGTGCGTGCGTAGACTGCACGCTGTGCGTTCAAGTGTGCCCTACAGGGATTGATATTCGCAATGGACTGCAATACGAATGTATTGGGTGTGGTGCATGTGCAGATGTGTGCGATGTCGTGATGGACAAAATGGGCTACCCACGGGGCTTGGTCAAATATTCTACGCAGCATGCCATGAAGCAAGGCTGGACGCATGCCCAAGTGGTGCGCCGAATTTTCAGGCCACGTGTGTTGATGTACACCGGTATCTTGTTGGCCATTGTAATTGCGGTGGGTGTGAGCTTGGCCCTGCGCACACCCTTCAAAGTTGATGTGGTGCGCGATCGCGCATCCTTGGCACGTATCGTGGCAGGTGGAAAAATAGAGAACAACTACCGTTTGCAGATCATGAATGCGGCTGAGCAAGAGCAGCGCTTTACCATTGCCGCAGAAGGTGTGCCGGGTTTGACCTTGGTGACCGATGACAAGGCGATCGTTGCATCGACCGAGTCCAAATGGATTTCGGTACGTTTGCAAGTGCCTTACGATGCAATCGCTGCGGGATCACATCCGATTCACTTCAGCATTACCTCGAGTTTGTCAAGCGAAAAAATTGTCGAAAAATCTGTTTTCTTGGTGCCCCGCTGAAGGACGCCTGATTTTTGAAAGTATGCCGAAAATGTCAACATCAACTGCAAACACGATCGATCATGTGGCACAGCCTTGGTGGAAATTTGGCCATGTGTGGATGGTGATTGCCGGTCCTGCTGTCGTGGTCGTGGCCAGTTTCATAACTTTGTATTTGGCATTGAGTTCGCCCAATACCGTGCTTGAAACAGGATCTGTTGCACAGAGTCACGCAGGCGCTGGGGCGAATTTGGCGCCCGCCATGACAGCGCGCAACCATGCCGCAACGGGTGTGTTGCCGGTCAAACCCTGACAGCTCAAGACAACGGAGACAAGGTATGAACAAAAAGGATGCACCATGCTGGCTCAAAGAATGATGTGGATAGCTTGGCCGGCTTTTTTGGTGGCCGGTATGCTGGAAGCTTTGGTGTTTGCGTTCGTGGATCCGCAAGATCTGCAATGGTTTGGCCATCCCTTTGCCCTCTCACGCCAAGCCGTTTACAGCTTGTCTTTCTTTGCTTTCTGGATTCTCGCCATGGTCTCGAGTGGCCTGACCACGCTGCTGTCGGCATCACCGTTTGAAGTCAATCGCTGCCCCGTGCCTGTGGATCAAAGGCCATCAGACTGTGCAAAAGGCAAGCATTGCTGAACGCATGCCGCAGCTGGGCAAGGCATCAAGGGGCGCTCAGTGACAGGCGTGCTGGTTATTCACCAATTGCTGCAGAGCCGCGGTATCCAAAATACGTACATGCCTTTGTTTGACTTCGACGGTGCCTTCTTCCACAAATTTGGAGAAGGTGCGGCTGACAGTTTCAAGCTTGAGGCCCAAGTAGCTGCCGATTTCTTCGCGGGTCATTCGCAGAATCAGTTCAGATTGCGAAAAACCGCGTGCATGCAATCGTTGAACCAGATTCAATAAAAATGCCGCCAAGCGCTCTTCAGCCCGCATGCTGCCCAGCAACAACATGACTCCGTGCTCACGCACAATTTCTCTGCTCATGATTTTGTGAACGTGGTGCTGAAGAGAAGTCACTTCCCGCGAAAGCTCTTCTATTTTGTTAAAAGGCATGACGCATACTTCCGCGTCTTCCAGTGCGACCGCATCGCATGAGTGGAAGTCGTTGACGATGCCATCCAGGCCCATGATTTCGCCAGCCATTTGGAAGCCCGTAACTTGGTCTCGGCCATCTTCTGTCGCCATGCAGGTTTTGAAAAATCCAGTGCGTATGGCATACAAGGAGCTGAACTTTTCACCGTTGCGAAAGAGAGTCTCATTGCGCTTGACTTTGCGACGCGTACCGATCAAGTCATCAATGCGCTGAAGCTCTGGTTCGCTCAATCCCACGGGCATGCACAGTTCGCGCATATTGCAGTTGCTGCAGGCAACTTTGATGGCGTGTGGTGTCATGTTTCATGCCCCTTAAAAATACAGCAAATTGATGGAAGTCACGTTTTCATTCTAGTCCTTGAATCCAACAAAGATTGACATATTCGAGGTAGACAGCCATGCATTCCACCTTCATTGCCTTTAGGTTGATTTGCATCAAGGTTTTTGCCCTTGGAGGCGGGCACAGTGCGTAAGCGATAAAAAATCAGAGGAGAAAAACGCATGGTGAGGATCACGTCCGAATTACTGACCCGGTTTGATGTGCCAGGGCCTCGGTATACCTCTTACCCGACGGCGGATCGATTTGTAGAAGCGTTTGGCAGTGCAGACTATGCCCAGGCGCTCGAAATGCGGCGGGATGCCTCACCCAACCGCGCCATGCCCTTGTCTTTGTATGTGCACATACCATTTTGTGAATCTTTGTGCTACTACTGCGCTTGCAACAAAATCATCACCAAGCACCCCGAGCAGGCCGTGGCCTATTTGGACTATTTGACCCGCGAAGTGGCCTTGCATGTCAAACATGTGGGCAAGGGGCAACCCGTCAGCCAGTTGCATCTGGGCGGCGGGACGCCCACATTCCTGACTGATGCGCAATTGATGGCATTGATGGCAATGCTCAAAAGCAACTTCAATATCGTACCTGGAGGTGAATACTCGATTGAGGTGGACCCGCGCACGGTGAACGCTCAGCGCTTGTCTGTGCTGGCGCAGTTGGGATTCAACCGTTTGAGTTTGGGGGTACAAGATTTTGACCCCAAGGTTCAGGAGGCGGTTCATCGTATTCAGCCTGCACAGCAGGTATTTGATTTGGTCGCCCAGGCCCGCGTAATCGGGTTTGAATCGATCAATGTCGACCTGATCTACGGTCTGCCGCACCAAACGCCCGAGTCCTTTGACAGCACTTTGGCGCAAATTAATGCGCTACGCCCTGACCGCATTGCGCTGTATGCGTATGCCCATTTACCGGGACGCTTCAAACCCCAGCGCCGCATCATTTCTGCCGAATTGCCCACGCCCAGTGAAAAAATAACCATGTTGGCCAGATCTCTCGCGTCACTGGAAGAAGCCGGCTATGTGTATGTGGGCATGGACCACTTCGCCTTGCCGGATGACGCTTTGGCCATTGCCAAAAGGCAAGGCCGACTGCACCGCAATTTTCAAGGTTACAGCACACAACCCGATTGCGATTTGATTGCCTTGGGCGTTTCGGCCATTGGTCGGGTGGGAGCAACCTACAGCCAGAATGCAAAAACATTGAGTGAATATTACGACCTGATCGACCAAGACCAAATTCCCGTGGTGCGTGGTTTGGCTTTGAGTCGTGACGATATGATTCGCCGCGCTGTGATCATGGCGATCATGTGCCAGGGACAATTGCAATTCGAATCCATCAACCTGGCGTGGCTCATTGATTTCAAATCCTATTTCAAATCCGAAATGATCCACTTGGAAGACATGCAATCTCAAGGGCTGGTAGAGTTGTCAGACGCAGGGATCCAGGTCACCCCCATGGGTTGGTTCTTTGTGCGTGGCGTGGCCATGTCGTTTGACCGCTATGTCAAGGCGGATGCCAACCGGACGCGCTTTTCCAAAATCATCTGAGTCGTTTCGATGTCCAGTTCCCTGGCCGTGACGGCCTTTCTCATGGGCTTGGCCGGTGGACCTCATTGTGTGGCCATGTGTGGCGTCGCCTGCGCGGGCATAGGGCAAGCTGCGGGTGTGGGCGCTTCGCGTTCGATGTTGGGTTTCCAAATCGGGCGCTTGGTAGGCTATAGCTTGATCGGTGGGTTGGCGGCCGCCAGTGTGAGCGCATTGGGCTGGCTGACGGTGCAGTCGGCAGCCATTCGCCCATTGTGGTCCTTGCTGCATGTGGCTGCGCTGGTGTTGGGTGGTTTGCTCTTGTTACACGGGCGTCAACCTCTGTGGTTGGATGCTGCGGCGAAAAGGATTTGGCGTCAGGTCAGAGTCTGGGGCGGTCATTATGGCCAAGCTACGCCCGTGGTGATGGGCACCTTCTGGGCGCTGATGCCTTGTGGCTTGTTGTATTCGGCACTCATATTGGCCGCGTTGACGGCCAATGTATTGGAGGGCGCCATGAGCATGGCCATGTTTGCACTGGGCAGCAGCCTGAGCTTATGGTCCGGACCTTGGTTGTTCCTGCAACTCAAAAATCTGGGCGATGGCACTTTAGGCATTCGCATCGCTGGTTTGAGCCTGGTCGTGATTTCAGTCGGGTCCCTTTGGATGGGATTGGTGCACAACCAAGCCCCTTGGTGTGTGGTTTAAACCTGCAGTCCCAGCTATTGGATCCCTTGTGGGTCAAACCATGTGCATCCCTTTGTTGAACATGTAGGCGGCAAGAAACACCAACAAGAAGGAAAACACCTGTTTCAGTTTTTTCACAGGGAGTCGGTGTGCAGCGCGGGCACC
>Ga0214919_10010377_pt1 | contig 11816 bp, 6 predicted proteins | sample LL1503_MetaG_FD_177994 | JGI IMG/M metagenome (GOLD analysis project Ga0214919, IMG submission 177994) | Freshwater microbial communities from Lake Lanier, Atlanta, Georgia, United States - LL-1503 | ecosystem: Environmental > Aquatic > Freshwater > Lake | place: USA: Georgia | collected 2015-03-15
AACTTAGGCTTCACATTCTTCTTGGTCAGGAAATGCTGCGTCTCCCCACCCTTGCTGTTAAAGATGATCACCTCCTGAGGGTCGTCGGTATTCTTCCGGCCGATCTGGGCGAAGAAGGCGTTGAACCCATAGTAATCGTTCATTGTCCAGCGGTCGAACGGGTGGTTATGACATTGGGCACACTGCAAGCGCATCCCCATGAAGACTTGGGCGATGTTCTCGCTAATCTTGAGCCGATCGAGTTCGCCTTGGTAATAATTGACGGCGGGCACCGAAACCGTGCCGCCAGAGGCGGACAAGAGGTCGATCACGATCTGGTTGATCGGGACGTTCTTACCGATCTCATCCGCCAACCAGTTATAATAGAGCAAGGCGTTCTTATAAAACGGGGGCGCATTGTTGCCCGCGTTGATACCGGAGCGGATCTGGAGGAGTTCCGCCCACTTCATGACCCATAACTCCGTGAATTCTTTCCGCTGCAACAGGCCTTCGACCAAGAGCGTGCGCTTATCGGGGCGCTGGTCTTCCAAGAAAGCCTTCAGCTCTTCGGGCTTAGGATACAGACCGACGACGTCGATGTAGACCCGTCGGATATATTCCTGATCACTACAGGTGCCGGAAGGCACGATGCGCAGGCGATGGAGGCGTTCGTTGACGGCCTTGTCGATATAATTGACCTCGGCGGCCTTCGGGCGTTCGTAAACCAAACCCTTTGGGATGACCACGACCTGCGCGGTCACGCTGAAGACGTTAAATCGCGCGAGCATGAAGGCGGCGCCCCGCTCCGCCGATTTCACGACGCCGTCCTTGCTGATTGACGCCACTGGATCGTTATTGGACATGAACAACGCCAACTTCGTCACATCGCGATCAGTGCCGTCGGAATAAGTCGCCCGTACGGTGATCTGCTGCGTGGACTCCTTGCCTTCGAGGACGATCTGCTTGGGGAAGACCTCGATACCTGTCACCTTCGCGATGTCCGCCGGGTCGTCCTTAGCACCATTCGTAATCCACTCGAGAATGGCTTTGTTATACTGCGAATCGGCATCGTAAAGTTTGTTACCCGAATGCGGGACCGCACCCGTGGTCTTTTCCACCATGGCGCTTTCCTCCGGAATCGCCAAGTTGATGCGACGGCCGATCATTTCCCGGGTCAGACGAATATAATCGCCATCCGGATCCATGCCGAAAAGGGAGAGGCGGAAACCGTCTTTGCCGCGGGCGGCGCCGTGACAACCGCCGCTGTTACAAGTGGAACGCAAGAAGACCGGCATGACATCGAGCCGGAAGGAAATCGCCCGGTCCTTTTGCCCATCTTTCACCGCAACGGGGGCGCGCGCCATCTGTCCGCCGATTTCCGCCACGACCTCGGTCTTACCGCTGTCCGCGACGGCGTGGACGGAATATCCATCGAAAGTTGCGATCTTCTCGTCGCTCACGTGCAAATTAGCAAAAGCGGTCACATCGCGCGTGGTGGCATCCTTGAAGGTGGCGAAGACCACGAGCCGATGAAAATCCCGCTTCGTCTCGAGGTTGATATTTTCGGGAAAAATCTCGAGCTTCTCCAAGGTCGGCAATTTTTGTTTCAGATCGGCGAGCGCTTCTTCTTTAGCCTTATTCTTGGCGACCAACGTGACGCCTGCGGTCCAGGTCGCGCCTTCGGCTACCCAGCGTCGGAGAACGTCGATTTCGGCCGCAGGCAGCGGGCCGCCCTTGGGGGGCATGATATCCTCATGGTCTTTCGGCAGATTCAATCGCTTCAGCAGCTCGCTCTTAACGGGATCACCCGCGACCAAGGTCGTGCCGCTCTCGCCGCCCTTGAGAAAAGCCTCACGCGTGCTCATCAATAACTTTCCTTTGGTCTTATCAGGATTATGACATTCCAGACACTTTCCCTCCAAGATCACGCGCACTTCCTCAAAGGAGACCGGAGCGGCCGAGGCGAAGGCCGCTAAAACTAAAAGCGTTGAGGTCAAAACGGACGAAAGGACACGGGCGAGCATGAGAAATCAGTTCTTCGGGGTTTCCGTCTTTTGGCGCAGTTGCTCGAGCCGCGAGAGTACCACGGGAGTGGCGGCGGGAACCAGCGTCGTAGGCTTAGCGGCGGGCGCACCCGCAGCCTTAGCTACCGGAGCCGGGGCGGCCTTGCGCGGAGCATCCAGGCGAAGGATCGAGCCGACCGCCACCCGGTGAGTGGTCGTGCCCTTGCCGACGGGAATATCTACCTGAACGAAAAGATTCTCTTTCTTGCCCACGGGAGACTTGTCGTTGGTGACCACCGTGAAACGAAGTTCTTTTGTATCCTTGGTCACCTTGATCGAAGGAATCGAGATTGTATCAGGCACGCCGACGAGCGTGGCCACGGCCTCTCCTTCGAAGGGGCGTTGCACTTCGAAATTAGTCACCATCAGGCCCGGCGTACCGATTTCCATCGCCGTAAGCGGGATGGCGTTGGCGGCGACGTAGGGAGCTTCGGTGACCAGCTCCGCGAAAGGCGAGGCATTATAAACACGCCCATTACCAGCATCAGCTTCGCCCATCACCACGAATTTCCAGGCCTTGGTGTCAATGTTGCCGTTGGCGTTCAATTGGAAATAACATTCGTTCGCCTCCGCCGCGATCGTCTGTTCACCGAGCGCGGAAATTCCAGGCGGGGTCCATGACATGAAGACCCGGATAGGGCCTTTGAAATCAGGCTTACGTTTCGCGACGACCTTAAGATTGAACACCCCGTTGCGCACCAACGGCACGAGAGGCTTCTCGATCTCGAGGGAATAGGGAGCTTCTTCCACGACGGCGACCGCCATCTTCTCTTCGATGCCTTGGTAATAAATCACGTTGCCGAGCCGGACGATGTCATAGATCTGACGCTGCTGGCCGATGATCTTATTCTTAGGGTCGACGGGTTGCAGTTGCGCGGTGACCACGGCACCGGCGAGCGGAGCGTCCGCAGCGGCCTCGAAAACCAGCGGCACACCTGGCAGATCCCCCGGAGCGGAGTCGGAGAGCAACTTCACTCCGGTGGGCAAGCCTTTCACATCAAAACGATAATCTCCGCTGACTCCGTTACGGGTGAAGTTTTCGAGCAGCACCATGCGGCCGCCGCGCGGGATGGCCATGAATTGCCGGTAGTTGGTGTCGTTGACCGAATAGTCGGGCGAGGCGAACGTCAGGCTGGGTTGCGAGGCGATCATCTCGACGCGATAGACGAAATTCGGCCCGCCGCGCTCGAGGTGATCCGTGATGCGTACCGAGTAGATACCGTCCGCCGCCACGGTAAATTTGAATTTGGAATCAAGTCGGCGCATGCCGCCGCCGTCGTCGTTAGAACTCATCGTATTACCCTTAGGTCCGACCACGGTCACGGTCGGATCGAGCGGGGAGCCCAGCGCTTGGGCGTAGCAGTGACAATCGAAGACCTGTCCTTTTCTCAGGGCGACCTTAAAGAAGTCCACGTCACCGGGTTTATCGATGATTCCGTTGAGCGCGTAAGTCTCGGATTCCTTGGCGACGGTGGCCTGCTCCAGGGTATTGTTCGGTTCGATTTCGAGCGTGTTCTCGAAGGCCGAAAGGCGGAAAGTATTTCCTGAAGGCGCCGGCGTCTGCGACTTCGGGTAAAGCATGAACTCGGGATCCTCTTCGGTCGGCAACGTCACTTCTTCCGCAAATGATTCTTTGTTATCGACGAAGTTCACCTTGAGTTTTGAACCTAATTTTCCCCCGGCCGGGTAGATGGCGTCGGGGCGGCGGAAACTACCGACGTGGAGACGGTAAAAAGAGTTGCCCGAGCCGCGGTAAGATGATTCGCGGATCATCACGTAGTACTCGCCATCGTACTCGGCGGTGAAAGAGCAGAAACCATCCTGACGATGCAGGATTGTGTCATCCGAAAAAGCTTTCTCGAACTTATCCTTATCCAGGATCGCGATGTACGGATCGCAGACGCCGTAACCTAAGCGCAGGGCGTCGACTTCGAGGCTAATCCGTTGGCCCTTCTTGACCGTCAACTTGAAGTAATCGACATCCTCGGGCAGGATGACTCCTTCGATGGTCTGATTGAGTTGAATGGGCTGCGCGTTGGCGAAATCCGAATTCGGCTCCACCTCGTCCACGTTGGGAAACGGGCTCACGAAAAACTGGCGAGCGTGGGAGATGCCCGACTTCGTCCGGATCCGTACGAGGTGATTACCGGGCGGCACGTTGGGTGCGATGGCAAGAGTCAGTTCGACTTTATTATTAGCGCGCGTCTCCACGCTCTTAACCTTAAAGCCGGGCGAGAAAAACAACAGGTCTTCGAAGTCGGCTAGGCGGGCGCCATTGAGCGTGAGCTTAAGTTCCGAACCTAATTGGCCACCGTTCGGTTTCGTGGAATTGAAATCTGGGTAAGCCGCACGCGCGGCAAGCGACGTGAGCATCAGGACGGTAAATAAACGAGCGAACATAAAGCGGTGCAGCGGGGCGCAGCCCGTCTGCGTCACCCTAGAGGCGAGCAGCACGGCAGGCGCGAGATTAGGCTAGCCAGTCGGTCATGATACGACCGCCGTTGACGATGTCGACGGGACGACCGCCGTCCGAGACGATACGTTTTTCGGCATTGATCCCGAGTACCCGGTACATGGTTTTGGCAAGGTCTTCAGGGCCGACCGCATCGCGATCGGGTTCGCCGCCCAACGCATCGGAGGCACCGTGGATGTAACCCTCTTTCATGCCACCGCCGGCCATGGCGACGGAGAATACGCGCGGCCAGTGGTCACGGCCGTTGGTGCCATTGATCTTAGGCGTACGACCGAATTCGGAACTCACCAGCACGAGCGTGCGCTTGAGCATGCCGCGATCTTGGAGATCGGTGATGAGCCGCGCAAAAGCTTGGTCGAAATTGGGAGCCTGTCCGTCAAAAGCGCTCTTGATGTTGGAGTGGTGATCCCAACCGCCGAAAGTGACGGAGACCATGCGGACGCCGGCCTCGACGAGGCGACGGGCCAGCAGGAAACGCTGCCCAGCGGTGTTGCGACCGTATTCGTCGCGCACCTTGTCAGATTCCTTGCTTAGGTCGAATGCTTCGCGGGCCTTGGCACTGCTGACCAAGCCATAAGCGGCTTGCTGGAAACTATCCATCGCGCCGATGGCATCCGATTTTTCGGTGGAACGGAAATGCTCATCGACGGCGGCCAACATGCTGCGGCGACGGTCGAAACGCTGTGACGTGACATCTTTAGGACCTTGCAGATCGCGCACGGCAAAACCCTTATCGGCCGGATCGCTACCAAGCGCGAAGGGACCGAAGGCACTGCTCATATATCCCGTGCCTTGTTCCGGAATAGTCTGGCTGGGAACGACAACGTAAGGCGGCAGATTATTGCGCGAACCTTGCTCGTGGGAAATCACCGAACCGAAACTCGGAAACTTGATGGCGGGACTGGGACGATAGCCCGTGAACATGTTATGCGTCCCACGTTCGTGGGCAGCTTCACCGTGCGTCATCGAACGGATGACCGTAAGCTTGTTCATGATCTTCGCGATGTTCACGAACTTCTCACCGACATACTCACCCGGAATGGATGTCTTGATCGGCGTGTAGGGACCGCGATAGTCGGGCGATGCAAAAGGCTTAGGATCCCAAGATTCGTGCTGTGCCATTCCGCCCGGAAGATAGATGTGAATGACCGCATCCGCCATCGCCGCATAAGCCTCGACCTTAGGCATCTCGGCTGCCTGCAATCGCAACATATTAGACAGGCTGAAACCCATCGTACCAATCATACCCACTTGAAGGAAATCGCGCCGACTTAAGCCCGAAAGGGTGTCGGGGTGGTTGCCCTGGCAATGCTTGTGGAGTTTCATGGAAATGAGGGGTTGAGAATTAGACAGACGAACATGCCTCAGGTTGCAAATAAAACGCATAAATGAGACGGGTTTGATACGACTGTTATAAATCATATCTTACGATAGTTCATATTTTTTTGAACATCAGACGTCCTCTTCCTAATGACCTTTTGACACCTCCCCTAAGTCCGAGTTAAAGATGTGCTTACCCACACCCTTATGAGCCCCCCTACCCATGATGACCCCTCCGGTGATGAGCCAAAAAGCTTAAGTTGGGGCTTCCGCCTCATTTTAATCGCCTCGGCTTTATACATCGCTGGCTGTTCGGCAGTCTTCTCGGTCCGTGGACTAGGCCTACTTTTCATCGGCTCCGACGTTCAGGTCATGATTATGGCCGCGAGCCTCGAGATCGGCAAACTCGTAGCTGCCTCTTTCCTTTATCGCTATTGGGAACTGATCAACGGAGTCCTGCGCTTTTACCTTACCCTCGCCGTCTTAGTCCTGATCGGAATCACGTCCTTAGGGAATTACGGCTATCTGGCGCGTGCCTACGAAAAAACCGTCATCAATATTGCGCGCAATGAGGCGGAAATCGCGGCCCTCGACAAAGAAATCTCTGAAGTGCAGCGCCAGATTGAGGAATCGCGCGGCAAAAACTCGCGTATCAATAACTCCGGCCGGGAAGATATCGCCAAGGGTCAGGCCCGACTGACGCAGGCGACCGAATCGCTCAACCAATCGCTCGCTCGCCTCCAAGAGCAACGCAAGGCGCTGAGCGAACGTCGTACGCAGGAATTAGCCGCACCGATGCAACGCACCGCGGAGCAAGTGGCCGTCATCACCAAGAGCATCGCCGCGGAAGAAGCCGCGAGCGCCAAGGCCGTGGGCGCCGAAGAATCGACCATCGCCGGGCTCAACGACCGCATCAAGAACCTCGACCAAGCCGTCGAAGCTTACACCAAGCAAGGCCTGACGAATCAGCTCTTTATCTTCGAAAAAGATAACATTCGTCTCGGTCAGGACCTCCGCGAACAACAGAAGCCAGAGCGCGACCAGATTCTCGCCAAGCTGACTGAAACCAGCAACCGTATCGAAAAAATGCGTAGCGAGGCCAACGCCCGCATCGAACGTCTCCGAGCCGAACAATCGAAGAACAACGACGCGACAACCAAGGAAGTTTCCCAGCTGCGCGAATTCTTCAACCTCGAACTCGCCCGCATCGACAACGAAGAAAAGAACCTGCGCAAGAGCGGCTCAGACGGCATCGCGGACCTGGAAAAACAACTCGTGGCCCTGCAGGAAAATTCCCAAGGCAAGGCGACCATGACCGATGCCGAGATCGAAGCCCTTTATAAGAACATCCGCACCCGCAACGAAGAGATCCGCCAGCTTCGCGATACGATTGCAGCTTCCGACATCGGCTCCTACCGCTTCGTCGCCCGCGCCTTCGACGCCGAAGCCGACGACGTCGTCAAGTGGCTCATGCTGGCACTGGTCGCCGTCTTCGACCCGCTCGCCGTGACGCTGGTCATCGCGTTTAACATGGCCGTCCAAGTCCGCCGCAAGCGTCGGTCCAGCGAAGCCCGCGAAAGCCAAGGTGCCGCCGGCCAAGCGGCTCGCACCGCCTGGAGCGCGTGGGAAATCACTGTGGTCGTAGTCTTGACCAGCATCATCGCGCTCATCGCCGCCTGGCTCTGGGCCACCGAACGCTCCAATCAGTCGGCTCGTTCCAACGCCGGCACCTCGAGCCTGATCCCCGGCGACAGTTTCGCCGTCGTGACTTTTCGCCCCGACGAACTTCGCCAAAAAGGCAGCCAAGCTTTCCCGGAATGGCTCGAACGCACGGGCGGGAAAGGAATGACGGTGGCGATCGCCGAGCTTCTGAAGAACGGCCTCGACCCCCATTCTGAAATTTATGGCTTCGCTAAATTTCCGAGCAATAAGCTAGGTCAGGGTACCAACCAGAACCCGGTCATGATCTGCGGCGCCATCATCCGCGTCACCGATCCTGTCGTCGCCGAAGTCGCTCTCTCGCGCATCGCCGACCAGATGAACGAAGCCATCCGCAGCGAAACCGGCCGTGGCGCCTCCAAACTGTCCCGCAGCCGTTCGATGGTGAAATATGGGGAGGGCCGTTACATGGACCCAGAAGGCGGGTTTTTTACCTTTGGTCTGACGAACCGGACCGCCATCATTTTAGTTGAGTTCGAAGGTAACAGCGCGACCCCTTGCGTGGAACAAGAAATCCGCGAATGCCTCACCCGTTTTGACCCCAAAACCCTCAAGCCGGGAGAGTTGCGCGACAAACTACCCTCTTATTCTAAAAGCAGCCCAGGCGCCTTGACCTTCTGGCTCGACTCTAACCGGTTCTTTCGTCGCCTGCCGATGAGCGACGTCACCCGGGTTCGCTACGAACAGATGCAGACCGCCTTAGATTTCGAATTGCTGATGACCGTCCGCACGAACGGCAACGACAGTCTGGTGCTGAACGGACGCTATGTCTATCAATTCGACCGCTTCCGCGAAGGCGCCAGCCGCGACCCCCTGCAGCTCGTCTCTTCTGGCATCAACCCGAAGTCACCGGACTTGGGCTGGAAGATGATCAATCGTTGCGTCGATACGCTTGATTATGAATCGATGGTCGAACGCATGCGCGGAGCCTTGAGCGACGAAAAAGCCGCTGGGGCCCAGCAAGTCCTGGTGGAGAAATCCATCAGCACTCCACGCGATGCGAAGTTCACGATGAATACGCGCTTCGACGCCAAGGCCGGACCGCCGATCATGGCCGCCTTGCAAATCCTTTCCCAATAAGCCCATGAGCCTGCGCACGCACCTCAATCTCGGTCTCATCACCGCAGGCGCATGGTTGCTCTCCGGCTGCGCATCAAGCCCCACCGACAAAGGGGCGGACGTAAGCAATGCCAGCCCAACAGCGGTCAAAGAATCTCATTGGTATAAACCCGATTGGCTCAGCTTACCCTCGTGGAAGATATTCGGTGGAGAAGAGACCAAGCCTCAACCCAAAGTCGTGGCAGCCAAAAAGACGACTCCAGCCGCTAAGGATGCCAGTGCCGAAGCCTGGAACGAGCCTAAGGCGAAGCCCAGCAATCCCGAGGTAAGCAAAGATGCGGCCAAGCCCAAACCTGCCGCCCTGACAAATTCGGAGAATAAGCCTAAGCCCGAAACCACGGTGGCAGTCAAAACGGCCGTGACGGTGGACGATTCGAAAAAGTTCAACTCAACGATCATCAAGTTATCCGAGATCAAAACCCCTTCGACCGCTGCCTCAGCCCAAGGAGTGGCGATCAACGGCGCCGGCGGCAATGTGAGCAGCAAGCCGCGTATCCCCTTGCCTTTTCGTCTCAGCGAATGGATCTCGGACGAACAGGCCCATAAGGCCTGGCGTGAAAAACAGGTTGAAAAACTTTCGGACGAAGCCCGCAACCGACTCGAGCAACAGCAGAAAATTCATGGGGCGATTGCTCGCTTCAAGATCAACGAACAGACGGGCGAGATCGAGAAAGTAGCGGAACAGCCGGAAAAGAAATAACGCCCGCTTCATTTCCCCCTTAAACAAAGCAGGGCGGGATTGCTCCCGCCCTGCTTTGTTTAAATCGAGCCGAAGCTTACTTGATTTCGGCGACCGCAATATTGCGATACTCGACCTTCATCTTCACGCCGCCGTGGACCTGGAGGCCAATCGGAGCAGCCTTTGGGTAACCCACGTCGACGTAGTTGGCGACCTGCTCGCCGTTGATCCAGACGGTGTAGGTGTCGCCTTTGGCCTGAAAGCGAATCTTGTTCCATTCGTTGTTTTTCCAGAGGGCGGCGACCTTTGGAGCCCAACCGGCTTCAGGGTAACCAGCCTTGGCGGGCTTGCTGCCGGGTATAGTGCAATAGAACGCGCCAGTCATGTCCTTCTTGAGGGAGCGGGAGACGCCGATTTGCATCTGGATATCCTTCTTACCGGCGGCGTCATTGCGGACCATGATGCCGCTGTCGATTTCGCCGCTGAAGCGGCATTCGCACTCGATGACGAGGTCCAGATAGGACTTCTCGGTGTAAAGCATATTGCCCTTCTTGTAGTCCTTGAAGGCATCCTTGTTCTCGCCCGTGAGAACGCCGTCGGCAGCGGTCCAGAAAGCATCTTCTCCGGAGGTTTTCCAGCCCGCGAGATCTTTGCCATTAAAGGCAGACTCGAGCTTAGGCTCAGCGGCGGAGGCCGAGACGATGAGAGCGGCGAGAGCCGCGAGGAAACGGAGGGATTTCATGTGCTTTAGGTTTAGGGATACGGATACGGATAGGGGGCCGTTCAGAAGATACAATAAAAGAGCGATGCCGAAAAGGAGTCCCGAATGCCCTATTCCATTTGCAAGCCGTCGCGCCACCCCCTACCCCTATCCCAACCCCACTCCTTCACAACAACATGTCCACCCTACGTATCCTAACCCTCCTCGCCGTGTGCTCTCTCGCCCAAGCTACCGAAGTAAAATATGAATTCGTACCCAATTTCTTCGGTACGCCCCCAGGCAAGGAGCAGATCGGAAACGGACACGGCGAAATCGCCGTCGACTCAGCGGGCAACTTCTATGTCAGCGTCCAAGATAAAGACGCCGGCCTGCAAGTTTACGGAAAAGACGGTAAATACCTCAAGACTCTCGCCCTACCGGCTTCCCTGCACGGCTTCGTTATCCGTAAGACGGAAGAAGGTGAGTTCATCTTCGCGGCGGTCCTCGGCGAACAGCGCTTCATCAAAGCCAAGCTCGATGGCACCATTGTCATGGAAATCAAACCCGACGCCTTTCCGGCCGACAAGGGAAAGGCCAAGGACGGTAAGAACGCCCTAAAACTCACCAACTGTGACGTGGCTCCGAACGGTGACATCTACATCGTCGACGGCTACGGCAAGAGCTGGATCTTCGTCTTCGATAAGACGGGTAAGTTTAAGAAAGTCTTCGGCGGCCCCACCCAGATGGTGGACGACAAGGCCTTCGCTAACACCCACAAAATCTTCATCGACCCGCGCTTCTCGCCGGTGCGCCTACTCTGCCTCGACCGCGGCAACAACCGCATGTTCCACCTCGACCTCGATGGCGGTAACCCGCAGATGATTGCCAACACGGGCCTACGTAACCCCTCCTCCGCCTCTTTCAACGGCGACCTGATGTGCGTCGCCGAGATTGCCGGACGCGTCTCGGTCTGGAACAAGGAAGGCGCCATGGTCGCCTCGATGGGCGACAACGACCGCGTCGCCGAAGACAAGGCCAAGGGCATCAAGAAGGAAACGAACACCCCCAAGGTGCCCCCGGCTGACTGGCGCGAAGGCGTGGTGACCTCGCCTCATGGCATCACTTTCGCCGCCCAAGGAAATATCTTAGAAACGGAGTGGAATCAATTCGGCAGAGTGCTACGCTGGGACCGTAAGTGATCCGCACCCTCCGCAGATTCATCCTGACCGGGGGAGCACTTTTGCTCCCCTTGTTTGTTTGCGCCCATAACGGCGAATTCCTTCTGGCAAAACTTCAGCTCCACCCCGGCGGCTCGTGCACACTTAAGGTCACGGCTGACGCCGAAGCTAATTTCAATATTCAAGACCGGGCGCAAATGACGGAAGCCGCCGCGCGCTTCTTCGAGCTCTCCAGTGGCAAGGAGACACGACTGCTCTCAAAAATTGCCGGTGAGCCGATTTATACGACCGCCCAAAAGCTCGATCCGGAGGCGCCGTTGGGACACTCTCCCGAAGAGCTCGCCAAGAGCTATCGGCTCGAAATCGCGGAATGGAACTGGGTCCCTGACACTTCGAAGTTTGTCCTCCGCGTCCCGGAGATGAGCCCGCACACGTTCATCCTCTGGCTGGTTGATGAGCGCGTACCCGCCCAAAAACCGCGCTGGGTGATGATGATTGCGGAAGACGAGTCGCCATTGATCGAACTGTCCAAGACCACCGAGGCGCCGCGCGACGGCTGGGACCTCCTTTTGATCGTATTAGTTGC
>Ga0214919_10010378_pt1 | contig 11815 bp, 6 predicted proteins | sample LL1503_MetaG_FD_177994 | JGI IMG/M metagenome (GOLD analysis project Ga0214919, IMG submission 177994) | Freshwater microbial communities from Lake Lanier, Atlanta, Georgia, United States - LL-1503 | ecosystem: Environmental > Aquatic > Freshwater > Lake | place: USA: Georgia | collected 2015-03-15
CTTATAGCGAACTTAATTACGATGAAGGTAAAAAAAAAGGTTATTATAAAATGATAGGGCATATGCCAGAAATGTATGACCCTGCAAATGCTCCAGGTAATGGAGGTCAATATCCATCAGTTTCTGGTGGTTATGCACCATCTATTATAAATAGAAAAATATATTTGCCTCTGATATTTTGGTTTAATAAATTTTCTTCAATGAGTTTTCCGCTTGTTGCAATACAAAAAACTGAACTTAATATTAATTTAACATTTAGAAGACTTCGAGATTTATATACAGTAATTGATTATACGGGAGTTAGTGGAGGTACTGGGTTTCGAGTTAGACCTAGTAAAACTAATCATTATATTGGTAATTTTTTAAAACCTACAAGTTTAGTAAGTAGTTTAGATATTAATCCAAGAATTGAAATTAATAATATATTTCTTGATAATGATGAAAGAAAGCGTTTTGCTTTATCATCTCATGATTATTTAATTACTCAGCTTCAGGCAATTAATAATAATTATAAATATAGTAAAAGTATTACATTTGATTTAAGAAATATAAATAAACCAGTTACTGAATTAGTATTTATGATTAGACGTTCAGATATGGAAGATGTAAATGATTGGTCAAATTTTACAAATTGGAATTTAAATGATACACCTCCTTATTCTTCTGGATACATTAATCAATATGGTAATGCTCTTACAATTAATTCTAGTAATATAAAATATTATAAAACACAAAATTTATTGAAATCTGCAGTTTTGAGAATACAAACACAAGAATTAACAACAAGTGATGCATTAGATAATGATAATACTAATAATGTTAGACTAAATGGTAAAGATTTCATTTTTTATAATTTAATGCAAAATTTTAATTCTAATACAAATATGCCAAGTGAAGGAATTTATACTTATTCTTTTTCATTGGATAACTCTAACTTACAACCTACCGGGGCAATTAATATGTCATCAATTGATAATAAAGATATTTTATTAAATTTAACAGATATTAATCCAAATGGTGGATATAATTATCCTCCTGGAACGGCATATAATTATAATGTATATGTTTTTGCAGTTAATTATGATATACTAAAAATAATGGGTGGTATGGTTGGAACAATGACATCAAATTAAAAATAATTTATAGTTTTGTTTAATTTTTTTGCATTTTTTGATTTTGATTTTGATTTTAATTTTGATTTTAATTTATGTTAAATTAATTTATGTTAAATTTACTATAAATTTATTCTAATAATAATCTAATATAGAATATATAAAATATTATCATATTAATATATATTATTAAAAATGGTTTCTAGAAGTAATAGCAAAAAAAGTAATAGCAAAAAAAGCAATAGCAAAAAAAGTAATAATAATATTAGTAGTAATAATATTAGAAGTAAAAGTAATAGAAGTAGCAAAAGTAATAAAAATAGCAAAAGTAATTTTAATAATATTAAAAGTAATATTAAAAATAATAGTAAAAATATAAAACAAAAAGATAATTTTGATTCAGCTACAACATATCCATCTATAATTGATTTATTAAGTGTATCTCCATCTGCAAAAGATACTGTAAGTGTTACTTGGCAAGAACAGTTACAAGATTATTTACAACTATTATTAAAATATTTATTTTTGGTAACTATTTTAACATTAAATTTTTTGGGTCTGTCTGTTTCACTTAATTGTAATGCAGATAATGAATTTTTTCACAGAATTATTAGTGCAATATTTGCTTTCTTCTTTGGATTTGTATATCTAATTATAAATTATTATACTTATAAAGTTTTATCACAAGGTAAAATATGTAAAATGGATAGAGATAAATTATTTCCTTTTAGAACATAATAAATATAATAAACTAAATATTTATAAACTTATCTTCCAGATACATATAAATATTGTGCATCAATATTTGAATTCATTCTATCAAAATATTGAGCAAAATCACTTTTAAAATTTATATCATCAAGGCTTTCATCCTCAGTAACAGCTTTATTAATCATACAAGATTCAATATCATAATTAGCGTATATTTTTTTATTATTTTCAATTTGATTAATCTTTGCTAAATTTTTACCAGTTGTTGTATTATAATCACTACCATATGCACCACATATATCAAGATCAAATAAATTAGGTGCTACTTTTTTACCACATTCTCTTTGATATGATACTGTTGGGTCATCTGTACTTTTTCGCATAACTAAATCAACATATGGAATATCACCAGGACAATTTAAACTATTTAGGTATGATACCGCATCTGCTTTTGTATCAAATTGGATAGGATTTGTAATACCATCTAATATTTTTTTTGAATTAAGAATAAAATAATTTCTACCATTATAGATTAAATAATCATAACAAGTAGATGGTATTATAATATCATCAAGAAATACAATAAAACTGTCTAATGATTTACTACGTAAAAAACATATAAGAAATATTAATAATATTATTACTAAAATTAAACCAGCAGTATTCAACATTATATTTTACAAATAAATATATAATAATATATTTTATTGCTTTTACTTTTATAATAAATATAGATAATTATTTAATTATTGTTATAGTTAATTATTTTAATTTATTTATTTTAATTAATTTATTTTAATTAAATTATTTTAATTAATTTATTTTAATTAAATTATTTTAATTAAATTATTTTAATTAAATTATTTTAATTTATTTTATTTACAATAAATAAAAATATGTATGATTATAATAAAAATATATATTATATATTATTAGTTATTAGATTTACTTAAAATATTTTATTAAAATAAACATCAAATATTAAAGATGTATTTAGCTATTATGTTAATTATTGTTACAATATTAGTATTTTATAATGAAATGAATAATAAAATGAATATGGAAGAATATATATTATTAGGTATTAGTTTTATTGCTATTGTTAAAGCATCAATTAATTATATACAAATTAATAAAATACAAGAAGGTTTTGAATCAAATAGTTCAAAAAATAAAAATAGAAGCAAAAATAATAATAATTATTTAGTAGAAGAAGAAGAAGAAATATTAATTATAAATTCTGAAGATTCTGATGAGTATTTAGACTCAGATAAATTTAATACTAAAGAAAATAGAAATAAAAATAAAAATTCATTCACAAATTCGAAAAAAAAATTAACATTACAAGATATTAAAAATAATAAAGATATTAAAGCTATTGATTATATTGATGAAATACTAAATGCTGATACTGTTGTATCAAAATTTACTGATATACCAATACCAAAACCAACTGATTATGATGATAATATTAAAAGTATATTTAACCCTAAAGTAATAATTGGAAAAGGTAACAATGATAATAATAATAATAGTAATAGTTATAATAGTAAAGGATTTGGAAGTATGGGTGGTAGTTCAAGATGGAATAGTGTTTTTAAAAATGATGGTTTTAAATTTAATAATACTATGTATCCTAGTACTGATTTATGGAGAGATAATCATGGTTATTATAATGGAGGCAATATCAATAATAATTGTGATAAAAATAATCAAAATGTTACATCTCCAGTTGGTATAAATGATAACGATTGGACACAAAGCATGGATGATTATAATAAAGGTAAATGGAGAAATAATCTTTATACTAAACCTAGTGATTATGTTGATTATATTGACCCTACTATACCTACTACTGCTAATATAACTAAACCTACAAATACAAATTATGCTCGATTTACTGATGTTGGACCAACTACACCTACAAATACTGGTTCGACTACACCTACAAATACTGGTTCGACTACACCTACAAATACTGGTTCGACTACACCTACAAATACTGGTTCAACAACTAATACAAAAAAATGCGGTGAATATGATACTGCATATGAAGATCAATCTGGTAATTTAAATATTAAAGAATATACAGAATCTAAAAAATGGGTTGCTGGATATACTTACGTTCCTCCTATACATTGGGATGTACCTCAAAAACATGCTGGAGTTTGTAGGTCTGAAGGACCTAATGTACAAAAATTAACAGGCCTTATGGATAGAGGATTACCAATTAATGCTCTTGAACTAACTCAAGATGGTAAGATTGCTGATACAGAGGATACTGTAAATATGACAAATTTAGGAAGTATGGTACAAAAATTTAATTATCAAGAACAACCATTTAGTAAGCCATATGTATAATAATTTTGATTTTATTTTTTGATTTTATATTTTGATTTTATATTTTTATATTTATAAATTTATTTTTCTATGTAATAAATAGTAATAAAATTTAGTAATAAATTTAGTAATAACCAATATGATGTTACATACAAAAACAAACTCTAAAATAAAAAAACAAAAAACAAAAACAAAAACAAAATCATATTTAAAAAAAAATAATTATTATAATAATTATTATAATCCTAGATTATTAAATGTTAATACTATATTAAAATCAAATAATGAAGAAAAAAATGCTAATCTACATGAAAATATGAATGAACAAATTGCAATTGATATTACAAATGATATTACAAATATAAATAATATTTTTAATAATACTTCACAACTAAACAAAAATATGAAGAATATGCAAAATATGGAAAATATGCAAAATATGGAAAATATGCAAAATATGGAAAATATGCAAAATATGCAAACCAATTATAATATTATAAAATATTTGGGTAAAGGTATTCAGGGTGATTTATATTTAGCTAATGATTCTAATAAAAAACGTTATATTTGTAAAAAAATAATTTTAAATACAAATGATACTAATACAAATGATACAAATGATAATAATAAAAATCAGCTTCAGCAATTAGAATTTGAATTAAATATATTAAAATATTTATCATCAAATAAAGTTGCAAAAGAATATGTTAATCCTTGTCTAGAATACAAAATAGTTAATAATCAAGTATTTACAATTTTTCCTATATTCGATGGATATAGCCTAAATCATTTAAGTAGTTATTTAAAAAAACTTGATACTAGTTCATATTATAAAATTGTGTTTCATCTTATAAAAACTGTTTTATTTGGTTTATCTAAAATACATCAAACTAAAATAGCACATCAAAATATTAATAATAACTCAATATTAGTTTCAACATATAAAAATCCTAAAGAAATTAAGGTTAAATTTACAGATTTTGGTTTGGGTTGTGGTAATACTAATACTAATAGATTAGATGAAATACACGAAGCAATGATTAATGTAAATAAATATCAAAAATTAGTAAATAAAACAAAAGCAGAAAATGAATTAAAATATGAATATAATACTTGTAAAAAAAATAATTTTGCACCTGTTAATATTACTGAAGACATTATAGAAAAATTAACAGATTCAGAACATTTATTTATTTCGCAAAAATATGACTTATTATGTTTAGGTATTATATTTATAAAATTATTGCTATATTTTGAACATTTAAATGTTAATTTGCAAAATGGTTATAGTAATAAAAATAAAATAGATTTATTAGACTTAATTAATAATAAATACTTAGTGAATGCAAAAGAAAATAATAATGATAGAAATGATAATAATTATAAAAAACTATTTCCATTTCTTAATGTTAAAGATGAAGTATTAAGAGATATTATTGAATATTTGAAAATATTTAAAGAATTTATATTATGTAAAACTGAAAATAGAAAAACTTGTGAATATGTTCTAGATAAACTTATTATTTATGAAAAATATAAAAATGATGTATTCTAGATTTTATTTCTCTAAATTATCTGATTTTTCTAAATTATCTAAATCTTTATATAAATATTCTAAAATACGTTTGCTAACTACTTCTCCAATTCGACGCTTTGTTTTACCATTATCTGTAAGAATTATTTCAGATATTAATTTAACTCTAGAATCATCTGTTTCACATTTATCATAAGCTTGAAATAATATTTTTAATGATGGATAAACTTCACTTATCTTTGTAGCAATATTTGTGCTAACTCCTGGAATATTTGTTAATGATATCTGATTCCATAGTTTAGGAGTTAAATTATCTTTTTTGCATTTTTTTATTGAATTAAGATATGAATTAATTATTGGTGGTATTTCTTCTTTAATATTAGATTGATTAATAGTTTCTAGACTAGGTTCTGGATTAGTTTCTAGATTAGGTTCTAGATTAGGTTCTAGATTAGTTTCTAGATTAGTTTCTAAAACTGGTTCTGGAATATGTACTACTGGATTAGCTAAAATAATTTGATTAATAATAGGTTTAAAAAAATCAGCAATATCTTTATTTATTCTATCATTAATTCTAATTATTATGTCTAGAGTTTCATTAAGTGACATAGACCTAATCAGAGGTATTTCATCACGAAATATTGAACTTATTAAACTACCATGAAATACTTTTTTCTCATTTGGATATCTAACATCTTGTGATGAACCCTCTATTAAATAACAAATTAATTTATTACCATTTGATTGAAATTTTTCAGCTTGAAGTCTAATCTTTTGCTCTTTATATCTACCATCTTTAATACTAGCTAGCATATCTTGAACACACTTACGCTCAATTATAATTGATTTATCTGGATATTTATCATTGGATATAATTATATCGCCAATTTGCAGGCTTTTTATTTCATATGGTATAGTAAAGGATGATGTATTTTTAATAAGTTCAATTAATTTGCATTCACGATTATCGATTATAAGCATTTTTGTTTTGATATTCTATAAATATTTGCAAATATGGTTCTAGATACATTATATAATATAGCTTTATATAGAAAAAATAAAAGATAAAAAATAAAATAAATTTAAAAATTATTTCTTTATATCAAGGGAGCTCGAGGGGCTGAAGCCCTCGAAAGGGAGCGCGAGGGGCTGAAGCCCTCGCAAGGGAACCTTGATTCATTCGACCATGATATCTGGATAATCATCATATTCACCGTCATTTGGATTAACATCACCTAATGAGAATTTAATCTCTGATGATTCGCAATATTCCGATGATTTAAAATAAGTATTTATATCAACTTCTTCTTTTTCAATTAAATCTTCTTGTGTATTCAACAAGTCTTCATCAATTAATATAGTACTATCACCTGTACCACACGTAGGAATTTGACCTACCATAATATTACTTGATACACCTTTAATGCTATCAAATTCACCAAATAAACTGGCTTCTAATAATTGATCTGTAGTTTCTTCAAAACTAGCCTTAGCTAATGGACCAATATTTTCTTTTTTAATACCGTGCCTACTTACTGACATAATATCACCATTTTGACACATTTTATCACAAAGCAAGTCTAAATGGCGAGGGCTTAATTTTACAGAACTAGTTAATAACACTTGATTTAATTGATATTGAATTTGAAAACGTGCTGCTTCAATTCCAAATATTGCATACATTTCATTAGGGTCAATACTATAAGTTCTAGTAGTATCTACGCCTTTGCGCATCAGAATATCAAATAAATTAGAACCTTCTGTACTAATAGTAAATTCTTTTTTACTTATAAAAGACCCGTTTTCTTTAACTATAACTTGTGATTGTGTATTTTCATCAGCATTCAGAAACACACGTGTTATATAATCTACACCTTTAATTACAATATTACTAATTTCATTAATTTGTGCTTCTAGATAAACAATATCATCATTTGCCTTATTAAGGTTTGATTGAAATGTTAGTCGCATTCTAAATACAAGTTTAGATGCATTATCATCCATAAACATCAGTGATGCTTGCGGATAATTCGATTTTAATATAAGACTAATATCTTCCATCGTAATTTTCTTATCAATGATTTTACGTCTATCAAATTCTAATCTAATCATCCAAGGATTATTAGGTATTTGCATAGCTTGTGAATCAATTTCACTAAATATGCGATATATTTCTAGGAATTCTCTATCTTCTGGTAATACATTATTAAAATCATTATTTGGCTCCAAATATATCGCCGAAGATTCTAAAACATCACCAATAGTTACTAATTCAATATTATTGGCTACTTTTTCAGCCATTTCGCGAGCAAAGCGATGATCTTCATCTAAATAAATTTCACAATAACTGTTTTTGGGGTTTTTCGTATTGCTTAATAATTCTGTTAATCTTGGTACACCTTGAGTTACGGTCGATTTCTCTGCAACCCCGCTTAAATGGAAAGTATCTTTGCCACACATCAAACTACTAATTACGAAATTACGGGTCGTTTCTACAGTTATATCATACATAAATCTTTTTTTTATTTTATTATATTCTTTTTCAGTAGGTAGAATTTCTACAATTGTTTTAACTTTGCTAAATAATACTTTTTTTAAATGCTTAATTCTAAGTATACGCCTATTTTTATTTTCATTAGTATTATATTTTAATAATCTTTCTGCTTTACCTTTAATTGTAAATTTAAAATGTTGTGCATATTTATTATTATATTCTCTTGATATTCCAATTTTGTAAATATATTCTTTAGCAATAGGAAATCTATCTCTATCCTGTTTTGTTTTATGAATAGTCCATGTAATATTAAATCGATTTAGGATTAATCCAATCATTTCTAACATTTTTTTACCTACTGAACTAGCACTAATATCACCATCAAGACCAACAGTACCATCACCACTGAAATAACCAGATATCATACCTTTGAGAAATTCTTTAGGTGTTTGCAAAATCCAGACTGGTATAGCTTTATCTTCACTAGTCTTTCCAAATACTTTACCAAGTAAATCAGCAAGTAAGGTGGATTGAAAAATGTAGTCATTTGATACCCATTCACTTTGTCCAGTTTCTGAATTAGCTTCTTTTTTAACTGATCTAACATATCGATAACCAATTCCCCAAGATGCCATTAATTCTTTAATTGGTGCAATAAAATCTTTATCTTCTTTACTTATGATTATACGTAAATCGTTACACATACCATCCGCTAAATAGGCACCAATAAAGTAACCAAATTCATTAGTAAGAGGAATATTTGCAGGTATGTTTGATTTGCAAGACCGCATACTTAATGGATATACACATCCCGATTGAAGTTTATTATATATGCCATTCATAGGGTGTTCTTTCATTTCACCATTTTTATCTTTACCTTTAATAACTTGTCCTTCTTTAGGACAAATTGAATCTCTAAAAATATCACTTCTTTTATAAGGAACAGTAAAAACTGAACCTTGATTATGTTTAAACCAATGACGGTTACCTTTAGCATTTTCAGTAGTCATAACTTCAAGAGCTTTATCTATCTCATCTTTGTAAATATATTCAGATGGTAATAAATATTTTTTAATATTTAGATGAGTAATTTCTTTAAAATATGGGGTTGATGTTTCAGTATCAGAATAAGTATTAGTATTATCTAAGTCTAATTCTAATCCCTCACAAACAGGAATTAAATCATCAATTTGTAAATCAGACCCATTTTTATCAATTATTTTATCAGTTGATTCATCATAAACTAAGAATGACCTACCTTTGGTAGCTTTAACAGTTCGACCACATTCGAGTTCTACCTCTAAAATGGTTTCGCTGCTATCCTCATTAACAACTGGATGACGAGTAATGGCTTCTAACTTAGTCCACACTACATTACCATCTTCGTCACAAGAATAAGCTCGCCAATCATTACCATCGTCTAATGGTATATAAATTTGGTCATCTTTGTTAGGACATTTAATATATTGAATTTTAGATGCCTTTTCAGGATCAGCTAAACATTCTTCATAATAATTGTCAATAAATTCACCAATCTTTGGAAGAAGAAGTTCGCCATTTTTTGCAATAACTATTTCAGTCTCCCAATCAACACTATTGAGTGTCATTTGTGTTGTTCTCTCACCCAAACTCTGGGCAGCTAATGGTCCTACCATATCACCACCTTCTGTTAGTGCATATCTATATCTAGATTTAATTGCATTAATAATATGCAAAAATGCGATACGATTAATTTTCTTATCTCGAAGCAAAATTTTAGGCGATAGAGAATCACGTATTAAGACTTCACAGGCTATATTTTGCCTATTGTCAATTCTACAATATTTGATTAGTTCGTCAATTTCTTTTAACATTTCTATAGGATGTATATCACTTTTACTGGATTCATTTAACATAAATTGATTAATTGTATTTATTATTAGTCTGCTAAAATTAACAGGAAATAATAAAACAATTTCTTCTATTTTATTAAATTTTGTATATATATTATGGAATTTTTCAATAAGTTTTTCTAAATTTTTATTATAATCTGAAAATATTTTTTTCCAGCCATCAATTTTCTTCATCTTAACTATTTCTGTTTTTAAGATATATTCAAATTTATCGGCATGGTCAATATAATAATTTTTATTTAAAGTATCAATATCAATCATAATAAAATTAGTGCTTTGTTTTTCCAATTCAGTGGAATTAAATGCATCATAACCATAACAAAATTGCACTATATCATTATTACTTGCACGAACTGTAAAATCGTGAGTTACTTTTAAATCTTCCATTGATTTGACAAGTCGTCTTTGAAGATATCCTGAACTAGCAGTTTTCACTGCCGTATCAATAACACCTTCACGACCCGACATAGCATGAAAGAAGAATTCTTGGGGATTTAATCCATTAACAAAATTACTGCTAATAAAACCACGACTTTCTGCACCATTTTCATAGCGAGGATAATGTGGTAATGATCTATCGGTAAAACCTAATGGAACACGCTTACTATCAATAATTTGTTGTCCAAGAAGACACATCATTTGTTGTATATTAATATCGGAACCTTTGGAACCGCTAGTAACAATATAATTTATACGATTTGATAATGGTAATATATTCATTGTATATTTTTTAATTTCTTTTACAGTTTTCTCGCAGATAGCTTTAACTTTTGCATCATAAATTTTATCTAAACGATCATTACTATCAGAAAGAATATTCAAATGTACTTTTTTAGTTAATTCTACAATATCTTTTTTACCTTGTAAAATAATATCTTCATTACGTTTGCGAATTTCTTTATCAATTATAAGATCACTAATACCTACACTAAAACCACTTCTAATCAAATAACGGGATACAATTCTTTGTAAATCATTAAGATAGCGAGTTGCTTCATTGGGTCCATAATCATTAAATATGCAATGCAAAACTGCAGAAGAGCATTTCTTTTCAAGTTGTCCCTGTTTTAAAATACCATTCTCAATAATTACATCTTTTAAATTAGGATTGCTTTTTGAAAGCTTATTACTATATGTTATTGGTGGCAAAATCATTGAATATACCTGCTTACCAGTCCATTTTCTTATCTTACCATTTTCACTAATATATTTTGGTTCTGGCATAACACCATTAAATTTTTCCACACCAACTAATAAATTCATCATTTCTTGTTGTGTGAAAAATACATTATCATCGGTTATTTTAAAAAGCCCTACCAAATTATCCTGCGCAGGCTGAATAATAGGCTGGTTTTCACTAGGACTTATAATGTGTTTGGCTACCGCTGCCAAATATTTTAACTCCACAGCAGTCTGAAGACTCTGCGGAATATGAAGGTTCATCTCATCTCCCGATGGTTTTTGACGAATCTCCGCTCAAAATAGATTTTTAAAAATTATTTTTATTATATTTTCATATATATAAATATGAAAATATTTTTATTATAAAATTACTATTTTGAGTAAAATCTACATACTTTCATATGTAGCCAGACTGTATCTTAAGCAAGTTCAGGTTGATTATACCATCATCACTCACCAACATCCGTTCAGTCGTTGAATGCCTTTCATATCCTATCATAACGGACTTAGAAAGTAACACTGCGGATTGCCCAATTCTTAACATTATTAC
>Ga0214919_10010380_pt1 | contig 11813 bp, 18 predicted proteins | sample LL1503_MetaG_FD_177994 | JGI IMG/M metagenome (GOLD analysis project Ga0214919, IMG submission 177994) | Freshwater microbial communities from Lake Lanier, Atlanta, Georgia, United States - LL-1503 | ecosystem: Environmental > Aquatic > Freshwater > Lake | place: USA: Georgia | collected...
AAATTGATAAAAGATTAAAAGAAATCTGTCCAACTGTATTCTATTCAACACATCACGAAGCTCATCAGTATTATTCACATTATACATCTCACTTTGAAGAATCAACTTGTTTATCAGTGGACGGTGTTGGTGAGATTGACACAGTATCATTAGGTGTTGCCGATTATAATGGAATCAAATATAGTTCACTTGCAACATATCCCCATTCAATGGGACTTTATTACTCCGCATTGACCTCATATTTAGGGTTTAGACCAAATGAAGGGGAATATAAGGTGATGGGATTAGCGTCTTATGGTGATCCTAAAAAGTACATTAAAGAGGTTCGCGATTTAATTTCATTCAAAGGGGCAAAGTTAGAGTGTAATATGGATGTATTTTGTTGGGACAGAACGGATAAATCTATGTTTAATGAGAAACTTGCGGAACATTTGAGTGTTCCACAGAGATTACCGGAAGAAACATTAACACAAGAACACAAAGATTTGGCGGCTGCGGTTCAATTAAGATATGAAGAAGTATTGTTTGAAATTATTAAATCAATTAGACATATAAGTAAAAGTACAAATTTAACCTTGAGTGGTGGTTGTGCATATAATGGTACTGCTAATGGTAAAATAGTGGATAAATCTCATTTTACACATTTGTGGATACCACCCGCACCATCTGATGCAGGTTCTGCCATAGGTGCGGTCGTCCATTATTTAGTTAAGGAAAGAAAAGTTAGAAGTAAAATAACAAGAAGTCCATTTTTAGGTCCCCAATATCTTTTTGATGATATTAGAAGGGCTATTGGAAATAAAAAATACAAAAAGTACGAATCTGAAAATAAATTAAGAACTCACATTGCCCAAAAATTATTTGAAGGTAAAGTCGTTGGATGGTTTCAAGGACATATTGAATTTGGGTCAAGAGCGTTAGGTAATAGATCAATTTTAGCAAATCCAACATTTCCCGATATGAAAGATAGGATAAATAAGGTTATTAAGAAAAGAGAAGGATTTAGACCTTTTGCCCCAATGGTAATTAAAGAAAAACAACACCAATTTTTTGATATGACTGATGATGTACCATACATGAATCAAGTCGTTAAAGTTAAAGAAGAATATGTAGATAAATTACCTGCAGTTACTCATGTGGACGGTAGTGCAAGAGTTCAAACCGTTTATAGGTATACAGTTATTCACGACTTATTAACAGAATTTGAAAAATTAAGCGGTTACCCAATTTTATTAAACACTTCATTTAATGTCAAAGATAAAACAATGGTTCTTACACCAAAAGATGCTATTGATACATTCTTTGATACTGATATGGATATACTAGTAATGGGTAATTATGTTATATATAAAAACTAAAATATGAAAAAATTAATTAATTGGGTAAAGAAATATTTTACCGATAGAAAGAGAAAAAAGGAATTTAAAAAGAAATTGGAAGAATTACGTAAAAGAGATCCATTTATTTATAATCATTAATATTTGATTTTTTAAAATTTTTTATTTATATTCTATCATTATGATATATTGGTTAACAGGACAACCTGGTGCGGGTAAAACAACTTTAGCGACTTGGATACAAGCAAGTTTCCCCAATAAATCTATGATAGTGGATGGTGACGATATTCGTGAAATATTCGTTAATAAAGACTATAGTGAAGAGGGAAGACGTAAGAATATTGAAAAGGCTCAAATATTAGCTAAATTTTTACATCATAAAGGTTTTACGGTAATAGTTTCGTTGGTGTCACCATATCGAGATCAAAGAGAATCGTTTAAAATCGAAATGGGGGATGAATTGGTTGAAATATATGTCCATACCACGAATATTAGGGGTAGAGAACAATTTCACGTGAATTATGAGGAACCACAGACATTTTTTATTGATTGTAACACAACGGACAGTAGTGAATATCAGACATTTTTAGAATTAAGAAGAAAATTAAACATATAGAATATGAGTAAAAAATATGCAATGTACATTGGTAGATGGCAAAATTGGCACAAAGGACATGAATGGTTAATTAATCAACAACTAGAAAAAGGTAAAGATGTATGGGTAGCTATTAGAAACGTACCTACAGATGAAAATAACCCAAAAACGGCTCAACAAGTCATGATGGAATTGGCAGACGAACCGTTTTTCAAGGAAAATTCACATAAAATTCAAATTTCAATAATTCCTGACATTGAATCCGTGAATTATGGTAGAGGAGTTGGGTATGACGTGATATACCATGAACCACCACCTGAAGTTGAGGTTATTAGTGGAACTAAAATTCGTAACGGAGAAATGAATTCAGATGGTAGTAGAGCGTAAACGACATATTGCCAAAACCATCTCATATCGTATTTTAAGTACGCTTATAGGATTTTTTTTGATGTGGTGGATAAGTGGATCTCTGAAAGTTGGTACAGCGTTTGGAGTCGTGGAATTAGTTTATAAACCAATACAGTATTATATTCATGAAAGAATATGGTATAGATGGATAAAATTTGGGATAAAAGATAAAAAATAAGTATTTATATAAAAAGAATAGAAAAATATGAAAGCAGTATTATTAGGAACTGACTATATTAAAACCCAAAATGGGGAATATAAGGTTATTGAAACAAACACAAATATTCAATTTGCCATAGACGATGTTAATAAATTGGATTTGAATGGGTTAAAAACGTTTATCCAAACCAATAACTTTACTACAGTTCACTTAATTGCTAGTAGAATGACTACAAATTTTAATGTCGTTCTTGAAAATATGGTAACAAATGAATTAGGTTTAAATTATGTCCTTAATGAAACTGCGGTAGATTCAATTACCGTTCCATTTATTGAAGATAATGAAGAAACATTGATTTTAAGAATATCATATGATACTACGGCAATAATCGATGATGAATATTGTAAGGATATGTATTCTTTTTTAAGGGCAATTAAAGATTTGGAATATAAACCAAAAACTTATTTACCCGGCGTTTATGACGATTTTTCAGGATATACAGAATTTAACTATATTGGAGACATTCCAAATATTATTGTAAAAAGCAGATATCCAGGTTATGATAAAAACATCCTTCCAAAATTATATAAAATCACATCATTAGAACAATTAAATCAGTTAAAATTAACTTTAGGTGTTGACGAGTTTTTACAAGAATTTGTAAATTGTGAGATTATAAATAACAGGTCTAATATTATTAGAGGGGTTGATATGATATACGGGGGTAATTTAGATTCTATTTCAATGGGAGGTTTCAAAGTTTTACATTCAATTTCTGAAAATATTTGGGAAAACACATATGATGAGAATGGATTATTAGCTAAAAAAGACAGAGCTAAATATATTACATATTTTAGACCAAATGACAATAGATTCGATTATATATTTGATTTAGATCAAGAAGTTTTGATGGCAGATGGAACAAGAAAAACATTCTCAGATATACAAGAAAATGATATGATTAAATCTATTAGTTTCTCACAATTACCTTTAGATGAAAATGATTATGATGTTGACACATGGTCAGGATTACATTCTCAATTTATATCAAATTTCTCGGTAGGAGAGACAATGGTAGTAACTAAAGCATCATCTCCATTAGTAAGTGATATTTTTATTAAAATTACTTTAGATGATGATACAACATGGGATGATTTACCAAGAACTCAGGTATTAGTAAAAGAACCTAACACCGATGTTATTAAATTCAAAATTGTGAATAATTTACAAATAGGTGACGTAATGGAGATGTATAACACAGAAACCGAAACAATTGTGAATAAAACAATTACATCATTAGAAATTATATTTAAAGAAGACCAAGTTGTCGGTTCAATGAACACAGAACCGTCCGATTTATACCTTCCATTGGTAGCTAATACATATGCGATTATACAACATAATGGATGTTTACAACCATTCTGTAATCTCGGTGTTCCGCAATGTTATATATACCCTAAATGTAATACTTGTTCCCAAGGACAATGTTCTAAATTATAAAATTTTATTAATATGAATGAATTAATTAAAAACGAAATTGTAGAATTAACAATTTCAGAAAAAACTCAAATTGCCGCCACATTTGTTAGTATAATCAGTGCAATAAAAAATGATATTCAGAATTCATAATTGATATTTGGTTTTATCAATTATTTTTATTAATATTATAACATGGATTTTGATTTAAAAAAAATATCAAAAGCTTGGTTTGATTCCTATTTTGGAACGGTTGAGCAAAAGGAACTTGCATTACAAAGATTAGCAATTTGTGAAGTTTGCCCATCTCGTAAAGTAATCACAGATAAGTTTGGTTTAGGAACAATATGTGGTGAATGTGGGTGTCCATTAAAAAAGAAAGTGTTTTCCGCAACATATAACGATTGTCCTTTAAAAAAATGGAAGGAAGTCGATGACAATTCAAAACTATATATTCCAAAAGATAAAAAAAGTTTACTATAATGAACACAATCATTGAAATAGAGAAATTCTTAACAAATGATGAATGTGATTTTATATTAAATAAATATAAAAGTGAACTAAAATTAGAAACTGCAATTGTCGGTAATGGAGAAATTAAATTAAATAAAAGAAAATCTTCAGTTGGTTTTATTGATACAATTGATGGAATAGATGTAAAATTGATTGATATTTTAAAGAATTCTATTTCATTAAAAGGGTTTGAAGTAACAAACTTAGGAAAATATCAATTTACCCAATACAACGAAGGTGATTTTTATGATTGGCATACTGATGGTGACGAAACTTTATATTCACATAGATATTGTTCTATTGTGATTCAATTAAACAATCAATACGAAAACGGAGAATTAGAAATAGAATTATCAAATGAACAAGAACCAATAGTAATTAAAAAAGGTATTGGTAATTTGGTTATTTTTTTATCAAGTAAAAAACACAGGGTAACTCCGGTTACAAATGGAGTAAGATACACTTTGGTAAATTGGATAGGATTAAAGAAAATTGAAAATTTTAAAAAAAGCATATTATAATGAGTAAGGTCATTCAAATAAAAAATTTTTTATCTAACGAGGAATGTGATAGAATAATAAATTTGGGAATAAGTATAGGATTAACCGACGCCACAACAGTATATAAAATGGATGATTATAAGAATGAATCATTAGACACTTCATTTAATAAAAGAAAAATTTCATATATTGCGGATTCTAATTTAGAATTAGTGAAAGACATTAGTGATAAAATTTTATCAACTTTGAATGATATTAAATATTTTAATAATATCATATATAATGATATTTTATCATATTCATTTAATAAATATGAAAAGGGTGATTTTTTAAATTGGCATCATGATGAACATGAGATATCCGAAGGTGCAACAATGACAATTGTAATAGAATTAAGTGAAGATTTTAAAGGAGGGGAATTTTGTTATTCTTTAAATGATATTGAATATAAATTAGATAAAGGAAAAGGGAACATGTATATTTTCCCATCAACAACTAAACATAGAGTTACTGAGATTACCGACGGTATTAGATATTCATTTAATGCTTGGCCAAGACACAAAAAAAATAAACAATTATTTTAAAATTATGGAGGTAGATATTCAATATAATTTCTTAAATGATGATGAAATTAACTTTTTAAAATCACTATCTGAAAATTTTACCAGAACAAATGACACTGGTAATTTAAATGTTGATAATAGAATGGTTGTTTTTGATGAAGATAAATTATTGTCATATAAAAAAAATGTCATCGATTATTTAAACAAAAAGGAAAAAAATAAATACGATAGAACAGGTGAAATGTGGATCACAAAAGTAACAAAAGATAGTTCATATGGATCCGATGATGAGTCATTTCATTTAGATTTGGCGGATATCACTTTTGTTTCGTATTTTGATGATAATTTTGGTGGTGGTATTTTAGAATATGTTGATAATAACAATAAAGTATGTAAAATAATACCTGAAGTTGGTTTAAATGTTATAATGAAAAACAAAACATATCATAGGGTAACCAATGTTACAAATGGAATTAGATATTCTTTGACCACCTTTTTCAATGTTATTAAAAAAAATAAAAAAACACTATTATGATTAAAATTTATAATGATGTGTTGATTGAAAATGAAATTATTTTTTTAGAAAATGAATGTAATTCATTTGTTCCTGATGAATCACCTACCAAATTTGACATAACAAGTAAGAAAAAAAATTATTATTTTAGAAAATTCATACCTGAAAATAAAATTTTTTCTTTTTATAATAAAATTTTAGATGATATATACGGTAAAAAAAGTATCAAACATCATATTAACGGTATTTGGATAAATAAGATAAATTCAGATTCTAATAAAAATGATAAATACCATCACGATATCTCTGATCTTACTATACTTATTTTTTTGAATGAAAATTTTGAGGGAGGTGAGTTTGAGTATATTGACGAAAATAAACAAATCATCAAAGTACAGCCTAAAAAAAATACTGCAATTGTCATGGATTCGGTTTTATATCATAGGGTTTTACCGGTTACATATGGAGAACGATTTAGCTTGGTTTGTTTTTTTCAAAAAGATGTTAAACAAAATAAAAGTTTGATATAATGTTAATAAATGATATATATGTATTTGAAAATGTAATAGATTCTGTCGATGAAAATATTATGTTTGAATATATGGAAACAAAATATAAAGAATGGTATTTTGTTGAAGATGTCGCAAAAGTAGGTATACATGATTTACAATTTAATGGTTGGTCAAGACATATTACCGATGAAGAACCCATAGAGGAAAATATATTTGACATTATAAAAAAAATTGAAATAAATGCATTAAATAAATCAAATTTAAAGTTTTTAAAAAATTATAGATACAAACTTAATTGTTTAGAACCACTTAAAAAAACACCAACCTTAGAAGAATTATATTCAAACACACATGTTGATGACAACGTTGAACATATTGTGTTAATATATTATGCAAATGATGTCGACGGAGATACAATATTATTTGATGAAAATAAACAAATAATAAAATCAATAACGCCAAAAAAAGGAAAGGTAGTTTTATTCGATGGTAGTATCAATCATTGTCCTTCTTGGCCTACATTTGAGAATAGATACGTTTTAAACTATAATATAGTAATAAAACCAAAACAAAAAAAAGTTATATGATGGACATTCTTTATATTAATCCTGATTTATATATAAAATATATAAATAAAGACAAAGGTTGGGGTGTTTTTACGAAAAGTAAAATAAAAACTGGAGACATAATTGAAAGAATATATTCATTACCTGTTAATATTTCGGTGAAAGATTTTCATAACTATTTTTTTGAATTTAATGGGACCGATACGTTATTACCGTTGGGATATGGGTGTGTTTATAATCATAGTGATTCCGCAAATATTAGTTGGAGAATTACAGATAGGGAAAAATACATTATGGAGTTTTATGTCATAAAAGACGTTGAAATTGATGAAGAACTTTGCCATAATTATGGTAGTAATTATTGGATTAATAAAGATAAAAAAATAATATGATTTACCAAGAACAAATTTTCACAAAAGAAGAATGTGAAAAAATTATAGGTTACTCAAAAATATATAACAACATTGATGGGTATTATCCAAATGACGAACATAGAATTCAGAAGGGCAATAGAGTTGAACATGTGACCAAATTTTTTACATATGACGCATTTGTTATTCATAATGATAATGAGACAAGATGGATACATGATAAAATGACAAATTGGTTTTATGAAAAAACTAAAATAAAATTTGTTAAAACAGTTCCCTTATTATTAATGCATAAATATACAATCGGAGATAAATTTTTACCACATTTTGATTTGAATGACGACCCAAAATATAATGATAGGGTTTGGAATTTTGGGATACAACTAAATGATGATTATGATGGTGGTGATTATAATGTATGGGAACCTAGTGGTAATAAAGTAACGTTTTCAAAAATACAAGGTAACGCAGTTTTATATCCTGCAACATTACTACATGAAATAACTGAAATTAAAGAAAACGAAAGATGGTCACTTGTTTTGAATATTGTTAAAGAATACATAGAAAAACAAAAACCTAAATTTATTTAAAATGATAGAAATAATTAATGGTCTATTAACTGAAAATGAGTTAAATTTTTTGAAAAATGAATGTGTTAATTTCAAAGAAGACCTCTTTCAAATATATTCAGTTCAAAACAAAAGAAAAATTGTTGAGGATGTCTTAAATGAATATATTTTGAAAATAAATACATATGTTAAAAAATTTGACGCTAATTTTGTGTTAGATGATATTTGGATTAATAAAATAGTTGAAAATACTAATTCAGATGAAAAGTTTCATTTTGATGATGCCGATTTTTCTATTGTTACATATATTAATAGGGACTATATCGGAGGAGATTTGGAATGGATTGATGATAATGGAAAACTACAAAAAATTACACCAGAAGAAAATTTATCAATTTTAATCCCAAAAAATATTTATCATAAAGTCATGCCAGTAACACAGGGAGTTAGATATTCATTGGCGTTATTTTTTAAAATTGATACGACAACAAAAAAGAAATTATTATGATAGATTTAAAAAAATATATATGTAATGTTCCATTTACTTCATTAGAAATACATAATAACGTTTGTTTTGTTTGTTGTCCATCATGGTTACCTAATAAAATAGAATTACAGGATATACCATTAAATGATATTTATAATAGTGAACCTATAGTTGATATCAGAAATTCAATTTTAGATGGTTCATTTAAATACTGTGATAAAGAATTATGTCCACATTTAAGTAAATTAATTAATTATGGTGTAACATCAGGACCAATTGATTTGAAAGTCAATTCAAGTTATAATAGCCCAATAGTAAAAAACAACACTCCGGATAATATAATCATGAATTTTGATAGGACCTGTAATTATAAATGTCCGTCTTGTAGGGTCGATTTAATTGTTGAAAGTAGTAAAGGTATTGAAAGAGTTGAGAAAACTATAGAAGAGATTGACACATACTATTCAAAAAATGTTAAAACTTTATATATAACAGGATCGGGCGATCCGTTCGTTTCTGTCGGATTCAAAAATTACTTAAGAAATTTTAAACCTGAGAAATATCCATTATTAAAAACAATACACCTTCATACAAATGCGTCAATGTGGAATGAAGAAATGTGGAATAGTATGAAAAATATACATAAGTATGTTAGAACATGTGAAATATCAATTGATGCGGGAACTAAGGAAACGTACGAAACCAAAACTAGATTAGGAGGTGATTGGGATAACCTAATTAATAATTTAAAATTTATTAATACAATACCAACGTTAGGGGCAATTAAAACTTCATTTGTTGTTCAAGATAGTAATTACATGGAAATGGATATGTTTTATAGATTGATGTATTCAATATTTGATAAAAAAGTAAGGGTTTACTTTGGAAAAATAACCAATTGGGGAACATTTTCAGAAGGAGAATTTAAAATAAAACAAGTATGGGATGAAAACCATCCCGAACATGGATTGTTTAAAAAAGAATTTGATAAAGTGTGTAGGAATGAATATTTAACTCATAACTTATATGAATTTATTGACAATAGTAGAAAAACATTAATATAAATGAAAATATTAATATTATCACACACTAGATCGGGATCAACTACATTATGTAAATGGTTATCAAAAGAATTAAATATTGATTTAGATGAAGATCCATATAATGAAAAAACATTTAATTTAGTATTTGAAAAAAACAATATTATTAAAAAAATAGTCGTAGAGGAGTATTTCCCAACAATTGATGTCCTTAATAAATTTGACAAAGTGATTTGTTTAAGTAGAGATAATAGTAATGATGCTGCCGTTAGTTTTATTATTGCGGAGAATTCAGGATTATGGCATGATCAATATGGAATCTTAAATGATTGGATAATTCAAAATAAAAACAAAATTTTAGAAGTTTCTCATAGATATGACGAGTTAAAATCTAAATTAAAGAAATATGATTTATTACAAGTAACTTATGAAAATATTTATTTATATAAAAAAGATATTGAAAAAATAAACACTTATTTAAATATTAAATCACCATTATATTTAGATATGTTAGATTTTGAAAAAAAATACAGAAAAGATAAAATTAATTTTTTAAATGTATATAAAACAAAAAATATTATTTAATAAAACTGAATGTAATTCTATTATATGTAATGATGATGATGAGATTACCGATTGGAATAAAAATGATAGAAAATACAATTCACGTTTAATTAAATATGGAAAAAATAGTAAATGGTTATTTGATAAACTTAAAAATTTTTTTGAATCGGAAACCGATTTTGAAATAATAAAAATAAAAGAAAATATACATTTTCATAAATTTACACAAGGGGATTGGTTTGGATTACACAACGATGTAAGAGAAAGTAGGTTATATGCAGTCGGTGTTTTATTAAATGATGATTTTATTGGAGGAGATTTTAAATTCTATGACACTGAAGAAATGATATTAGATAAAGTACTCGGAAACACCTATTTATTTGATGTAAGAGTTAATCATGAAATAACACCAATTTTAGAAGGTAATAGATATTCTTTATTGTGGTTTTTACAAAATCAACATATAAAAATGAAAACTAATAAATTAATATGAGTCCGTTAGATTTTTGGAATTCAGATACTTTTGATATATCTTCATATCAATTTAAGTTAAATGAACGAAAAGGTAAAACATATAGAACATCAGGAAGTGATAATTCGGGGAAATGTATTTACACATATAACGAATTAGGTTTTAGAGGAGACACCATCAAAAAAAACGGATTTAAAATAATGTCTTTAGGATGTTCAAATACCGAAGGTGTAGGTGTTAATGATCATGAGACTTGGCCCGCACAATTTGCGAATTTGGTTCCGGATGGAGTTAATTTTAATTTTGGTACAGGTGGTAGAAGTAACGATTTTATTGTTAGATGTTTATTATCATATTATGATTTAATAAATCCCGATTTAGTCTTAATAATGTATACTTCTCCATTAAGAAGAGAAATATATACAAAAGATTGTGGAATTGAACCATTTATGCCGACAGTTTCGTGGGGGTATTTAAAAGATACTGAAGACGGTAAAAAAATACAAGAAAATTTAATTGAATTACAAAATAGTAATGAAGATTTCATTAATTGGTATAAAAATCATTTATTGATAAGATATTTTTTAGAATCAAAAAAATGCAATTGGATATGGAATGGTAGAGAAATAATGTCAGTTGAATACAATGAATTGAATAGGTTTGATGGTGATTATGGAAAATATTTAGATAAGGGAGTTGACAATCTTCATCCTGGACCAATACATAATAAAACTTATGCAAATACTTTACACGATTTTATAAAACAAAATTTTCCATCTTATTTAAATAACCTATCAAAAAATAAGCAAAATTTAATTTGATTTTTAATATATTTTTATTATATTATAACTAATGAAAATACTTGCACATACATGTTTTATAGGAGTTACAGGATATGCTAATCACGCAAAGTCTTTTTTTTGTGCTCTTAACAAATATCACACAGTTAAAGTTAGAAATTCAACCATAGGTGGAGGTTGGAAGGGAATGAATAACACCCCACACGATAATGAACCTTACATCACAGATGAGATGAAGGATATGTTAATTCTTCAAACTCTTAATAATTCGGATGGTAGTAGATCAGATTACCCAATCTATGGATACGATGGTGATTATAAACCAAACGTTAATATCGTTTTGGTTGATACCAACAATCATTATTT
>Ga0214919_10010381_pt1 | contig 11813 bp, 10 predicted proteins | sample LL1503_MetaG_FD_177994 | JGI IMG/M metagenome (GOLD analysis project Ga0214919, IMG submission 177994) | Freshwater microbial communities from Lake Lanier, Atlanta, Georgia, United States - LL-1503 | ecosystem: Environmental > Aquatic > Freshwater > Lake | place: USA: Georgia | collected...
CGAATATAACGACGACCTGATGAAGCTGGTTATGCATCAGACCCGCAAACCAGATTGGTGTCAGGCGGATCTCAATGCCCTCGTTGCCTCGTGCCGGGTGGCTGCACGCCGGGTCATCGAAATGGCAGGGCGCTTCGGTGACGATGTCTACATCTCTGCCACGCAAGAACTGCTCGCGCGCAATCACCGTGCGATGAAATCGCTCATCGCCATGGCAATTGGCGAAGATCCAGTCAGTTTCGAAGATTATATCTGTGACGATGGCATGGGCGCTGGCCCGTATAAAATTAAGTGCACCATGTGGCGCGAAGGCGAAAAGGTTGTGCTCGATTTTGCTGGCACTGATCCGCAAAGCCAAGCGTCGATCAACTTCTTCTTAAACGAGAATATGTTCAAGATGTTCTTCGGCATTTACATGATCATGGTTTTCGATCCGCAAATTCTGTTCAACGATGGCTTTTATGATCTGATCGATGTCCGCATTCCGGACGGGTCGCTTCTCAAGCCGAAATTTCCAGCAGCGCTCTCGGGTCGCACGCACGCGCTGGGTCGCATTTTCGATATTTTAGGCGGTCTCTTGGGACAAAAAACCCCGGAATTCTTAAATGCGGCCGGATTCTCATCAAGCCCACACATGTTCTACTCGGGCAATGACAAGAAGGGCGATTGGTTCCAACTCTTCCAAATCGGCTTTGGCGGTATTCCAGGCCGTCCCATGGGCGATGGGCCCGATGGTCACTCGCTATGGCCGGGCTTTACGAATGTGCCTAACGAGTTTCTGGAGCGTTACTTCCCGCTGCTCATCGAGCGATATGAAACAGAACCCGACAGTGGCGGTGCTGGCCTGCATCGCGGCGGAAATGGCATTCACATGACCTATCGTTTCCTCGCGAGCGGAACAATTTCGATCCATGACGATCGTTGGTTCGTTCCTCCATGGGGTGTCAATGGCGGTGAACCCGGCAAACGGGCGCGTAAAATTCTCGAAAAGGCCGACGGCAGCTCCCAGATTATCGGCAACAAGGTTGAAGACGTTCATGTAGAAGAGGGCGATCAATTGCACTTCATCACATGGGGCGGCGGAGGCTGGGGCGATGCCCTTGACCGCGACCCTGCCCTTGTTGGCAAAGAGATCGTGCAGGGGCTTGTCACTGTGGCCGGCGCAAAAGCCTATGGCGTAATCGCAAATGCGCATGGCGAAGTAGACGCTGGGGCCACCGACGCGCTGCGTGCCAAGTTAAGGCAAGAACGCGCAGCGCTTTCCCTGTTCAATTATGGACCCAGTATTGAACAACTGCGCGCCAATTGCGAAGTTGAGACAGGCCTTAGCGCGCCTGTCCAGCCGGTTTGGACAACTTTGGAAGCCGCCGAGTGAGCGCACTAAAGGGATTGCGCGTTGTTGAACTCGGCCAGCTGCTTGCTGGTCCGTTTTGCGGACAGTTGCTTGGCGATATGGGCGCTGAGGTCATCAAGGTGGAGCCACCGGGTGCCGGTGATCCCATGCGTGTTTGGGGCCAAGGCGCAGAAAAGGTGCAGTGGGAAGTCATAGCGCGCAACAAAAAATCTGTCTCGGCCAATTTGCGTGTTCCCGAAGGACAGGCGCTTGTCCGCAAGTTGATCGGCAAAGCAGACATTCTGGTCGAGAATTTCAAACCCGGCACAATGGAAAAATGGGGTTTTGCGCCAGAGGTGCTTTTGGCGGAAAATCCCAGCCTCATCATTGCGCGTATGTCCGGCTATGGGCAAACAGGGCCCTATTCGGACCGTGCAGGGTTTGGCGGCATTGGCGAGGCCATGGGCGGCTGGCGCTATATTGTTGGTGAGCCCGACCGCCCTCCAAGCCGCATGGGGGTTTCCATTGGTGACACGCTGACCGCGACTTATGGGTGCATGGGCGTGCTGGCGGCATTGCACCATCGCAGCATCACAGGTCAGGGTCAGGTCATCGACGCGGCTTTGTATGAAAGCGTGTTGCAAGTCATGGAGGGACTGGTTCCTGAATATGACCATAGCGGGTTCATTCGCGAAAGATCGGGCTCCATTCTTCGGGGCATTGCACCCTCCAATGTTTATATCTGCAAAGACGGCGAATATATGATTGGCGCGAACAAAGACTCGCTGTGGCAACGTTTGGCAGAAGCTATGGGCATGCCTGAGCTTGGGACGGATACGCGGTACGCAACGCATCTTGCACGTGGTCACAACCAGCTTGAGCTTGATGAACGCATCAATGCTTGGACTGCCACACTCACCGTCGATGAAGTCGATGCGTTGATGATTGCACATTCCATTCCCGCAGGCCGCGTTTACCGCGCACCCGAGATGTTGGCCGACCCCCATTTTCAGGCGCGCGATGCCATTATCGAGGTCGAGACCGAGCGTTATGGCAAGTTGAAAATGCAAGGCGCCTTTCCCAAAATGTCCGCGACGCCAAGCGGCGTGCGGTCGCCTGCACCCTCTATAGTCGGGCAGCACAATGCCGAGATTTACGGCGAACTGCTGGGTATGGAAGCACAGGAACTCGATCGGCTGAAGGCGGCAGGCGCAATCTGATGCCACAAGAGGACGACGATCTGGCGGCAAACTATGTTGGTGCGTTTGATGGTCGCTTGTCTTTTGGCCAGCGCCCTGCACTGCTGATCGTGGATTTTGTCATGGCATATTTAGACAAAGCGTCGCCTCTTTACGCCCATGTTGAGGATGCTTTGGAGAGCAACATGCGCCTCTTGGCCGCGGCTCGGGCAGCCGGCATTCCGGTGATTTTCACAAATGTCGTCTATGAAAAGGACGGCGCGGATGGCGGTTTATTCTACAAGAAAATTCCGTCGCTCCGTGTTTTTGTGAAAGGTTCGCCCTACGGCGCATTTCCGCCGTCGCTTCAACCCTTGGATGGCGAACGCATCATCTCAAAGCAATTTGCCTCGGCCTTTTTTGGAACTGCGCTTACGGACATCCTCACGACCGCGTCCATCGATACGTTGCTTATCACTGGCCTGTCGACGTCGGGATGTGTACGCGCAACCGCACTGGATGCGCTCCAGTCGGGCTTTGCACCCTTTGTTGTTCGTGATGCCTGTGGCGACCGCCATTCGGCGCCGCATGACGCAAATTTATTCGATCTTCAGGCGAAATATGCAGAGGTCGTCTCGGAAGGCGAAGCAATTGAGTTTTTGCGCAGCAGCGCGTTGTCATCACGGGAAACTTAAGATTAAAGCCTGTGGAGCTATTTTCCTCTACCGCTGCCACGATGATCTAGCGATTGCAAATTCCCCTTACCGCTTGACGCCGCCCAGGGTTTCCCGCCATGCGATTTACCATGCTTTTCTTCTCTGACAATGCCGCCCCGGTGCATCCTGCCGTCATGCAAGCGATGGCCGATGCCAACCAGATTGATACCGCCTATGACGGCGATCAATATAGCGCGCGATTGGATGGAGCATTCTCCGAACTTTTTGGCCGCGATGTTGCCGTGTTGTGGGTCGCGACCGGCACCAGCGCCAATTGCTTGGCGCTTGCTTCACTCGTGCAACCGCATCAGGGCGTCATTTGCCACTGTGAGGCGCATATTGAGGTCGATGAATGCGGCGCGCCGGGTTTCTACACCGCTGGCGCTAAATTGACGTTGATTGACGGCGCAGGCGCGAAGGTAACGCCTACCACCGTCCATGCCTGCCTCGACGCCATCCGCAATGATGTGCATCAGGTGCAGGCAGCTGCCTTGTCGATCACCAATGCCACCGAATATGGCATGGTCTACGCGCCTGCAGAGGTCGCGGCGCTTGGGGCAGTTTGCCGCGAACGCAAGCTTGGATTGCATATGGACGGCGCGCGTTTTGCCAATGCAGTTGCGTATTTGGGCTGCACGCCCGCCGATGTGACCGTAAACGCCGGGGTTGATATCTTAAGCTTCGGCTTTGTTAAAAATGGCGGCATGGGGGCTGAAGCCTTGGTCTATTTTGACTCCGCGCTGGCGGATGCCGCGCGCTATCGCCGCAAGCGCGCCGGGCATTTGCAATCCAAGGGACGGTTTCTTGCGGCACAATTGCTCGCAATGCTTGAAGGTGACTTGTGGCTGCACAATGCGCGTTCCGCCAATGCCGCGGCGCAGATCATTGCGCAGGCCGCGGGCGAACGCTTGCTATACCCTGTGCAAGCCAATGAGCTTTTCCTGCGACTGACACCAGCCGAAGCTGTTGCGTTACGGGCACAGGGTTTTGACTTTTACGATTGGGGCGTAGTCGACGACAATTGGGGTGCAGCGCGGCTGGTGACCAGTTGGCAGCATACCGAAGCCGACGTGGCCCCGTTGGCCCATGCGATAGCGGCCTTATGAGCATGGCAGGAACGGAAAGCGCCGAAGAACCTGGTTTTCTCGCACCACGGGTGTGGATACCCTTTATGGTGACGTCGCTGATCTGGGGATCAACCTGGCTCGTCATCCGCGACCAATTGGGCACGGTGCCCGCAACCTGGTCTGTGGCCTATCGTCTAATAGTGGCCGCCATTGGCATGGTCATACTTGCCATCGTTATGCGCCAACCGTTGAAGATCGATCGGCCAATGGTCGGTTGGACAATCCTGCTGGGCATGTTGCAATTCGGGATGAACTACAATTTTGTCTACACGGCTGAACATTATATCACGTCGGGGTTGGTCGCGGTGGTATTCGCGCTGTTGATTGTGCCCAATGCGGTGCTCGCCAAATATTGGCTTAGACGGCCCATCGGCGGAGCGTTCATATTAGGCTCAGCGATTGCCTGCGTCGGGGTAGGGTTGTTGATGCTGCAGGAATATCGCGCTGCCCCCATGAGCGGGTCCGAAATATTGCTTGGACTATTATTGGTCATGTGTGCCGTGGCTACGGCATCGGTGGCCAATGTACTTCAGGTAACGCCAAAAATCGCGCGTTATCCAACGGTCACGATTTTGGCGTGGTCCATGTTCTGGGGCAGTGTGGCCAATGCGACATTTGCGTTCGTCATGGACGGCCCGCCAGTAATTGACATGCGGCCCGGCTATATTGGCGGTTTGCTGTATCTGAGCATTATCGGTTCGGTCGTCACTTTTCCGCTATATTTCCGCCTTATCCATGACATCGGTCCTGGCAAGGCGGCTTATACAGGCGTGATTATTCCTGTCTTAGCAATGCTCCTGTCGACGATATTCGAAGGCTATGTCTGGTCAACGCTGGCGCTGGCGGGCAGCGCGTTGGCGATGCTTGGTCTAATCGTCGCGATGCAGGCGCCTAAACCCGACCGGTAATGGGCATATCGCGGTTGCCAATTGAGCAGCCTTTTCGCTTTACCATTCGCCACACGGCGGTTCTCAGCATAAAATCCGCGGGCCATCAGCGACAGGCCTGCCGCCTCGATCGACAACAAAGGCGGCCTTTTTAGCTGCAGCAAGTCGCACGCATATTCGATGACATCATTTTGCGAGGCAGGTGCATCGTCAGCTATATTGTAGACGCCAGCAGGACCATCGAAGCTGGCGCGGACGGCGTCGACAATGTCGTCAACATGCACGCGGCTGAAAATCTGTCCCGGCATATCGATACGGTGCGCCTTGCCGTCTGTGACCCGCTCCAACGCAGAACGGCCGGGGCCATAAATGCCGGGCAAGCGAAAAACGCGGACATCATTGCGCAATGCCTGCCATGCAAGATCTGCTTGCGCGCGTGCGGTGCGGCGCCCTTCGCCCACGGGTACGCTTTCATCGACCCACGCGCCGCCGGAGTCACCATAAACACCCGTTGACGACAAATAGCCGGTCCATGCAACAGCGCTGGCAGCAATAGCCGCGCCATATTTTTGCAGCACAGGATCGTCGCCCTCCCCCATTGGCGGCACGCTCGACAAGATGTGTGTCGCGTTTTCAAGCGCGGCAAGAACCGCTGCGGCATCATCAAAGGCAACGGCATCGCCGCCGCTCATCCGCCTTGTGCCTGTCACAAGCCAGCCCTCGGCCCGCAACCTATCGGCAAGACGGGTGGCAGTGTAGCCCATTCCAAATATTAGTATATGTCGCTGCATGAACACCGGTTCGCAATCTAATGGCTTGCCGTCAAGCGCGGCAGTTGCAATTAAGCGCACTGGGAGGAACAAAGCGACGTGACCGTTGAAGTTATTAAGTCAAAGGCGTTGAGTGATGTTGCGCACGGTTTCCTTGGCCGTATTGGCGGTGTTTCCACCGGCATTTATGCAGGCTTGAACTGCAGCCTTGGTTCCGATGATGTCCGAGATTACGTCATTGAAAACCGGCGGCGCGCGGTCGCGGCAATCATGCCCGGTGCTGGCCTTGCACGTGTATATCAAATACACTCACCTGATGTCGTTACTGTGACCGGCGCAATTGACCAAGACAACCCGCCCAAGGCGGATGCGCTGGTGACAGATCGTCCACATATCTTGTTGGCCGTCCAAACCGCGGATTGCGTGCCTGTATTGTTTGCAGATACCCGCGCCGGTGTCGTCGGCGCAGCGCATTCCGGATGGAAAGGCGCGTTTACGGGCGTTAATGAAAGCACTATAGCCGCCATGGAGAAATTAGGGGCAACGCGCGACCGAATGGTGTGCGCCATCGGTCCTTGTATCGCGCAAAAAAGCTATGAAGTGGATGCAGGTTTCTTTGAACGCTTTGCTGATGCTAATCCGGAAAATACCTGCTTTTTCCGGGATGGAAAGGCAGGGCATTATCAGTTTGATATCGAAGGTTATGTTGCCGCGCGGCTTGCCGCAGCCGGCGTCAAAAATATCGAATGTTTGGGGCAGGACACTTATAGCCAACCCGAACGGTTTTTCAGTTACCGGCGCAGTTGCCACCTGAACGAACGGGGATATGGAGGGCAAATGTCACTTATCGGGATCGGAAATACCTGATGGGCGTTGGCGTTGGTATGACAAGGCAACGGCTGAAGTCGATTATCGGCGGCTCGGCCGGCAATCTCGTCGAATGGTATGACTGGTTCGCTTACGCGACATTCAGCATCTACTTTGCGCCTTTGTTCTTTCCTGAAGGCGATTTGACAGCGCAGTTACTTAATACCGCCGCAATCTTTGCAGCTGGATTTCTGATGCGCCCAATTGGGGCATGGGTAATGGGGATTTATGGTGACAAGCATGGACGGAAAGCTGGGCTCACATTATCCGTTTTATTGATGGCTGGTGGGTCACTCGCCATCGCTTGCGCACCCACTTATGCGCAGGCCGGTGTCGTCGCGCCAGCTATTCTGGTGATTGCCCGCATGGTTCAGGGTCTGTCGGTCGGCGGCGAATATGGCTCAAGCGCTACCTATTTGTCTGAAATGGCGCCAGCCGAACGCCGCGGCTTTTGGTCCAGTTTTCAATATGCCACCTTAAGCGGAGGGCAATTGCTTGCCATTTTGGTCGCGTTACTCTTGCAAGCCGTTTTAAGTGAAACCCAGTTGGGCGATTGGGGCTGGCGCATTCCTTTTGTCATTGGCGCGTTTCTGGCGTTGTGCGTGTATCTATTGCGCAGGACGATGACTGAAACAAAGTCCTTCAGCAATATTGACCAAAAGCACGAACATTCTTCCCTCAAGTTGCTTTGGCGTGACCACAAACGATCTTGCATTCTTGTAGCGGTCATGTCTGGCGGAGGCGGCTTGGCCTCTTATGCTTTCACCACATATATGTTAAAATATCTCATCAATACGGCGGGTTTTGACAAGCAGACTGCGACGCTGATTATTGCTGGCGTGTTAATCTGGTCCTTCTGTTTGCAGCCGCTTGCTGGCCTGTTGGCGGACCGTTTTGGACGCAAGCCGTTGCTATTCATCGCAGGCGCTGGCGTAGCGTTGGCTGCGGTGCCGGTGTATATGCTGGTCGGACAGACAACATCACCTGCCGTGGCGTTAGCGTTGATCCTGATCCCGATCACCCTTCACGGCGGGTATACCGCCAACAATGCAATGGTGAAGGCAGAGCTATTTCCCGCGCATATTCGAGCCTTGGGCGTAGCCTTTCCCTATGCTGTCGGGAATACGATATTTGCCGGAACACTTGAATATGTCGCTTTGTGGTTCAAAAGTTCGGGCAATGAGACAGGCTTTTTCTGGTACGTGGCGGTGTGTGTTGGTGCCACGGTAATCGCATATCTGATGTTGCCCGAAACGCGCGAGACGAGCTTGATCAAAGAAGACTAAACATGCGGCCGGAACGCATTTGTAAGTACCTCAGCAATTAAGGACGCGCGGGTTCAGCTTTTAGCGACGCGCCAATCCAGGATTGGCCAGTCCCGGGTTTCCGCCAGCCGCGCCAGCGGACCATGGGGGTTGGTGGCAAAGGGTTCGTCGGCAAAACTGAGCAGAGGCGCGTCGGAAACATGGTCTGAATAGGCACGAATATGGCACGTTGCACGGTCGAGGCCGTGGCTCTCCATCCAGTCTTTGACGCGCGCAAGTTTTGCCGCATCATAGCAGTTATGTCCATCAATGCGCGCCAGCACATGCCCGCTGCTATCGGTTGACAGGTCGGTTGCGATCACATCGTCAAAGCCAAGCCGCTTGGCAATCGCCTCGACATATAAACGATAAGAGGCTGTCGCCATCACATGACGATAGCCAGCTGCCTTTTCCTCGGCCACGCGCGCCAAAAGCTGTGGGTACACGTTTTTGCCAACCACCAGATCAGCATGGCTTTCAAGATATTTGGCAAATCGGGCCTTGGGCACGCGCCGACCAATCAACAGTATTTGCGCAAATTGTTTAAGCCGCGCGCGGTCCCAGACCCTCAACGCATACAACGCCAAGCCAAGCGGCAAGAGCGGTGAGAGGAACAATCTCCACGGTGACTTGTTAAACGCCATATGCAAGAGGAACCCATTATAGGTCGCGCGCCGCGTGACTGTTTTGTCCATATCATATATGGCGAGCAGGGTTACTTTGGGTTCAGTCATCATATAGTTCCAGGCATTTTCTTAAGCAAAACGTCTACAGGCTTGTGATAGTTCTTATTATACGCCAGTTATATGGTCATGGTTAACCCTGCAAATTTTGTTGTAGAAGACAGCTCCGAAGGCGGACGCATCGTCCGGTTGTCGGGTAGTTTTGTCATCGCTTCAATCAGTGGCGTAGATGGACAATTGCGCGATGTAACGGGCCCGGTGTCTCAAATCGACCTTTCAGCCGTCGACCAGATGGATACCGTGGGTGCATGGCTGGTACATCGGACGGCCAAATTTTATGCCGCTGACATCACCGGATGTGCCAAAGATGCAGGTCGGTTGATTGATGCCGTGAGCGGCGTTGATGCGGCGGAGGCAGTTCCAAGACCGCATGTGTCATCACTCAATCGCTTTTTGGCTGAAGTTGGCGGCGGCGTGGTGGTCGGTATTACCACGCTTTTGCAATTCCTCGGCTTTGTCGGACAAGTGGTGAAGGCATTCTTCATCTTGATGATGAATCCAGGCCGCTTTCGCTGGCATGCCGTCATGCAGCATTTCGACATGGTAGGCGTGCGAGCGCTTGGCATTGTTGGCCTGATGAGTTTCCTTATCGGGATCGTTATCGCACAGCAGGGCGCAGTCCAACTGCGGCAATTTGGTGCCGAGATATTTACCATCAACCTCATCGGCCGACTGACGCTGCGAGAATTGGGTATTCTGATGACAGCAATCATGGTCGCTGGGCGCTCGGGTTCTGCCTTTGCTGCCCAGATTGGTACGATGAGAATTACCGAAGAAATCGACGCCATGCGCACAATTGGCGTTGTTCCGGCCGAGGCACTTGTTGTGCCCCGCGTGATAGCCGCCGTGATTATGATGCCCTTGCTTGGTATTTATGCATCCTTGATGTCGATTATTGGCGGCGGCATATTGTGCTGGATCGTCCTAGATATACCGCCCGCCACTTTTGTTCAGCGGTTGCGTGAAGTGACGCCCCTAACCGACTTCTGGGTTGGAATAATCAAGGCGCCCATATTTGGCGCGATCATCGCCATGGCCGGTTGTTTTCAAGGCATGCAGGTCAAAGGCAATGCCGAGGATGTTGGGCTAAAAACCACTGCAGCGGTCGTCCAAGCTATTTTCCTTGTGATCGTACTCGACGCATTTTTCGCCGTGTTTTTCAGCGAAATTGGCTGGGGTTAGGCCATGGACCAACCCAACATTATTTCTGTGACTGGCCTATGCAACAGCTTTGGCGATCAAGTCATTCACCAAGACCTCAACATCGAAGTCCGCCGCGGCGAGATACTGGGCGTGGTTGGTGGGTCAGGCACAGGCAAGTCTGTGCTCATGCGATCAATAATCGGCCTGCAAGAACCTATCGCTGGGCAAATCCGTGTCTTTGATCAGGGCATGATCGGTAAAGAGGAAAACGAGGCAACCGACGTCAGGCGGCGCTGGGGCGTATTGTTTCAAGGCGGCGCATTGTTTTCCACTTTAACCGTCGCGGAAAATATTCAGGTACCGTTGCGGGAATTCTATCCAGATTTCAGCAAAAACCTGCTCGACGAGATCGCGCGGTACAAAATCTTTTTGAGCGGTCTTCCTCCAGAAGCAGCGCATAAATATCCGTCAGAACTATCCGGTGGTATGCGCAAGCGTGCAAGTCTGGCGCGTGCCTTGGCCATGGATCCTGAATTGTTGTTTCTGGATGAACCAACTTCTGGCCTTGACCCCATTGGCGCTGCCAATTTCGATAATTTAACGCGCGATTTAAAGGAGACATTGGGCCTAACAGTTTTTCTGATAACGCATGATCTTGATACGCTATATGCGATATGTGACCGTGTGGCCGTTTTGGCAGACCAAAAAGTTATTGCCATTGGCGCCATTGAAGAATTGCTGGCTATCGATCATCCTTGGATCAACGCATATTTCAGCGGCCCACGCGGACGCTCGGCACGCCGCGGCCATAGCGACCAAAATGACAAAGTACGTGCGGAAATGCAGCAACGAGGAAGGTCATAAGGCAAGACGATGGAAACCAAATCCAACTATGTGATGGTGGGTGCTGTCACCCTTCTACTTCTGGTATTGCTTGCGGCATTCACGGCGTGGCTTTCGCGCGTGGGCGATGGCGACAAGAAAGAGTATGACATATTCTTTCAGCAATCGGTCAATGGCCTTGCCAAAGGTTCTAGCGTCTCATTCTCTGGCGTCCCCGTGGGCCAAATTGAAAGCATAGAATTATGGGAGCCTGATCCCAATTTTGTACGTGTGCGCATCAGCATCAAGCAGACAGTGCCTGTATTGCAGGGAACGACAGCGACGATTAACGGCGTTGGCTTTACTGGCGTGTCTGAAATACAGCTTGATGGTGCGGTAAAGGGGGCACCTGCCCTGATCTGCCCTGATGCCAATCCTAAGGCTGCATGCCCCACCGGTGTTCCAGTAATCCCCACAACGCCTGGCGCGTTGGGCGAACTGTTGAATAATGCGCCTTTGCTTTTGGAGCGGCTCTCAACACTGACTGAGCGGCTGACCAGTATTCTGTCCGATAAAAACCAGCAGTCCATCGAACAAATTCTCGATAATGTTGAAAGCCTGTCGGGCACATTGGCGACACAAGGCCCTGACTTGCGCGCAGCAATTCAAGAATCTCGCATTGCCTTGCAAAAGGCGGGTCTTGCTGCAGACGAAATCACCAAAATGGCGGGTACCACATATAAGCTGCTCGATAGCGATGGCCGCCCTATGTTGGACGAATTGCGCAAAACGCTTCGGTCCGCAAATGGCAGCTTAGTCGCATTGGAAACAACGTTGAACAATGCAAATCCGGCGATCGAAACACTTAACACGCAGACTTTGCCCGAAGTCACAAAACTGGCACGTGATCTGAGAGAGCTAAC
>Ga0214919_10010382_pt1 | contig 11813 bp, 12 predicted proteins | sample LL1503_MetaG_FD_177994 | JGI IMG/M metagenome (GOLD analysis project Ga0214919, IMG submission 177994) | Freshwater microbial communities from Lake Lanier, Atlanta, Georgia, United States - LL-1503 | ecosystem: Environmental > Aquatic > Freshwater > Lake | place: USA: Georgia | collected...
TGCGTTCCAGAACCTGATCTGGGGAGCGTTGTCGCCCTTTGCGGGGGGGATCGCCGACCGCTGGGGCAATGGCCGCGTCATTGCCGCCTGCGGCGCGGCTTACGTCATTGGCCTCGTGATCATGGCCTTCGCTGACACCCCGTTTTCGCTGTACCTCGGTTCCGGGTTCTTTATCGGCCTTGCGCTTTCCGGCACGACGTTTGCAACGGTGCTTGCCGTGATCGGCCGAGTGGCCCCGCCTGAGAAGCGCAGCATGATGATGGGCATCGCGACTTCGGCCGGTTCGTTCGGGCAATTCGCCCTGGTGCCGCTTGCCCAGATGATGATCACTTCCTTCGACTGGCACTTTTCGCTGCTCGGGCTGGCGGCGATCGCGCTGCTGATGATCCCGCTTGCCGTGGCCACGGGAGGCGCACCGGCTGCGCCTGCCGCCGGCGGACAGTCCCTCGGTGCTGCCCTGTCCGAGGCCATGCGCGAGCGCGGCTTCCACCTGCTGTTCTGGGGATATTTTGTCTGCGGGTTCCACATAGCCATGCTGACCGTGCACCTGCCGGCCTTCGTTACGGACGCGGGCCTCAAGCCCGAGCACGGCATGACCGCACTGGCGCTGATCGGGCTGTTCAACGTCGTCGGGTCGTTCGCCTCCGGCATCCTGGGCGGGAAATTCAGCAAGAAGTACCTGCTGGCCTGCATCTACCTCCTGCGCTCGTGCGCCCTGTTGCTGCTTGTCGCGCTGCCACTGACGCCCGCGCTGCTTTACTTTTTTGCAGGCTCGATCGGATTGCTGTGGCTGTCGACGGTTCCGCTCACCAACGGCCTGGTCGGGCAGATCTTCGGCATGCGCTATGCCGCAACGTTGTCCGGGGTGGTGTTCTTCGGCCACCAGATCGGCAGTTTCATCGGCGTGTGGCTCGCCGGTTACCTGTATGACACCACCGGGACTTACGCGGGGGCGCTGAGCGTTTCCGTCGCGCTCGGCGTGTTTGCCGCGATCGTGAACCTGCCAGTCAATGAGCGACCGCTTGCCGAGCGCAACGCGGCCACCGCGGCCGCGTGATGGTCGCCGGCCGGCGCGCGCTGCTGCTGAAGGGCCTGGGTATCCTGGCGCTTGCGCTTGCGAGTGCGGCAGCGTTCTCGGCCTACCTCCGGCCTGACATGCTGGTCAATTTCGCCAACCTCGTCCTCTGCTACTGAGCGTGCCTTCCGATTGGGTAGTGCGCTGGTCGCACCTGATCTCGCCCGGCGGGTCCGTGCTGGATCTGGCCTGCGGCCCGGGGCGGCATGTTCGCTACCTCGCGTCGCGTGGCCACAAGGTTGTCGCTTGCGACCGTGACGGGGCCGCCCTGCTCGGGTTGGAAGGGGTGCCTGGGGTGGAGACGGTTCGCGCCGATCTCGAGGATGGCGGTCCCTGGCCGTTCGGCACGCGACAGTTTCAGGGGATCGTCGTCACCAACTACCTTCACCGCCCGCTCTTTGCGGCCATCGCGTCCGCGTTGTCCCCCGGCGGGGTGCTGATCTACGAAACCTTCGCGCTCGGGAACGAACGGTTCGGAAAGCCGTCCAACCCGGACTTCCTGCTGCGAAAGGATGAATTGCTGGGCTGTTTCGGGCCGGGGATGGCGGTGGCCGGGTTTGAGCAGGGGATTGTCCATCGCCCGAAGCCGGCGGTGGTGCAGCGAGCCTGCATGGTGCGGGCCGAGGCGTTACTCAACGACTTGGAGCCCCGAAAGGCCCCTGATTCGGTTAAAATTTTAGGCTAGACAAGCCCCCAAGGAGGGTTCCGCAATGATCACTGGAAGCCTGGTTGCAATTGCAACGCCCATGCATGACGACGGGCGCCTCGACATGGCCCGTTTCCGTGCCCTGATCGATTTCCACATCAACGAAGGCACGGACGGGATCGTTGTGGTCGGCACGACCGGTGAGTCGCCGACGGTGGACTTCGATGAGCACAAGGAACTGATCCGCGTGGCCGTCGAGCACGCCAAAGGGCGGATTCCCATCATTGCGGGCACCGGCGGGAATTCGACCGCCGAAGCGATCGAGCTCACGGAATCTGCGAAGAAGGCCGGTGCGGTGTCCTGCCTGTCAGTCGTGCCCTATTACAACAAGCCGACCCAGGAAGGCCTGTACCGGCACTTCCGCAAGATAGCCGAAAGCGTGGACATTCCCGTGATCCTGTACAACGTGCCCGGGCGCACCGTGGCGGATCTTGCCAACGACACGACCATCCGCCTCTCCGAGGTGCCCGGGATCACCGGCATGAAGGATGCGACCGCGAATATCGAGCGCGCCACCGACCTCATCAAGCGCGCGCCCAGGGAGTTCGCAATCTACAGCGGCGAAGACTCCACAGCGCTGGCGTTGATCCTGCTGGGCGGTCACGGGGTCATTTCCGTGACGGCGAACGTTGCGCCGCGGCTGATGCACGAGATGTGCGCCGCTGCGCTTCGTGGTGATGTGGCCACGGCGCGTGGCATCAACATGCGTTTGCTTGCGCTGCACCAGAAGCTGTTCGTCGAGGCGAACCCGATTCCGGTGAAATGGGCGCTCCAGCAGATGGGCCTGATCGGCGGCGGGTTGCGCCTCCCGATGACACCTTTGTCGGAGAGGTTCTTCGACACGATTCTGGAGGCCTTGCATGAGGCCGGCATCGCAGTGCCGCAGGCCGCAGGCCTGCGCGTGGTCGAGGGGCGTGGATGAGCTTTTACGGCGCAAAGTCGTACGTGCGGACAGGCGCGGCCCTGTTGGGGATGCTTGCGCTGGGTGCCTGCGGCACCATGCAGGAGCTCGTCGACGGCCAGGGCAAGAAGGTGGACTACAAGTCCGCGGGCCAGTTGCCTTCGCTGGACATCCCCCCCGACCTGACGGCACCTACACGCGATAACCGCTACGTCATCCCCGAAGTTAAGGGGGGTACGACTCTGTCTTCGTACCAGGCCGACCGCAAGGCCCAGCCACAGGCGGGCAGCACGGGCGTGCTTCCGACGGTGGAGACCATGCGGATCGAGCGCTCCGGTACGCAACGCTGGCTGGTTGTGAGTGAAACCCCGGAAAAGCTGTGGCCCCTCGTCAAGGAGTTCTGGCAGGAGAACGGGTTTCTCATCGATTCTGAAAACTCCGAAACCGGCCTGATGGAAACCGACTGGGCTGAAAACCGCGCGAAGATCCCGCAGGACTTCCTGCGCAACATGCTGGGCAAGCTGATGGACCAGCTGTACTCGACCGCCGAGCGCGACAAGTTCCGCACGCGCCTTGAGCGCGGCGTGGACCTGAAGTCGACGGAGGTCTACCTCAGTCATCGCGGCATGATGGAGATCTACGCCAACGAGGCGCGCTCCGAGACGAAATGGCAACCCCGACCCGCCGATCCGGACCTCGAAGCCGAGTTCCTGCGGCGGTTGATGATCCGCCTCGGCGCCAAGGAGGACAGCGCCAAGCAGATCCTGGCATCGACGCCGCAGAACCTCCGCGCATCGCTGTCCAAGCAGGCTGACGGCAGCGAGCGCCTCGATGTGCTCGAGCCGTTCGACCGGGCATGGCGGCGCGTCGGACTTGCCCTCGACCGGGTAGGGTTCACCGTTGAAGACCGCAACCGCCAGAAAGGCCTGTACTTCGTGCGCTACGCCGATCCGGAAAAGGACATGGAGAAGGCGAATGCGGATAAGCCGGGGCTGCTCTCGAAGCTCGCTTTCTGGAAGAGCGATTCGACCAAGGTGACGGCCGAGCAGTACCGCGTTCTGATCAGCCAGAGCGGAGAGAAGAGCCAGGTCCAGGTGCTCGGCAAGGACGGGGGCGCAGACCGTTCGGTGACGGCGCGCCGCATCCTGTCGCTCCTGCACGACCAGCTCAAGTAGAGGGTTGCTCCGCTTCGCTTCCCTTGGCAGCGGCAGCAAGGGTAATTGCCTTGTCGCCGAGTCCGGTGATTCCCGCCTGCTTCTCGACTGCGGCCTCGGGCAGCGCGATACCGTGCGCAGGCTTGCGCGGCTTGGACTCACCCCTGACGACCTGACCGGCATCATCGTCACGCATGAGCATGACGATCATGTCGGTGGCGTCTTCGGTTTCGCCGCGAAATACGGGCTGCCCGTTTGGATCACGCATGGCACCTGGCGCGCCGCAGTGGATGCCGGCAAGGGCGATTCGACCGGTGCAGTTGCAGTCAACATCGTCGATGGCAGGACGGCATTTGCCGTCGATGGGCTGCTCGTCCAGCCTTACACGGTGCCTCACGATGCGCGCGAACCGGTCCAGTACGTAATCTCAGACGGTGCGTCCAAACTCGGTGTGCTGACCGACATCGGGGCGTCGACGCCGCATGTCGAGTCCGTCCTGTCCGGGTGTGACGCGTTGGTGCTGGAGTGCAACCATGACCTGGGATTGCTTGAAGGCAGCGGCTACCCGAGGTGGCTGCAAGAGCGCATCTCGGGGCCGTTCGGCCATCTCGATAACGGCCAGTCGGGGGCACTGCTCGCCAGCCTGGATCGCTCGCGCCTGAAGCATGTGATCGGCGCGCATTTGTCGCAGCAGAACAATCGTGCGGAACTGGCGCGTCGCGCGCTTGCGCAAGCGTTGGGCTGTGAAGACTCGTGGGTCGGGATCGCCACCCAGGAGGAGGGATTCGATTGGCGCGAGCTGCGATAGGCTGGCGATACAAATAAAAACGGCAGGCCGAAGCCCGCCGTTTTTGTGTTGCTTGCGACGCTGTTACTTCTTGGCAGCGTCCTTGCCTGCATCGGCCGGGGCCGCAGCGGGGGCTGCGGGGGCAGCAGCAGGTGCGGCACCGGAGCCGGCAACGCCGGAGGCGGCGTCGGCAGCGGGGGCCGGCGCGGGTGCCGGAGCCGGCGCGGGGGCGGCGGCAGGGGCCGCTGCCGGAGCCGGCGCGGGCTTCGGTTCTTCTTTGCTGCAGGCGGCGAGGGTGGCCGCGAGCATCGCGGCGAGGAGCAGGGACTTGTTCATTGGGATTTTTCCTGGAGAGTGATTAAAAAATAGGGTTGGCCAAGCATCAATAAACAATGGCGACCAGTCGCGGATTATAGCACCCCTTCCGCTCCAGGATGCACTGTCAGGATGCGTTCAGGCTCAGAGCCCAGCCGTTGTGCTGGAGACGCCTGGCTCGGATGTACCCCAGATTTCCTGGAAGCGGCCACGCATGAGCAGCGCCTCCGTTTCGTCGTGGATGCCGGCCGCGCCCCGAAAGAACCGGGCGACCGGGCGGCGCACGTAATGATTCTTGTCGAGCACCATGAAACTGTCCTGCAAGCCGCGTATGTCCTCTCCCGTGCGGTTGATCTCGATCGCATGCTGGTAGAGCGTGAGGAGGTTCATCATGCGCGGACAGAACCGGGTGACATGGTCCGGGCTGTGGACTGCCATGTAGATCCGGCGGGTGCGGCTGGACGCCAGAAAGGCGCGGAGCAATTCGATGCGTCCCGGCGAGTTCAGCTTGAGGGCCGCGAGGTCGGGATCGAAGATCCGCAGTTCGCGTCCCGGCAGCGCGAGCAGGCGGTCGACTGCGGCCTGGAACGCAGCTTCCGAATCGAAGCGGACGTATTCGTGGGGTGCGTCCGCCGGGGTGCTGTCGACTTCGGTCATCGTTCTCGCGCCAGGTGCAGGAATCCCTGCCGGTACCAGTCATAGAGTAATTCGCCAGCCCCCACACGTGCAACGTGGCCACCCTGGACTTCCCGCTTGTCGGCCAGCTCGGAGAGGACGGCCCGGGCGCGTGCCGTCGGTCGTGTGCCTGCCCCGTTGATATACACATTCGAGCCGCAGGTGAGCATCCTCGAGCGGGCATCCAGCCTCACGTGCGCGCCGGGAAGCTTTCGCAGGAAGGCGGCAAGGCCCATGGGTCGCCGCGGACCGTCGAATACCACGTACTGCTTCGGCTCCGAAAGGTGGCGCGCCAGGAATTCGGCGACAGTTGCGCGGGACCAGCGGATCCCGTTCAGGGCATCGAGCGCGTGGTCGATCAGGTGCGCATCGAGCCGCGCCGGATGCGCAGTGGGCTTTCGGTCGGGGTCGCTGTAGGGAAGGTCCTTGAATCCCCGCTCATGCAGGAAATCGAGAAAGGCGGCCGACAATTCCGCGCCGCCAGGGGCGCGAAAGCCGATCGAATAGGTCTGGCAAGTGCCGATCGCAACGCCATCGTGGCCCCAACCGGGCGGAAGGTAGAGCATGTCGCCCGGCTCGAGCGTAATGTCCTGCGTGGGCTTGAACCCCGCGATGAGCTTCAGCGGCGAGTTCGCCACCGCACGGAAGGGCGTGCCATCCGACCGGGGCGGCATGAGGCGCCAGCGTCGGCGTCCCGGTCCCTGCAGCAGGAACACGTCGTAGGAGTCGACGTGCGGGCCCACGCCGCCGCCGTCCACGGCGTGGCTGACCATGACATCGTCCAGGCGGGTCCACGGCACAAACGAGAACCGCGCGAGCAGCGCATCCGCCTCGGCAGAGTGCAGGTTGAGGCCGTTCACGAGCAGCGTCCAGTTGCGGTCCGGGAGGCGGGCAAAGTCACGCCGATCAATGGGGCCGTGGGTTACGCGCCACGCCGGGGTGCGTTCGATCAGGCGCGAATCAGCCGCGTCGCTCGTGGCGAGTGCAACCAGGGTGCGCCTGTCCGCGAAGCCGCCGAATCCAGGCACGGCCTGGCGCACCAGCAGCGGACGTTTCTGCCAGTAGTCGCGCAGGAACGCTTTCGGTGAGAGGCCTCCGAGCGGAGGCGGTGCGATGGGCATGGCTGATTATAGCGGCGCGTGCGCCGCGCTATTGGAGGGTACGGACTTTGCATTAGAATCCGCCGCAACGGGACCTCGCCATGCTGCTTACGGGACAATCCGCTCCTTCGTTCTCGCTGCCGGACGCAGACATGCAGACGGTCAGCCTGTCTTCGTACAAGGGCCGCAAGAACGTCGTCCTGTATTTCTACCCGCGCGATGACACGCCAGGCTGCACGCTGGAGGCGATCGAGTTTTCCGATCATGAGGCGCAGTTCGGTCGTCACGATTGCGTCATACTCGGGGTGTCCAGGGACGATTGCATGGTGCACGCCGAGTTCAGTGACAAGCACGGCCTCTCGGTGAAGCTGCTCTCCGATTTCGATGGGGAGGTCTGCCGGAAATACGGCGTGCTCCAGGAAAGGGAAGCCGAAGGCGTCAAGAGGCTCTTCCTCGTGCGCTCGACGTTCGTGATAGACAAGAAGGGCGTGATTCGCCTCGCCGCCTACGGCGTGAACCCACGCGGGCATGCGCTCGAAGTGTTCGAGGCCGTCAGGCACCTCAAGCCATGAGGAAGTACGCTTGAATACTGTTGCGCAAGATACCGTCGTCTCCCTGGATCTCACCCTCCACGATGCGCAGGGCGAACTCATCCATGCCTCGGAAGCGCCCGTGGCCTACCTGCATGGCGGATATGGGGGAATGTTCGAGGCCCTGGAGAGCGCGCTTGAGGGCACACGGGCAGGCGATACCGTGGAGGTCCAACTCGAGCCCGACGAGGCGTTTGGCGACTACGACGCGCAGCTGGTGAGGGTGGAATCCCGTTCGCGCTATGGCGACGGCCTCGAGGTCGGGATGGAGGTCGAGGACGCGTTCGACGAGGAGGACGAGCCCCGCGTGTATGTGGTCACAGACCTCGCCGGGGACAAGGCTGTGCTGGACGGCAACCATCCGCTCGCAGGGATAGCGTTGCGCTTTACGTGCAAGGTGCTGGCGGTCCGGGAGGCGAGCCTCGACGAAGTAGAGCGCGGGGCGGTCGATCCGGAGGAAGAAGACTAGCGCAGTGCAGCGCAGCAACCGCGTGGGCATGCCTTGAAGCGCATGAAATAGCCTATGATTGCCGGACACAAGATCCTCGCGGATCGCGCCACCCAGAGGAGAAATTCCGCATGAAGGACGTGCTCTCGTACGGCATCGGGACGCTTTTTGCATTTGCAGTGATCCTGTTTGTCGTATTCATCTTCATCCAGGACGTCACCCAGAAGAAGCACGGTGTGCTGCGCAACTTCCCGGTCATCGGGCACCTGCGTTATTTCTTCGAGCAGCTCGGCGAATACTTCCGCCAGTACTTCTTTGCGGGCGACCGTGATGAGATGCCATTCAACCGCTCGACTCGAGGCTGGGTCTACCGGCTGGCCAAGAACGAAGGCGGTACGGTGGGGTTCGGCTCCACCTACGACCTGCACCTGCCCGGTGCGCTGATCTTCGTAAACCACCCGTTTCCCGTCCTCGAAGAGGAGCGCCTGCCGACGCCGTCGCTGATCCTGGGGGAGAACCACTGCAAGCAACCCTTCGAGGCGAAGTCGCTGGTGAACATCAGCGGGATGAGCTTCGGCGCCATTTCAGCGCCCGCGGTGCGCGCGTTGTCGCGCGGATCGGCCGTGGCCGGGTGCTGGATGGACACCGGTGAAGGCGGCCTTTCGCCCTACCACCTCGAAGGCGGTGGAGACATCATCATGCAGATCGGCACGGCCAAGTACGGCGTCCGCGACGCGCATGGCGAACTCTCCGCCGAGCGGCTGGTCGAGCTCTCGAAGGTGGTGAAGGCTTTCGAGATCAAGCTTTCGCAAGGCGCCAAGCCGGGCAAGGGCGGCGTGCTGCCCGGCAAGAAGGTGACGTCCGAGATCGCGCGGATCCGCGGCATTCCCGAGGGACGCGATTCCATCAGTCCCAACCGGCACCGCGACATTTCGAACATCAACGAGCTGCTCGACAAAGTGGCCTATATCCGCGACCTGACCGGCCGGCCCGTGGGTGTAAAGACCGCAATCGGGGGGTGGACCTTCCTGAACGACCTCGCTGATGCCGTGCACCGGAGAGGCCTCGAGTTCGCCCCGGATTTCCTCGTCGTGGATGGGGGTGAAGGCGGTTCCGGCGCGGCGCCGCAGGCGCTCGCCGACCACATGAGCCTGTCGATCGAGGAGGCCCTGCCGCGCGTTGTCGATTCGCTGATCGAGTCGGGCCTCAGGCAGCGCGTGCGTGTCGTGGCCTCGGGCAAGCTCGTGACCTCGGCCCGCGCCGCGTGGGCCCTGTGCGTGGGTGCGGATTTCATCAATACCGCCCGCGGCTTCATGTTCTCGCTTGGCTGCATCCAGGCATTGCGCTGCCACACCAACACCTGTCCGACCGGGATTGCGACGCACAGCCATCGCCTGCAGCGCGCGCTCGTCGTGGAGGAGAAGTACCTGCGCGTGGCGAACTACGCCAACAACATGAACCGTGAAATAGACATGATCGCGCACTCGTGCGGCGTGCGGCATGCCAGGGAGTTGCGTCGCGAGCACGTGCGGCTCGTGCAGGCAAACTGCCAGTCGATCGCGCTGAACATGATCTATCCCTACCCGGAACCTAAGGCGCGGGTGCGCGCGGCCTGAGCCACGCGTTCCAGAGCCGGCGGGCGGCGTCCGGCAGTTCTCCGGCAGTCAGTCCGCCAGGTCCCATCGAGCGCGCCACGCAGTCGTCTGCGGCGGCGCCATGGAGGTGGGTGCCGAGCACGAGCGCGGCCTCCCCGGACAGGCCCTGCGCGAGCAGAGCGCCCAGCATCCCGGACAGTACGTCGCCCATGCCGGCCGAGGCCATCCCGGGGTTGCCCGAGGTGTTCACAAACCAATGGCCGTCGCGCGCCACGAGCATGCTGCCATTGCCCTTGAGCACGACGTCCGCGTTGTAGCGCTCGCGCAATTGCCGGGCGGCCGCCAGCCGGTCCGCCTGGACCGACGGCGTGGGCGCACCAAGCAGGCGCGCCGCTTCAGCCGGATGCGGCGTGATGATCGTGTCGGCTTTGCGCCGGAGGCAGGCCTGCCTGAGGTCGTCGCTTTGCGCGAGCAGGTTCAGGGCGTCGGCATCCAGCACGCACGGGATGTCGCTGGCCAGCACCGCACCCAGCAGGGCCTCGGCCTTTTCGCTTTCGCCTAGGCCCGGTCCCACGACCAGTGCATCGAGGTCGAGCCCGAGCACATCCTCGGGGTGACGGAGCATGAGTTCGAGGGCGCCGGGATCGAATGAGGGGGCGGACGGGTCGAGGAGCCCGACAAACACTTTGCCGGCCCCCAGTTTCAGCGCCGCGCGACCGGCGAGGAGGGCGGCGCCGCACATGCCCTTCGCGCCCCCTATGATCCCTAAACTGCCTGCGTTTCCCTTGTGGAAGTTGCTTGGTCGCGGCTGCAGCGAGTTTGGCAACAGCCCGGGTCCTGCGACCCATCCCGTCGGCGGCAGCAGCGTGCGTACGTCCAGGCCCAGGTCGGCTACGCGGACTTCGCCGCAGGTGTCCGGGCCATCCAGCGTGAGCAGGCCGGGCTTGAGCGCGATGAACGTCAGGGTATGCGTCGCCCGGACCGCACTCCCGAGGATGCGGCCGGTGTCCGATGCAAGGCCGCTCGGGATATCGAGCGAAAGGATCGGGCAGCGGCGGGAATTGGCGTACTCGACGAGGCGGGCATAGTCGCCGGCGAGGTCTCGGGCGAGCCCTATGCCGAACAACCCGTCGATGACGAGCGCCCAGCGGGTATCGGCAGGCAGTCGCGCAACGCTTGCTGCCTCGGCCACATGCACGCGGAAAAACCGCTCTTCGAGAGTTCGTGCCGCAATGCGCGCATCCCCGCCGTTGTTGCCCGGTCCGGCAAGGACGAGGATGTCCTTCCCCCGGTCTGCCGCCAGTTGCACCGCCCAGTCGGCAGCGGCGCGCCCGGCACGCTCCATCAGCGGCGGATGCGCGTCGCCCGCGGCCGCCTCGATGCGGCGGATGTCTTCGGTCAGGTATACGGGTTCGGATCCTGCAGCCATGGCAGCCAACCTACGCCTACTTCTTGTTCATCACCACATCGGGAAGCCAGGTCACCGAGGCGGGGAATACGGTGATGATCGCGATGCAGATCACCAGGCAGGCGAAAAAGGGCAGGGAGCACTTCGCTATGTAGTTGCTGTCCTTGCCGGTCATGTTCTGCAACACGAAGAGGTTGAAGCCTACCGGGGGCGTGACCTCGGCGATCTCCACCAGCAGGACGATGAAGATCCCGAACCAGATCAGGTCGAATCCCGCCTTCTGGATCATGGGCAGCACGACCGCGGAGGTCAGCACGATCATTGAAATCCCGTCCAGGGCCGTTCCGAGGATCAGGTACACGACGGCGAGGACTGCGATCAGCGAATAAGGGGACAGCCCTAGGGAGGAGACCCATTCGGCGAGTGCGCGGGGGATCCCGGTGAACGCCATGGTCATGCTCAGGAACGAGGCGCCCGCGAGGATGAACATGATCATGCACGAGACCCGCGTCGCGCCCATCAGGCTGTCGATGAAGCTCTTCCAGGTGAGCGAGCCGCCCCACCAGGCGATTGCCAGCGATCCCAATACCCCGTAGGCCGCGCATTCCGTGGCCGTGGCCAGACCGGCGACCAGTACCCAGACGATGAATACGATGAGGGCCGCACACGGGATCAGGTTGCCCGAGGCACGAACTTTTTGCATGAAGCTCATGTCCGGGCCCGGCGGCGGCGTCAGGTCCGGGTTGCGCAGCGCCCAGATCATGATGTAGCCGGAAAACAGGGCCATGAGGATGAAGCCGGGAATGAATCCGGCAAGGAAGATACGGATGATCGACGCGTCGGCCGCGACCGCGTACACCACCATCGTGATCGACGGCGGGATCAGGATGCCCAGCGTCCCGGCCGTCGCCAGCGACCCAAGGGCGATCTTCTCGTCGTAGCCGCGCTTGACGAGTTCGGGGAGGGCGACCTTGGCGATCGTGGCGCAGGTGGCTGCGGACGAACCGGAAACCGACCCGAAGATGCCGCAGCCAAGGATGGTGGTGTGCATCAGGCGGC
>Ga0214919_10010383_pt1 | contig 11813 bp, 8 predicted proteins | sample LL1503_MetaG_FD_177994 | JGI IMG/M metagenome (GOLD analysis project Ga0214919, IMG submission 177994) | Freshwater microbial communities from Lake Lanier, Atlanta, Georgia, United States - LL-1503 | ecosystem: Environmental > Aquatic > Freshwater > Lake | place: USA: Georgia | collected 2015-03-15
TTTCGATAACGAGTTACCTGAGGACTTCCAAGACTACACGGAATACGATCCGGTTGACAAATATGAACGTAGTGCCGATCAAGGAAATGAAACCGATGGAACCGATGAAACCTCAGAAGTGTCAAACGGAGAGTTCCTTGGCGTTATCTTTGGAAAAGATTTTCAGGACGAAGTACCACTGGTTTGCAGAAAAAAAGGAGATCCTGATAAAAGTGGATGGACTGCGATCCCTTGGCCATGCCAAACAAACGACAGTTCCCAGAACTGGTACTTTGTCCCATCGACTTACCACCCAGATGAATCTGGTAAATACCGTGCAAAAAAGGAATACGCAGTTCAAGTTCACTGCACAGTACTAGACGATGTCGGCACGAAAGTCGCAATTGAGAGGTTGGCAAATTGCTCGCCCTCTTGGCTGATCAAAACAAGTCCTAATAACTACCAAGCAGGATTTATATTTAAGACCCCCGTTACTGATCACGACATAGTCGATGAGTTGAAGGAAGCTCTTATAGAAGCCGGACTTTGCGACTCAGGGGCAACTGGTGGAACTGCCAGATGGGCTCGTTTACCTGTCGGCATAAATGGGCGACCTAAATATGGCGTGCCATCACCACAGTGCAAACTAACTCATTGGAGCCCTGACACCCGTTATACGGTTGAGGAACTTTATGCCAAACTTAGTTTGGTAAAACCAAATCCAATAAAAAAGAAAAGCAAGCAACCCAATGCAAAGCAATCAAGCACGCCTAACATCGGTGGGATTTACACACCGCGCAGTAATGAAAACCAAGTAATAGCAAACTTAAACCGGCTTGGTCTATACAAAACGCCTTTGGGTGACGGCAAGCACGACATCACTTGCCCGTGGGTTTCAGAACACACCGACCAACTAGACACTGGGGCGGGATACTTTGAACCGTCTGATGGTTACCCAATTGGGGGTTATAAGTGTTTTCACTCCCATGGACACATGTATCACATCAGGGAACTACTTGAATTCCTGAGTGTTCCTATTTCAGCGGCAAAGAACAAATCAAAAATCTGCGTTGAAGCTGGTGAATTAGATGGTGTTTGCGATGCTGGTGAAAGAGAGTTAGCAGCTTCAGGGCGTTATTACCAAAGAGGCAATTTGATCGCTAGGATTTCAACTAACCCAGAAACTGGCGTCACAAGCATCAATCCACTTTCCCAACCGGCGCTTACTAGAGCACTTTCAAACGTTGCTGTTTGGACTAAATACGACAAGCGATCTCAGGATGAAGTTATCTGCGACCCACCGTCAAGGCATGTGACAGTGATATTTGATGCACAAAGTTACACGCATCTCCCCTACTTGTCAGGATTAGCTAGGCAACCCCACTTGCGTAAAGATTTGTCTGTAGTGATGGATTCAGGTTACGACATTGATACAAAACTATTTGGAGTGTTTGACACAAAGAATTTTCAAATCAATCAATTACCAAGAAGACAAGATGCCGAGGCAGCGCTGGCAGAACTTAATGAATTACTTGATGAATTTGATTTTGCAAGCTCAGTTGATCGAACTGCTGCAATAGCTGGAATGTTGACCGCAACCATAAGAACAAGTTTGGTAACTGCTCCAATGTTCCACGTCAGGGCGCCTCAGGTCGCAAGCGGTAAAAGCTATTTATGCTCAATCATCTCTGCATTTAGTAGTGCAGCAAGCCCATCTGCAATGGCATTCCCAACAAATGATGAAGAGTGTCAGAAATTATTGCTTGCAACATTACTTGAATCACCAGCCTCTATCTTCTTTGACAACATAAATACAGACATCTTTCCGTACAAGTCACTTTGCTCAGCATTGACAGAGGAGCATCTAACTGGTCGAATTCTGGGTGTTAGTAAAACCGCAACAGTTGGAACCAGAACACTATTCTTGGGTTCGGGAAATAACGTTGGACCAATTCGAGATATGTCGAGAAGGTGCATAACCATCAACCTTGATCCTAAAGTTGAGATACCAGCCGCAAGAGATTTTGTTGGCGATCCATTGCAAAAAGTACGTAGCAATCGCGAGTATTTTGTTTGTCTAGCGTTAACCATAATTCGTGGGTGGGTAATGGCGGGTGAACCAGTAACAAAATGCAAATCATTGGCAAGTTACACAGATTGGTCACGACTTGTAAGACAACCACTCCTATGGCTTGGCATGGAAGACCCTGCGAATTGTATTTTTGAACAACTGTCTAATGATCCAGATAGAGAACTCTTAGGACGACTTCTACATGCATGGCACGAAAAATATCAAGACAAGCCAATGATGATTCGTGATGTTGTCAACTCTGCGCTATTCAACTCATTTGGTCAAGATGAAGAAGAGCGAATAGAACTCAGAGAAATTTTCAAAGAGATCGCTGAAGAACGTGGCGTAATTAACAGACGCCGACTTGGAAAATGGATATCTAGACACAAAGGTCGCTTAGTAGACGAATTAAGGTTTGAAAAATCCAGTAGCACTAACAGTGCTGAAAAGTGGATGGTTAAGTCGGTTTTGTAGGTTTTGTAGGTTTGATGGATCAGATACGGGGTTAGATGCATGTTCGCGGATCATGCCTTAATTGGAATCATTTTTTGAGGTCTTCGAGAGAGCCTCTAACCCTGTGTATTTCAATGTCAATGAAAAATTGACATACCTGTTCTTTTGTCTTTAAAGGCTTGTAATACTTAGGCTTACGCCCCCTTGTTCTAGTTGCAGTCGTCATCCCCAGGACGTGCATAGCATCTTCAAGACTAAGGATATGTCCAACTTGTCGTGACTGTTCCTCAATTGCTTTTTTTGTAAAGTTACCCGACTTAGTTACAGAAGCAGCCGATCTACTTATTCCCTCTTTGGTACGTTTACCACTGGTCGCACCACCCCCATGGAATTGGCATTTAACTGTTCGACTGGTTTTTAGAGCAGGTCTTCCACACTGAAGATGGGTGCGTGTCGATTTAGCCGTGCAACGCAAGCAAGTAATTTTTCCGCCAGCAGTAGCTAAGTAAGGCTCGAATTTTGGGACATCCATAATTAATTGCAGCAAGTAAATAAATAGATTACATTTTAGATAAGTATTCAAAGTTACACAAATAAATGAAGCTATGAAAAAAGCAATTTAGATATGACAAGAATCATTGGTCAGCACGTTAAGTGAACGCCCTGCGGCGGAGCCTTCATCGGCTCACAAGCATACTGCGCTCCATCAAATTATCGGAGATTCAAATGCTTTACCATCTAGATCGCAAGCAGGGTAATTAGTGGGACAAAGGCAAGAGCCCAAAATATAAAGTAATTTCTAAAATTAGGAACTGAAATGAAAAAACATCATTCAAACGTAATTTTTTTCAAAATCGTATTGCTAGTAATTTCTGTTTTTCTTGATTTACAAGTTGTTTACGCGCAAGCAAATTGTATTAAGGTAGATCAGATACAAAAATGGGAAGTACTTGATAGCACTAAGACAATTATTTACGACAAACAAGGGACTTCGATTGCTTTTGTTATTTTCGATTCTTATCCATCCCCTAGCTTAAAAAAGAATGGCGAGACTTTTAGATTTTTTTCACCAACTATTTGCTGGCTTGATCGAGTTCAGATATCTAATGGAATGACTACCATCGCATCTATTGAACCAATTAGAAGATGAAGCAACTAATCTTACTTTTTTCACTGCTGACGCTTAATTTTGCGTCTGGCGTAGCTAGCGCTGACAATTGCCAATTCGTATTTAGATGCCAAGGAAGTATTTGTGAACGAGCGTTACCAGCATCCTGTAGCCCTACCCAGTCAAATGCAGTTGTCTACACAAACCCTATTGCTTTATCTAACTCCAAAGAGGAAGGTACAACTAACAAGGTCAATGATCCACTATATTTTGACAGTACTGGCAATCCTAGAAATCTAGAGCCTTCACCCCAACGGCCAACACCCTTCGTCCCAAGCTGCGCTGAAAATGGCTCATGTTACGGTGATGTAAGCAATGTTACGGGACTTGCAAAAACAACTCACGTAAACGGATACTACCGATCTGACGGAACATATGTTAGAGGACATTACCGGAGTCGAAAATGAATAGGATCAAAAATAAGCTCACAGAGGTTTGTCATCAATCAATCAAGCGCGTTGAGCATCAAAAAATAATTCGCCTTCTTTTTTGATGAATATGGCGTGTAAGTTATGGAAAAAACTTCTTTAGAACCTTTGCGGTTTTTTGTCCGAAGACCAAGTCCAGATGAATTAACTTGGTTCAAAGTAAATCCAGACATAGCAGGTTATGCAAGTGAGGATAACTACGTTGTTTTGAATCCTTTCTCCAAACTAACGATTACTGAATCAGCATCTATCGTTATCAATGAAGGGGTGCGTCTAATGATACGTGCTTTTAAATTAGCTCCATCTTTTCAAATAACAGCAACTCAAAGAAAACGTTTTTCAAATACTATTTATGAATCTAACAGCATCTCTTTGTGTGAAACAATATTGGCACGAATTATTGCTGGTGATCCATCATCAGAAAATCCTACAGAATTGCAGTTAGGATACGCTCAAGCTATTTCAGACATCTTCGATAACTTAGTTATTCTTGAGGGAAGCGATGAAACACATAACGATTTGCTTGATGTTGTTCACAACCTTCGCAACCGCGCAAGAAATTAAAGCAGTAAATTTAGCTTTTACAGCCGCTAGATTCCCTAAAGAAGCCCCTGCTTTATCCTTACTTCACAGGAACCCACCTGTCCCAATTGTTGTGAAAGTCGACTCGCCGACACTAGTTCACTTCTGGGCAACTTGGTGCGCTCCGTGCGTAGAGGAATTGCCGTTGATTGCGACAATTTTTACTAAAACTAAAAATCTAAACTTCATTTTTGTTTCTGTAGATTCAAGTGCAGTAACTAAGGTGCCACCTTTCCTAAAGAAATTAAATCTAACTCACTTACCAGTTTATTGGGACCCTCGTTCAGACTTATACAAAAAGTTTGGAGTACAAATATTACCTACATCAATCCTATTAAATGATAAAGGAATTGAGGTGGGGCGTATAACTGGTGCCGCAAATTGGAAAGGCGAAGAAGATGTTACTTTTTTAATAAGTAAATCATCAATACCCTAATTTATTTATTTTCATTTTTTCTAATTTTTATCTGCTCCCTGAGCCAATCTATGTTTTCTGTAGGCGCGGCATTAGAAATGAAATGCTGGTCTAGTATTACTAAATGTCCTTTGTCTGAGTAACTGACTTTGTCATCCCCTAAGGAAAGAACAGCATTTTGCTTTATGTTGGTGCAAGTTACTACATCCATTAATTTAATTTTATCTACCTGAATTCCACCTCCTCGTGAACAATATCTTTGTTCGCCCCAGTTACTAGGATGTGCAATTGAAACAAGAAGTCTTTCATTTGGACTGGAAATTTTTCCCACTTCGATGCTGACTTCTGTTTCGTCAAGGTCTTTTGAAAGCTGAACAAGTGCTTTACCGACTGAGCTTTGACCAAAAACCTCCCGATTCTCTAATTCGATCTGAGAGTTTTGCGGACTATAAAAAAAGTCCTGCAAATGAATAGCCAGCATCGTGAGAAAAAAGCAAGTAATCACAACTCCGTAAGAAACTATTGCAAATCTTCTATGTCCTATGATTAACGAAGCACTCCAGAAAATACTCCACAGGGCGAGGCCAAAAATTGCTGGTATCCCTGTAGATAAAGCGAGTAAACGTGACCATTCTCTGGGCGAGGCAATCAGTACCTCATTTAAACTAGGACTACTATCACCGACAATAATCCATGTTGGCCCGTTTATTCCTTTTGCCATTGACATCGCAGAATACAAGCCAATGCGTTCATTACGCGTAAATTGATAATCTCCAAGCCGCCCATCATCTGATAGATTTTCTTCTAAATGCCCTCCGAAAATTAAAATTAAGGGGACGGACAAAAATGAGCGATGGATTACGCTCGCTCCGCGATTCAATGCAGTAGTAGGGAGTGCGTAAAAACCAATAGAACCAGACCAACCAAGAAAGTCAGAGTTTTTCGGGGGTATAGAGGTATTATTATTTAAAGCTATGTTGGGGTTAGCCTGCAGCAATGCGTCTGCTACACCATCAGCATTTGTATGCTCACCCATAACCAAGATACGTAGGCTTGAGTAATGCTTCAATAAACTTAATTCCTTAAGCTGGTTCGTAAATTCTGGATGCGCGGCATGCGGAAATATAACTAAATCACCTTGCTTAATTTGATTGGGGTCGCTGATAACCTGTATCGCTCTCATTCCTGTAACATTTAGAACTGACTGATAAGAGTCAAAGTACTTGCTTGATAAAGTTTTATCCGTTGGAAGCCATATAACGGTGTTGTGAAGAGTCGTACTTGCTGGATATATACAAAAAATAGAAAATATCAGGCTAAAAACCAGTACGACGGACAGTTTAAAAGATGTTTTTTTTACATTTTCTTTACATTTAATCAGTAATGAAGCAGCAGCATAAAAAGGTGCAATAAATGCCAAGTAAGCTGGGGCCCACTCAAAATATAAACCCATTAAAACAGTTATGAGTGTTGCAATTAAAACTAGAAAGGAAGTTTTGTAATGGATATTCCCGCCAATTGTGGCGAGAGCAATAAAGAAAAAAGGTAGCACAACCAGCCCAGACCATGTAGGCCCTGCATGCGCAATCATTAGGGCTAATGTAGTAACAGGAGGGATCTGAACTAACGCAATACAAGCTACCCATGTTGGAATTGATACTCTTGTATTCTTAAGACTAAGTAATCCTGAAATAAGAATAACGTACAAGGCACAAGCTAACGCTGGCGAAAGTCCAAAGTAAATAAAGAAGACAGTGACTAAAAAAATAAAGCCAACATGTATTGAATTTGCTTTGTGTTGATAGCAGATTGCAATAGTAATTAACGAGAGTAAGACCAAAAAAAACCCAGTATGAACTGGATTTAACGCAATAAAAGTAACAACCGCTAGTAGGGCATGAATTGAAAGATGCTTAGTAAAGTGGTTCATTTCTCAAAAACCACATGTAAATCTTGTTGTAATCCACTTAATTTTCCATCGTGAATAATTTCTAGTTTTTTTATTACCCCATTTGGCAAGTAGTCCGGTATTACGGACCACTCAGTAAGTCGCGAATCAATAAATGTCCGCTTGCAATAACCACTGTTTTTGTCAAGCTCACATTTTGATAAAAAAGCAGTTGCCTCATTCATTAATCTCCAAGCAAACGCGTCTGGTGTTTCCGAAAAAGATAGCTCAGTTTGTGTTGAGTAATCCCCCAGTAGTCCCTCCGCTTGTAATTTTCCACCAGAAGCTACTAAATATCTATAAAAGTAATTCTTTGGCTTAAATTGATGATCAATAATAACTTTGACTGGTAATTCTTCTTTTTTTATGGGTCTCACAAAACTTGGGCCAAGAACTAAATTCGCTAGACCACGCTCTAGGTTACGTGAAATATCGTCAACCGGTAAACCATCCCATACATCCCCCATTGATGCATCACTAAATTTATCGGATCTTGTAATAAAAGTAATAGTTCCAGATACTTCTCGCTTATGGTGCTGGGAGACTCTAAGTTTATATACTTGCGCGAGTTGTTTTGTCTCTATTTCCGCCCATTCTGAATTTACATGTGGTGACAACTTAAGAATGTTTTGCCGGCTTATGCTTGTCTCTCGACGTCCAAGAAGATCTGAGCTTACATCGCGCTCCTCCAGCACACTCCGCTCATGACGAAGACCAAAACCCAAACGATATAACCAAGTTTTTTGTTCCATTGTTGTTAAAAAGGCTGCAGTAGACATAATCGTTACATGCTTACCTGTCTCCATCCAATCCAATACTTGATTAACACTTGGCAACTGATTGGTATCTGGGTCAATGTACAAAATATTCTTGGCCTCGTTAAACCCGTGCATTGTCGTGTTTTCATAAAGCCTAACCGGCAACCATTTTTGTAAAGATGTTAGGGCTCTCGCGTAATTCCGCTCAGGAGATTGGACTAATGTGGGCAATAACTCGACAGAAGCATTGCTGCCCATAGATACGTGCAGAACATCCTCTGATTTTTTTTCACTATATTGATAAATTCTTGATGGCAAGGCCGCAACAATTAGCCCCCCTATACAAAAACTGACCGGAATTAATAGGTATACATCTCGCCTTTTAACAAGCAAAAGAAATGTTACTAGAAGAGTTAATCCACCAAGAAATATGGCGTAAGTGATTCCGGCATTAGGCTTACTTGCCGTTTTCAAAAGTTGCAAAAATGAGTCTTGATACGTAGATTGATACAGCGCAAATGTTGACCAGTGGGTACTGTCTAACCATATCTGTATAGATCCCTTACCTTTGGATAACTGTCCCACCGCCATATGTTTTGCGAACGAATGCTGATTGCTTGGTTGAAAGTACCCGAAGCGATTAGCCCTGAAATAAACAGCAGCTTCTGCATACGACATACCATAATGAATGATAGGAAGAGTGTGCCAAGGTATTTTTACAAACGATGTCCCTGTTAAAAATCTATGCGCTCCCTCTCCCGTTATCCAATTCGGTCCAGTCAAGCGTGGAGTGCTTGTTACTGGGGGTTGGCCTAATCTATCAAATACGGCCGTAGCGTCAATTTTTACATCAATTTTTTCTAAAAATTTATTAAGGTTTTGGGTAGTATCAAATAAATCGGTATGGTCCGCCACCACCAAAAGTCTCCCCCCGCTATCAACCCAATTCAGTAGGTCATTTGAGAATTTTTCATCAATTGAATCTAAAGGCATTTTTAAAACATAAATACCATTAACTGACGGGGCCTCAAAACGACTTGGATCACTTCGATGCTGAACCTCAAGTCCATAGACACTTAGCCAATTTGATAATGCCCTCCATGAGTAGGTTACATTACGTCCAAAGTCAGTTGGCTCTAATGGAATCAAAGTCGAAGCCCAATCCCCGTGAGCCTCATCGAAAACCACTTGTGTAACTTCTGAATTTTTGAAATTAGCACTAAAGCTAAGAAAAGCACCTAAAAACAAAGCGCTGATTACATAATTAAATTGAACGGTAGTTTTTTTCGCTAGGGGTTTTGTAAATACCCAAAGTAATAGTACAAACAAAATTACATAAATTACTCTCGTTATTGTTGAGGTAAACCAGAAGGCGTCAAGCCAACTTAATTCCAACAAAAACCACACTATAAATAAAGACAGAGTAGTTGAAAAAAAAGTCTTGGCTAAAACACCCTCTCTAAATCCAGTAACACTAATCGAGGCCATAAATGCAGGAAAGATAAAGGCAACTGCACTACTAAAACTTACTCCAAAAAAATTCGTCAGAAGGCCAATTTTGTATGACCACTCATAGGCTAGGGCAACTACACCAGCGCTAACAACTGCGTTTAAAACGCCAAAACTTGAAAACGCAAATAAAGCAAGTAACGGCAACGCAATTGGACCTACCAAAAGAGTTAGGAAAGTAAAAAAAAGCCTGCTTGCTACTGAAAGTAATCCCTTGGGACTCCAAGATATAAATAAGGAGGCTACAACTGCAGATATGAGGACCCACAAGTTTTCCTCAGCACTTGCAAAAACAGCGAGTGCAACAAAAAAGGCCGGCAATAGTTGCCGGCCCAGTATGAGTAATGTTTGTGTTTTATCTACAACCAACGGAGCAACCAACTGAGCAGCCTGATGAACAGCCTGATGAACAGCCTGATGAACAGCCTGATGAACAGCCATAACTACGTGCTTGAGCAACTACATCTTTTCCACCGCCAGTTTGGTTTACCACCTTACGAGTCTCAACTCCAGCCTTCTCTGCAGTTTGTAGGATAGAGTTCGTGTCAGCTTTTGACATTCCCGATACGGTTTGAAGATTAGCGTTACGACTTTCAGCACTTAGGGAGCTTGTGGTAGCTGAAGCCGCAACACCAAAAGATAAAGCCAATACAAATAAAAACATTTTCAGAAATTTCATGAGAACGACCTTTCGGTTAATATGGTCATTTAATATATCACTTTGCTGGGCAAACACAAGTTTTTTTGATTAGATTTTATAAATAGGAGTGAAAATGTCAGAAATACTTGGGGCACTTTCAGCTTTAATACTATTGCTCTCTTTTCTGTTCATGCCCCTCCCAAGTCGCCTAAGTCTAAACAAGAGAATGTTCGTGCTCATGAAGTTCTTTACATTTTCAATTGGTTTGGTTGCAATCGCTTATGCACATTTTTTTAATAGTACTATTTTGATGTACATAATTGGATTGCTAGCTGTATTTATTGGCTATATATCATCAAGGTATGAAATCCTTTAAGAAGTTAGGATAGCTAATAAGTTAATCCTATTGACAAATTCTGCCGCTTTGGTAAATTTTGGATGTCATCAAGAGATGGGCTGACACCCACGCCAACCTGCCCCTCGGGCAAGGTGGTAAAGCGATGTGGTCTTTGGACAACCAAGCGAGTGTCAACCCGTACCTAGTGGCGGGTTTTTTATTGGGCGGATTTATTCCTACTTGTCATGCCCGAGCAGTTGCTGAAATGACTAAATTGGAGAAACTCTATGGCGTGGAGATGTAAACACGGTGACTTAGCAATCATCATCAACGAAACACCGCAATGCCGGGCGAACATCGGACTAATAGTGCAAGTACGAGGTCCAATGCAATATCTTGATTTCCTTAACTTACAAGGATGGCGTGTCAAACCAATCCACCACAAGAAGGTCTGGGTTGAAACGCTTAAAAACAATATTGCAGAGCTACAAACTATCTACTGGAAGTACCCAAGATGTATTCCTGATGCGTGGTTATTGCCTATAAGGCCAACCGACGATGACATAGATATTTCTGATGCCCAAGAGGTTCTGAATTCGATCACATTAAAAGGTTATGTCGAATCACAAAAGTGCGCCACCCAAAGAACCCAAGCGGCTAAGTTGGAGATTTAAATGCCATACAAGTACGTCACTTACAAAAACGGTTTCACCGAAATCATCCCCGTCGATTTGACGGGCGCAGAGGAGGCACGACAGATGGCAAGAATGAATGGTGTGAAATCATTTCCGTCAGCCAATTACCGAACAGATTCAAAAAAACCACAAAAGCAGGCTAAGTTAGAAACCCCGCTTCGGCCAGGCTAACACTAATCTCAATTTACTAATTTAAAAATCACAGAATCGTTTGAGCAAAACTAGGTGTAAGGGTGTGCGGATGGGACCCAAATAAAAAATGGGGGGTGGGTGCTATTCGTACTGGGTTGGCTAGAAATTAAAGGGGTACCCGCCATTAGTTACGTTAATTAGAAACGAGTTCAGCAAAACCCACCTATGCCAAGTACAAGATGTCAAACGATAGACAAAGTTCTTTGGATTTTTAAATTATTTGTGAAGAACAGTGATTAAGTACAAATGCAACCGTATGTCTAATTTAGGGGTGTGGGGGTACGGTGGGGTCAGCAAAGGAAGAATTTTGCCGGTAGCTTAAATTTACACCTTGCTTTGCAAATATCAACATGAACAAAAGGCAATGGAATTTCAGGCTTTTTTCCCGAAGCAGTAATCTTATTTTTTAAGTTTGTTGTGAAGATAACCAGAATACGGCGATAAACTTTAGGTATGTTTTATGGTATGTATAAAACAAAAACACCCCGAAGGGCGCACAAATAAAGGGTATCTGGCGGAAGCTGTGAGATTCGAACTCACGGAGGACTCACATCCTCGCCGGTTTTCAAGACCGGTGCATTCAACCGCTCTGCCAAGCTTCCGTGTTGAAATTCAAGGAAAGATTGTAATAGGTTTGC
>Ga0214919_10010385_pt1 | contig 11810 bp, 10 predicted proteins | sample LL1503_MetaG_FD_177994 | JGI IMG/M metagenome (GOLD analysis project Ga0214919, IMG submission 177994) | Freshwater microbial communities from Lake Lanier, Atlanta, Georgia, United States - LL-1503 | ecosystem: Environmental > Aquatic > Freshwater > Lake | place: USA: Georgia | collected...
CTGACTTTGAAAATTTAGAAAAATCAGATTTATCAAAAGTCAAGTTAATGTGGGTGAACTATCCACATATGCCAACAGGCCAAAGGCCTACGAAAGAACTATTTGAAAAAATAGTCGCCTTTGGAATTAAGCATCAAATATTGATTTGTCATGATAATCCTTATGCCTTCGTCTTAAATGATCAACCCGAAAGTTTATTGTCTATTGATAGGGCCAAAGAGGTAGTGATAGAATTAAACTCTCTGAGTAAAAGTCAGAATATGGCAGGATGGAGAGTAGGCATGTTAATTGCTGCCGAAGATAGAATCAATGAAATACTTAGGTTTAAATCCAATATGGACAGTGGCATGTTTTTGCCCGTGCAATTAGCAGCAGCTAAGGCATTAAGTCTAGATCAAAGTTGGTATGAATCCGTTAATAAAATTTATACAGCGAGACGTGAAAAAGTATTCGAGTTATTAGATGTTTTAAAATGTGTCTACACTAAACAACAAGTAGGCATGTTTGTATGGGCCAAAATTCCCGCAACTTACAAAGAAGGATATGCATTAAGTGATAAAGTATTATATGATGCCAATGTTTTTATTACCCCAGGAGGCATTTTTGGCTCTGCAGGTAACGAATATATCAGAGTGAGTTTATGTGGTTCCATAGAAAAATTTAGTGTCGCCATAAAAAGAATTGAAGCATGCGTTTAACAGTCATTGGTATTGGTTTGATGGGTGGTTCACTGGCTTTGTCTTTGAAAAAGAAAGGCATGGTATCCAAGGTCATTGGAGTGGATCAAAACATCGAACACCAAAACCTTGCCTTAGCATTGGGCATTGTTGATGAGATCATGACATTGGAAGAGGCAATTGCAGCTTCTGATCTGATTGCCATCGCAACCCCTATTGACGTGGCTGAAAATTTATTGCCCACCATTTTAAACTTGGTGAACAAGCAAGTTGTTTTTGATTTAGGTTCTACCAAAGAAAGTATCGTCAACATTGCCAAGGCGCATGTAAACAAAGGACGTTTTGTTCCCACCCATCCTATGTGGGGAACAGAGTTTAGTGGTCCAGCTGCAGCACAAGCGGATGCTTTTGCTGAAAAAGCAACCATCATTTGTAACAAGGAGCAGGTGGATGTAGATGCTTTAGCATTGGTAGAAAAAATATATCAAGCTTTGGGTATGCACTTACTATATATGGATGCCATCAAGCATGACATTCATGTAGCCTATGTAAGTCATATTTCACACATTACTTCTTTTGCACTGGCCAATACCGTGTTAGAGAAGGAAAAAGAGTCTGATGCTATTTTTGAGTTAGCAAGTAGTGGTTTTGAGAGTACCGTTCGTTTGGCCAAGTCCAATGCGGAAATGTGGGTACCCATTTTTATGCAAAACAAGGAAAATGTATTGGATGTTTTGAATGAGCATATTAGTCAATTAAAAAAATTCAAGGCGAGTTTGGAGAAAGAAAATCCAGCTTACTTATTGGAATTGATTCAAAATGCCAATCAAATAAAAAGGATTTTAAAATAATTAAAAAAAGCAAAGCGTAAAATACGACTGAGCAAAAAAATAGTAAAATGAAGAAGAACGAAGAAATAGAAAGTAAAAATGAGTTGATAGAAGCCGTGAAGTCGAAAAAAACATTCACAGAAATCGGTATTAATGAGCAATTGGTCAAAGCAGTAACAGAATTAGGGTATACCCATGCTACTGAAATTCAAGAAAGATCCATACCAGTTTTAATAAGTGGTACCAAAGATTTTATTGGGCTGGCACAAACAGGTACTGGTAAAACAGCGGCCTTTGGCTTGCCTTTGTTGCAATTAATTAAAACAGCAGAAAAATTCCCTCAAGCCTTAGTGGTTTGTCCAACAAGAGAATTATGTATGCAAATTGTCAACGAAATGAATTTGTTTAAAAAGCATATTCCAGGTTTGCAAGTATTGGCAGTTTATGGAGGTACCTCTATCAGTATGCAAATAAGAGATTTAAAAAGAGGCGTACAAGTGGTGGTCGCTACCCCTGGTCGTTTGATTGATTTGATTGAAAGAAAAGCCATCAACTTGGAAAAAATTGAATATGTAGTTTTAGATGAGGCCGATGAAATGTTAAACATGGGTTTCCAAGAGGACATTGAATTTATCTTAAAGAATACACCTAATAGAGAAAGTATTTGGTTGTTCAGTGCCACCATGCCTGCTGAAATTAGAAAGGTAAGCAAGCGTTATATGAAAGAGCCAGTAGAAGTAACCATTGGTAAAGTCAATGCTACCAACAAGAGTATTGATCATCAGTATTATTTAACTTCAGCGCAACATCGTTATGAGACCTTAAAAAGGATCATCGATTTTAATCCAGGTATCTATGGCATCATTTTTACCAGAACCAAGGCCGATGCACAAGAAGTAGCACAACGTTTAACGCGTGAAGGTTATGACATTGATGCCATCCATGGCGATTTGACCCAACAACAACGTGATAGAGTGATGGGCCAGTTCCGTGACAAGAGTTTACAATTATTAATTGCTACCGATGTAGCTGCAAGAGGAATTGATGTAAAAGGTATTACCCATGTCATCAATTTTGAATTACCCGATGATGTAGAAGTATACACGCACCGAAGTGGAAGAACAGGTCGTGCAGGAAGTCAAGGTATTTGTATATCGATTGTACACGCACGTGAATCTTATCGTTTACGACAGATTGAAAATATGAACAAATGTACTTTCCACAAATTGGATATTCCAAGTGGTAAAGATGTTTGTCGCAAGCAATTTTTCCATGTAATGGATAAATTAATGTCTACCGATGTAAGTCATGGCGATTATGAAACCTATGTACCAATGCTTGCAGTGAAATTTGCAGACATGAGTAAGGAGGAAATTTTAAAGCGTGTGGCTGCCTTAGAGTTCAACCGTTTCTTAAGTTATTACGAGAATGCGCAGGATTTAAACATACGCACTGCAGATAAAGGACGTCGTGAGCCAATGCAACAACAAGATCGCAATCGCGATAGAGGCCGTCAAGAATTTAGTGGCGCCGAACGTGGAAGAACCAGAAGCAATGATCGTGGAATGGAACGTAGTTCATCCGACCGTGGAAGTCGTGGTGCAGAAAGAGGTGCTAGTGGGTATACTCGTTTGTTTGTGAACTTAGGCACCAAAGATGGTTTTTACAAAGCAAGTTTTTTACAATACATTTTAGACATGAGCGACTTAAGAAAAGAAGCCTTGGGTAAAATTGATATGCGTGATATGAATAGCTGGGTAGAAATTGAATCGGGTGCTGCTAAGCAAATGATTAATGCGGTAGATGGCAAAAACTACAAAGGTCGTCGTATTAGAATGAATGATGCAGACAGCGGTGGTCCAAAAGGCTTCAGCAAAAAAGAAGGACAATAGTAAAATAGGGTTCAAGAAATTAAAATAAATATTCAAATATTAAAATTGGAAAAAATGGGAGACTTAACTGAACAACAACAAAAAGTGAGCATTTTATTAAAAAAATCACCCTTGATTATTTCTGGTCCTTGCAGTGCGGAGACCGAAGAACAAGTGATGCAAACCGCTATTCGTTTAGCGGCTACTGGCAAAGTAGACATTATGCGTGCAGGTATATGGAAACCAAGAACAAGACCTGGAAGTTTTGAAGGCATTGGTACCAAGGGTTTACCTTGGATGCAACAAGCCAAAAAAGAAACAGGAATGCCTGTCGCGGTGGAAGTAGCTACTGCTAAACAAGTGGAAGATGCTTTGCATTTTGATGTAGATGTATTATGGGTAGGGGCACGTACCACAGTGAATCCTTTTAGTGTGCAAGAAATTGCAGATGCTTTAAAGGGCGTTAAAGTACCTGTACTTATTAAGAATCCCATTAATCCAGATTTAGAATTATGGATTGGTGGTATGGAGCGTATTGCTAAAGCGGGTATCGAAGAATTGGGCTTAATCCACCGTGGATTTAGTTCTTATGGCAATACGGAATATAGAAATGCACCTATGTGGCATTTAGCGATTGAAATGAAACGTCGTTATCCAGGTATCCCCATGATCAACGATCCTTCGCATATTTGTGGTCGTCGTGATATCTTGCAAGAGGTGGCTCAACAAGCGATGGATTTAGACTTTGATGGTTTAATTATCGAATCACATATCGATCCAGACAATGCTTGGAGTGATGCTAAACAACAAATTACGCCCGAAGTTTTAAAAACGATGCTAGAAGCGATACGTTGGAGAAAAGAAGACGTGGCTTCTGAAGAATACCATGCGGCTTTGGAAAAATTACGTCAACAAATCAATCAATTGGATGATGAGTTGTTGCAAGTTTTATCAACGCGTATGAAAGTAGCTGAGAAAATTGGTGAGTATAAGAAAAACAATGATATCACTATTTTGCAAACCAATCGTTGGAATGAAATTTTAGAGCGTGCTGTAGGCAAAGGCAATAAAGTAGGCTTAAGTGAAGATTTTATTACTAAGTATATGGACGCTGTGCATATGGAAAGCATCCATCATCAAAATAAAATAATGAATAGCTAAACTTTAATATTTTAAAGTGAACATTCAATTAAAAGCATCAGTGAATGAAAACCTGGAAGGTAAAATTTTCTACTAGTACTGTTTCGTTTGTCTTAGAGGGCAAATTTGCTGGCATCGACAAGATGCTAGACAAAGCCAATGCCTATTATATTACAGACGAAAACGTCTATGCTTTGCACGAAAAAAAGTTCAAAGGAAAGAAAACCATTGTAATCCCCGCTGGGGAAGAACACAAGCATCAGGCCACTGTTGACTTTATCATAGAAGCCTTACTTAATTTTGGTGCCAACAGGCAGGCTATACTCATTGGCGTAGGCGGCGGAGTGGTAACGGATATGGTGGGCTATGTAGCTGGAGTTTATCTACGTGGCGTAGCAGTGGGTTTTGTGCCAACTACTATACTAGCCATGGTGGATGCTTCTATTGGTGGTAAAAATGGAATTGATGTAGGCTTGTATAAAAATATGGTGGGCTTGATCAGACAGCCCTCTTTTTTATTGTACGACTTAGATTTTTTAAAAACATTACCTAAGCACCAGTGGGAAAATGGCTTTGCAGAAATAATCAAACATGCAGCCATTAAAGATGCAGCCATGATGAAAGCATTAGCAAGCCATGATCTTTCTTATTATCAGAAAAATAAAAAAGCCCTGCAGCTCTTAATAGAAAAAAATGTGCAGCTAAAAGTGAAAGTGGTTCAAAAGGATGAGTTTGAAAAAGGCGATCGCAAGTTGCTCAATTTTGGACATACCTTGGGTCATGCCATTGAAAACCAACATGCATTATTACATGGCCATGCCATCAGTATCGGTATGGTGTATGCGAGTAAAATTTCACAAGTTTTGCAAGGCTTTAATGATACCGGCTTATTGGTGGATACTTTGAAAAAATACGGACTACCTACTAATATGCATTTTGATATAGAACAAGCCATGCAAATCATGCAGAAGGATAAGAAAAAGGCAGGTGCTGGTATGCAATATGTACTTCTGAAAAAAATAGGACAGGCAGTATATGAAACCATCCCTATGAAATCATTAGAGAAATTAATAAAGTTGTATTCTTAAGATGCGTGTAATAGTTTATCCATCCACCTTAAAAGGCGATCAAGAAGCGCCTGCAAGCAAAAGCAGTATGCAAAGAGCATCTGCGGCTGCACTATTGCATCAAGGTAAAACCATCATCCACAATCCTGGTCATTCCAATGATGACTTAGCCGCCTTAGAGGTAATTCAAACATTAGGTGCCATTGTTACAAAAAAAGAAAATTCCATTGAGATAGTATCTAATGGAGTAAACCCAATTGGTCCTGAAATGAATTGTGGAGAGAGTGGATTGGGCATCAGAATGTTCACGCCCATTGCTTCATTATCTAGTAAAAATATTACCATCCAAGGAAAAGGAAGTTTAGTAAAAAGACCCATGCATTTTTTTGATGAAATATTTCCTTCTTTAGGAATTCAAATTAATTCAAACAAAGGTTTCTTGCCTATTCAAATTCAAGGGCCTTTAAAAGCAGCCAATATAACAGTGGATGGCTCATTGAGCTCTCAGTTTTTAACTGGTTTGTTGATGGCTTATGCAGCAACTGAAATACATGAGGTGGAAATAAAAGTAGTAGACTTAAAAAGTAAACCATATATCGATTTAACTTTATCGGTCTTGAATGAATTTGGTTGGAATGTAAAGCATCAGAATTATGAAACCTTTCGTTTCGAAGCACATACGCCCTTAGCGCCATTGATAGAATATACGGTGGAAGGAGATTGGAGCGGTGCTGCTTTTTTATTGGTGGCTGGCGCTATTGCTGGTCCCATTAAAGTAAAAGGATTGCAACTGAATTCAACACAGGCAGATAAGAAAATAATTAGCGCTTTAATTAGTGCGCATGCAAGCATCATGATCCATGTAGATGGAATCATTGTGGGTCCAAATTCCGATGACCATCAAACAAAAAATTTGACTTCATTTAATTTTGACGCTACAGATTGTCCGGATTTATTTCCGCCCTTAGTCGCATTGGCGGCAGTTTGCAATGGAGTTACGGAAATCAAAGGAGTGAGTCGATTGGCGCATAAAGAAAGTGATCGTGGACTTACTTTGCAAACAGAATTTGCAAAACTAGGTATTCAAATAGATTTAGAAGGGGATACCATGAAAATTCATGGAGGGGCCACCATACAATCTAGTACTGTATTTTCTCAGCATGACCATAGAATTGCTATGGCCTGTGCGGTGGCTGCCTTGTGCGCGAATGGACCTGTAGAAATTACAGAAGCGGAAGCCATCAATAAATCTTATACCGACTTCTTTACCCATCTCCAAAAATTGGGGGCAAAAGTAGATATACAATAAATTTCATACCTTGTAATAACGATTTTACTATGAATAGATTTGGAACTTTATTTAATGTACAGATATTTGGCGAATCGCATGGGGCATGCGTGGGCATTACCATTGATGGTTGTCCAGCAGGATTGTCTTTACAAGTAGCTGATTTTGTGGAGGATATGGAACGCCGTAAAGGTGGCCAACAAAAAGGGACTACCCCTAGGCAAGAAGATGATATTCCCATCATTAAATCTGGATTGTTCAATGGATTGACTACTGGTGCTCCCATCATGATGTTGTTTGAAAATAATAATACTAGAAGTGGAGATTATGAAAAGCAAAGAGCAGTTCCAAGACCAGGCCATGCAGATTTTACAGCACACCATAAATTTGGAGGTTTTGAAGATTACAGAGGAGGCGGACATTTTAGTGGAAGATTAACAGCAGCTTTAGTAGGAGCAGGCGTGGTGGCAAAAAGAGTTTTAAAAGACATTGAAGTAAAGGCACATATAGTAAGTATTGGTGGTGAAACCGATTTGGAAAAAGGCTTACAGAATGCCATTAACGCTAAAGACAGTGTAGGGGGCATTGTGGAATGTGTGGTGAAAGGATTACCCCTAGGGCTTGGAGAACATTTTTTCAATTCAGTGGAATCTTTAATCAGCCATGCAGTATTTGCGATACCTGCTATTCGCGGCATTGAATTTGGGACTGGATTTGCTGCGGCCAATATGTTTGGCGTGGAGCACAATGATGCCATTGTAGATGCAACCGGAAAAACCAAGACCAATCATGCAGGTGGTGTGGTAGGTGGTTATACCAATGGGAACGATTTGGTTTTTAGAATAGCGGTGAAGCCAACCTCTTCCACTCCGAAAGAACAAACTACTTTGAATTGGGAAACCAATGAACAAGAAATATTTTCAGTAAAAGGAAGACATGATTTATGTATTGCACTTAGAGTACCTGTTGTAGTAGAAGCAGTAACCGCTATCGTGCTTGCAGATTTGATGTTGATTGATCAAAAAATTCCAAGAATTATTAAAAAATAATAAATTATGGAAAGCGAATATATCTACCATATCACTTCTAAAGAAGAATGGGAGCAAGCAAAGGCTAATAAGGAGTACCTGCCTAAAAATTATGAGCAGGATGGCTTTATACATTGCTCCATCGAAAAACAAATACCAGGCGTATTGGATCGTTTTTATAAAAACCAAACAGGCTTAGTTAAATTAAAAATTGAGAAAGAGAAAGTTCAAAGACCTGTTTTATTTGAACTAGCGCATGATTTAGATGAGTTATTTCCTCATATTTATGGTGCTTTAAATTTGGACAGCGTGGTAGACGTTGAAACCATTGCCTAAATCAAATACCATGATGGCTAAAACTGTATTATTGGGTATTTTGTTGATGCCTATTTTTTCTTTTGCACAGCATTTATACCTAAACAATAATTTAGCTACCGAAAATTTATTGGACAGCCATTACATCTCAAAGTATCAAAAAAAAATTGATACCCACCGAATTAAAATAGAGTTAAATCATGTAACTGGTATTGCAAGCTTTTACAATGCCAATTTGGATAGTACCTTGACGGCTACGGGGGAAGTTTTTTTAAACAGAAAGTATACAGCGGCCAGTAATATTTATAAATTAAATACCATTGTAAGGGTAACCAATTTACGCAATGGAAAATCGGTCTTGGTTCGAATTAATGACCGTATGCATTCCAATATGCTTAGAAAGGGAAGAATCATAGATTTAAGTCAAGCAGCCTCTAAAAGAATTAATATAAGGTCCAATGGAATTGAAAGGGTGGTAGTAGATGGCCTTCGTTATTCCAAGACTAATCCAAAACGACAATAGTATTTTAAAGTATTTGGCTTAATTTTGAAAAACTATTAAACATCCAAGTATCGTATGAAAAAAGTTATATTCATCATAATGACAATTGTAACAAGTATGGCCCTTCATGCACAAGATTCTGTAAGAACCAAAGAGGCTTCTATTGGGTTTAAACTAGGCGTTTTAGATTTTAAAAAACCCAATGCTACTGATAATTTAACTAAAACTATGCCCTATGCTGGCTTGCAGTTTTTCAAAGGGATTAATCCTCATGTGGATCTGATGCTGAATTTAGACATTTCTTCTTTAAAATATCCTTATTATGTTTCAAAATTAATTCCTGCTGCTAAAACCAATCAATATTATTTTGCTATAGATGCCAACCTGAATTATAAATTGCGTACTGATGACAAAAAGATAGTGCCTTATGTAACTGCTGGGCTGGGCATTGCTACAGACCATGCTGCTTATTATACTGCCTATGCGCCCATTGGAGGAGGAATACAAATCAAAGCCAAACAAGGGTCTTTTATCAATATCGCAAGTTCCTATAGAGCAGAGCTATCTCCACTTACAAAAATGCATTTTGCGCATTCTATTAGTTATTCTTATCCTTTAAAATTAAAAGATAAAAAACCTGTGATGTTGCCAGCAGCTCCAGTTTCGGCAGATGCAGACAATGATGGTGTTTCAGGAGATGCCGATGAATGTCCAAATCAATCAGGATTATCCAAGTACCATGGCTGTCCTGTGCCAGATGATGATGAGGATGGGATAAACGATGAAAATGACCAATGCCCCAATGCAGCTGGACCGGTTAAATACCATGGCTGTCCTATTCCGGATTCAGATAAAGATGGTCTGAATGATGAGCTAGATAAGTGTCCTAAAGAAAAAGGATTGGACCGTTATCAAGGTTGTCCTATACCAGATGCAGATAGAGATGGCATTGATGATGAGCAGGACAATTGTCCTAATTTGGCAGGTATTATGGCCAATCATGGTTGTGCCAATTTGCAACCATTGATTGATCGCTTTAGTTCCAATCTTAAGTTTGCTTCAGGCAAAACAATATTAAGTAAAGTATTATTAGCAGGCTTAGACTCCATTGTACTGGTGATGAATGAATATCCGAATATGTCCTTAGCCATTGGTGGACATACCGATAATACGGGCAGTTTAAAAATCAATCAAACATTATCTGAACAAAGAGCCTTAGTAGTGAGCAGTTATTTGATTAAAAAAGGTATCAACCTAAAAAGAGTTACTACGGCTGGTTATGCGGATACCAGACCTATTGCTGATAATAATACTTTATTGGGGAGAGCAAAGAACCGAAGAACCGATCTGATTGTTTTGTATTAATTAAAATACATTTACTTCACGTTCTAGTCGTATGTTAAACATGTTCAATACCGATTGAATAATTTCTTCAGAGAAATCATATATTTCTTTTCCACTGGCATGGTCATAATTAACAATGACCAAGGATTGTTTTTCAAAACAACCCACTTTGCCTTTTCTTACCCCTTTCCATCCGCAATGTTCAATCAGCCATCCTGCCGCTATTTTATAGGCGTTGTCTGAAATAGGGTAGGCCATTAATTGAGGAAACAGAAGTGCTAATTTTTCATATTCAGATTTACTAAGGGTGGGGTTTTTAAAAAAGCTGCCTGCATTACCTAGCTTAGCCGGATCGGGTAGTTTAGCGTTTCTAATTTGTATGACAGCATTGGACACATCCGCCATACTTGGATTTTTTATACTTTTCTCATGTAAAACTTCTTTGATGGCTCCGTAATCTGTCCTCAATTGAGGTTGTTTTTTTAAAACAAAATGAACTTGGGTAATTAGGTACCTATTTTTTTGTTGTTTAAACAAACTATCTCTATAAGCAAATGCGCATTCACCATTAGTCAAATTTACCCATTGGTTAGATGCAGTATCATAGGCAGTGACGGTTTGGATGCATTCTTGTACTTCTACGCCATAAGCGCCTATGTTTTGAATAGGGCAAGCGCCCACTGTGCCTGGGATTAGGCTTAAATTTTCAATACCTCCCCAACCCTTTTGAACGCAGTAGCTTACAAAATGGTGCCAATTTTCTCCAGCCCCTACACTTAAAAAAACCTCAGAAGCTGTTTCGTTTGTTTTTTTGATACCAGCTATTTCATTTTTTATAATTAGGCCTTCAAAGGGTTTAGTAAATAAGACATTGCTTCCTGAGCCTAAAATTAGATAGGAAATATTTTTTTCTTTGCTCCAGTGCAGGGCTTCTAAAAGTGCATCTGCAGATTGAACGTTGGTAAAATAACGACTCGTTTCATTGCACCCAAAACTGGTATAAGACTGAAGAGATATATTTTCCTTTAAGGTCATTGCTTTAATTTGGGTCAATGTCTATAATTATTTGTACCGATTTATACCTGGGATGCACTTGTAATAAACGAATATAATGCAATAATTGTTTTTTAGCCATTTGTAATGCTTCTGGCTGTTTTGAAATTTTTACGGCTAATTCCCAAATGTATTTATTTCTTACCCTATTGACGATGGGCTGGGCCGGGCCCAATACGGTTTTTTGAATGGCTGGGCCAAGGGATTGAAAAAAATGGTTGATGGCTTCTTCTGCAATATTGTTTTCCTTATGCTTGAAAAGTAGGCTCACTAATCTACTGAATGGGGGGTAAGCAAAATGTTTTCTATTTTGTATTTCAAATTCATAAAATCCAAAATAGTCATGTTTTTGCACCAATTGTACAATGGGATGCTGCATTTGACTTACTTGAATCAGCACTTTACCTTGGTCATTTTTTCGGCCGGCTCTTCCACTTACTTGTTCCATCATTTGAAAAGCACGTTCATTGACTCTGTAATGATTAAAGTTCAATAAACTGTCTGCATCTACAATACTCACTAAGTCTACGTTTTCAAAATCCAATCCTTTTACTACCATTTGGGTACCAACTAAAATATCAATTTGTTTTTGTTCAAATTGTTGAATGAGTTGGTCGTGTTCGTTCTTTCCTTTTACATTGTCTAAATCCATTCTAGCCACGATCACGCCCGGCAGACTTTGGTTTAATTTTTCT
>Ga0214919_10010387_pt1 | contig 11810 bp, 11 predicted proteins | sample LL1503_MetaG_FD_177994 | JGI IMG/M metagenome (GOLD analysis project Ga0214919, IMG submission 177994) | Freshwater microbial communities from Lake Lanier, Atlanta, Georgia, United States - LL-1503 | ecosystem: Environmental > Aquatic > Freshwater > Lake | place: USA: Georgia | collected...
GGTTATTTGTGTGCACCATCGCCCCCAACGGTTAACGGACTTTGCCTGATTCCGAGTAGTTTCTGACACGGTATCAGAAACTATTTACGGGGCTCTCGGGCGCCGGCTGAAACGAGGATGTAGCCATGGGTGCACTCACGGGAAAAGTTGCCATTGTGACGGGAGCAGGTCAAGGTGTTGGCCGTTGCCATGCCGAACTTCTAGCTGCCGAGGGCGCTGCGGTCGTCGTGAATGATCTCGGAGAATCAGCTGACGCGGTCGCCGCGACGATTGTGGCTAACGGTGGACGAGCGGTGGCTCAACGTGGCAGCGTGACCGACTGGTCGGCAGCTGAAGCTTTAGTGCAGCGGGCCATCAGCGAGTTTGGTGACTTACACATCTTGGTGAATAACGCCGGCTTCATTCGTGACGCGATGAGCTTCTCGATGGAAGAGCAGCAATTCGACAGTGTTGTCTCGGTGCATTTGAAGGGCCATTTTGCGCCTGCGCATTTTGCCGCGGTCTATTGGCGTAACCAAGCCAAAGTTCTCGAAGGAACTGAAGGCGGCTTGCCACAACGTCGCATCATCAACACCACGAGTGAAAGTGGTTTGTTTGGCGGACCTGGCCAAGGTAATTACGGTTCAGCTAAGGGCGGCATCATTACGATGACAACCATCCTTGCTCGCGAACTAGGTCGTTACAACGTCACCGTCAACTGCATCGCTCCGCGGGCGCGCACACCAATGACTGAAGTGAACCCGAAATTCACGAAGCCTGAATCTGGTTTTGATAAGTACGATCCGGCCAACATCAGTCCTATGGTTGCGTTTTTGGCGAGTGATCATGCGTCAGATATCAGTGCTCAGACATTCATTGTTTTGGGTGATCAAGTTCATCGCATTCGTCCGACCGAAATTGCCAACTCGTTGACAGGTGGCGACAAGATGTGGACAGTCGAAGGTTTGGCTGCCGCGAAGGATCAGTTATTTGGTGGTGCACCATCGGGAGTTCCGGCTTGGGGCGGCCCACCCATGTGATCTTTTGGCCAAAGAACAACGTGATTAACAACAAAACTCATCGAAGAATGCGCTTCTTCATTCCGATTAAGAGAAGACCAATGATGGCCAAAGCCGCCGCGTTCAAAATCGCGATCATGATGTGACTTGCCCCAGTTTCTGGGAGATTTGGAGTAGTGGCGATGGCACGGACCGACAAGGTCGGTCCTGAATAGTGGAAGTTCGTGGCGGTGATGACGACGTCTTCACCGACGACGGCAACAGACGCTGTGGCCGTATTTGCGCTGTCCTCAGGATCGGCAATATCAAAAGTGAACTGGGTGGTTTCATTCACTGTCGGGCCCCACATACACCGAGCAGTCTCTAGTGGAATTCGTGCCTCATACTTACCCATCCACACAGTTGTTCCGTCGGTGTCAAAGTGAGGATTGTCGATACGAAGACTCAAAACGCCTGTTGTGGCATTGAAACTTGGAACACTCGGTCGCCATGAATTATCCGCAACCACGAGAGTTGGTTTCTCAGCGCATTGAGTCGTCCATGAGTAGCGACTATCAATCACGACAAAGGCGAATCGATTTACTTTCCATGCTCCGCGCGCTTCAGGGGCATTCACATTTCCGATAGTGGCGGTGTCCACTCCAAGAATGTCGTAAGGAACTCCCTCAACTGTCACTCGTGAAGCTCCATCAGCAGCAAGACGTTCGGTAGTTGTCACTGAAGCACCCGCCTTGGGCGTGACCACTGAAGGGAGTAGCCAACCTAGGCGAATGACAGCACGGAACCGAATGTCGCGTTGGGTATTGCCGTATCGTACGCATACCCCATTGATGCGATTAGTGGTGCAAGCAGTACTGCCGCTTTCGTAAGGTACGCGAAAGTTATCTTGCGTACTGGCGTGAATTTCAAATTGAAATCGAGGGAGAGTGCCCGTAGTCCCTGGATATTCAAGTTGACCCATTGTTTCAACGCGATCAAACCCGTCCTCGTTTATGAGTCCAGGAATTCGCCATTCATGGCAACAGATCCCTCCTGCAGCGGTAGGCGCAGTTCGTCCAGTAAGAATTCCATCGACCCAAGTTCCATTGATTAAGGCCCCTACTGATTCGATGCAATCGAGATCGTCGGCTGTCACGCACGGTCCAACGAATAGTTGCGGCGTCCCTGGTGTTGGTTCAACGGGTACCCATGCTCGGGCTGTTGCTGGAATGAAGGCCAAGACAGTCAAGGTAATGGTAAGCGTGCTGATGGTATGGAGAATTCTTGAACGGTTCATAACTATTCAACGATTGGCGCACTCATTTGTGACTTTGGCTAATCTCCGTTACGTGGGGGGAAGCTTGGATCCGGTGCGACAACAGGTCGAACTGATTTTGGATTGGCTCACGAGCGATGAGGGTTTACAAGCAACTCGGGGAATTATTCAGCGTTATCGACTGCAAGTAGAGTCCGATGACCTAGTGCATCAGGCATGGATTCGTATCTCCACTAGTTTCACGGCACGACAGGAGCCACTTGAATCCGTTCAAGACTCGTCAGATGCTGCGCGATATGGATATCGCGTGCTCTCTAACTTGGCTCTCGATCAGTTGCGTGTTGAACGCCGTCGAGTCGACCGTGAAAACCATGTGGCTGAAGCGTCAATAGCACCCAGTTTTGGGCTTGAGGAACAAGTACTGGGGATGGTCTTCTTTGAAGAAATGGTTCGGCGGGTCGTCGTATATCCGAGCAATCCTGGGAATTGTGGTGGTTGTTCACCAGCCGTGATTCGTTCCATTGCAATTAGAGTCGTTCAATCAATTGCACTTGAGTCTATTTCGTTTCAATTCAATGATGAGGAGAGGGTACGAAGTCGGGATTGGTTTGATCACTTAGTGGAGTCAGCAATTGGACGTATCAACGGAGAGCGCAATTCAGCGAGAATGCGTAAACGGCACTCGCGTTGCAAGGCGTGTGTCCGAGAATTGCTTTCCAATGTGATGGAGCAGATGGAGGGGCGTCATGGTTGAGGTACGCCTCACTTATGTGAAAGAAGCTGACCGCTGGGAAGCAATTCCGGTGCACGACTTCGTGCCCGTATTTATTGATGAACCAGGAGTGCGAATACTGGTTGATGAATTCTCCGTGGCAGTCGGTTTTATCATTGACGTGGACGGAGACCTTGAGTCCCGTATTGCTGTTCTTCGGCGTTATATGAATGTGGATTCATTTGAAGCAAATCTTCGGTCTGAGATATCAGATTCCGAAGGAATAATCACGATGTTGTCGGGTCATGCCGTGAATTCCTCAACTCCAGCCCTCGTCTCGACGGCAGTCGGTTCACGAGTTCTTAGAACCACCCAGCTGAATCGTGGAATTGCGGTCAATGTGTCGCTGAGTTGGTGGTTTGCGTTATGGGGTATGTGGTTTACTATCACAAGAGGTGATGGTTTAGTACTTGCTGATCTTCCGATCCGCCGCGGGACAGTAGAAATTGTTCCGAATGCATTTGTAATAAAGCCAGGCGATCTACGAGCCACTATGCGACGAGGTCCAAAAACGAAGCGACGAATTCTGTTGGTAATACTCGCTATCTTCGGATTATCTGGGTTGATCATGATCGGAATGCAGGATGGAACTCATTCATCGGCGACAATCGACATGGTGCCGACTGAAACTTTCGAGATAACTCAATCAACTGTTTCGGTTCAAACAATCACTTTGCCGCCACAACGCGAGGCAGCCACCGACTATGTATCGGTTGATGATCGATCACACCTTGATGTCTCCATCGACGACCCCGTTGTCGTTCCGGGTACGACACTTAATGTTCAGTTCCTTTACGACAAATCTGCGATTAATACCTTCGGCAATCTTGGGCCAAACGGCGATCAAACTGATGCGTTCCAGTCGTGCCAGTCATCTCTAGATTTTTATCGTGAGGTTCCCTCACAACCGGGAGCAAGCGAACAGTTCAGGATGTATTTAGTGTCGGGTGATGGCGAACAAACTCTGTTGACTGATTTGTACGTTGATTTCACTCTGGTTGGCGCAATGGTCGAAGGCTGCCCAGAAGCTTTATCTTCTGGAAGTGACCCTTACCGAGTGCTCCAGCGTACTTTTTATGCACCACAAGATGTGCCAATCACAATTCCTGCTGATACCGAGCGGGGGAAGTATGTCATCAAAGTTGAATTAGCTGCAGTTGAGTGGGCTGATGCGACCAACATTTCTATCGTTGTTCGCTGACTAAGTATTTGGCGCGACGAAGGTTGATCAGTGAGGTGCGCCGAATTGACGGTCGCCAGCGTCGCCTAAACCGGGCACGATAAAAGCATTTTCGTTGAGACGCTCGTCAATTGACGCGGTAAAGATTCGTAGATTCAGCCCAGTCGTCTTCAAGAATTCGATCCCTTCAGGTGCTGCTAAAACGCAGATAACTGTGATCGGGCCCGTTGGGTTGCGCTCCATCAACAGTTCACAGGCATGGGCGAGTGAGCCGCCAGTTGCCAACATCGGATCAAGCACAAAGCAGGTCCGACCCGCCAAGGTTTCGGGCAACTTGTTGACGTATTGCTTGGGCTCAAAAGTTGTTTCGTCACGGCTCACTCCGATGAATCCAACATCGGCGTTGGGCATCAGTTCTTGCGCCGCGTGGACAAAACCGAGTCCGGCGCGCAGAACCGGAATGACGACCGGCTGGCTACTTAAAACGCGACCTGAGGTTTCGGTGAGAGGAGTCTGAACTTTGATCTCGGTGGTGGGTAAATCGCGTGTTGCCTCGGCAAGCAGCAAAGTACCGACACGCTCAAGTTCCTGACGGAAGAGAGCGTTGGGGGTTGCTGCATCGCGGATTCGTGTGAGCGAATCGGCAATGAGTGGGTGATTGACGACAGTGACTTCGATGGTGCCTGGAGTTTGAGCCATACACCTATTGTCGCGCATCAGCGCGCATCAGACCCCATGGCAACTTCGGCCTTCAGAAGGGCGTAGCGGGGCTTGACGAGGCCGTTAATGATCCGAAGGCGCTCTGGGAAGGGAGCGAAGGCGCTCTTCATGGCATTGAGGGTGAGCCATTCAAAGTCTTCGAGGCCCCAATCGAAGGCCTCAGCCAATTGCACAAACTCTTTGGTCATGCTGGTGTCACTCATCAGGCGATTATCGGTGTTGACCGTGACTCTAAAACGGAGGCGACGCAACATGCCGATCGGATGCTCGGCGATCGATCCACATACCCCGGTATTGACATTGCTCGTGGGGCAGAGCTCAAGCGGAATCCGGCGATCTCGTACATATGCCGCCAAACGGCCGAGTTGTTCAGAGCCAACAGGACCAGTGATGTCATCCACAATCCGCACCCCGTGACCCAGGCGTTCGGCACCGCACAATTGCACGGCTTCCCAGATGCTGGGTAAACCAAAGGCTTCGCCGGCATGGATCGTTGAGTGGAAGTTTTCGCGTTGAACGTGGTTGAAGGCTTCAAGGTGACGAGTCGGCGGGTGTCCGGCCTCGGCCCCTGCAATATCAAAACCGACAACTCCGCGGTCACGCCAACGTACGGCAAGATCAGCGATCTCGAGGCTGCGACGTGCTGTGCGCATCGCCGAGCAGATGGCATAAATGGTCAGGTCTGTTCCGGCGCTTCCGCGAGCGAAGCCGTCCAAGATCGCCTGCATCACTTCATCAAGAGTGAGTCCCTTCTCGGTGCACAACTCGGGGGCCATACGCACTTCTGCGTACACAACTCCTTCGGCTGCCAGATCGTGGGCACATTCATAGGCCACACGCTCAATGGCGTCTTTGTCTTGCATGACCCCGACCGTGTGGGCAAATGTTTCGAGGTACAACACCAAATCGTTGCGCTTCGCTCCACGATGAAACCATTTTGAAAGATCGGTGAGGTCAGTCGTGGGCAGATTTTTGTAACCGTATTCACTGGCAAGTTCGATAACGGTTGCTGGACGAAGGCCACCATCAAGATGATCGTGCAGGAGTGCTTTTGGAGCACGCAATAAAATCTCAGGAGTTGCCGTGGTCATAGCGATGCCGCCACTTGGTCGAGACGACGCAACGGAAGTTCGCTATTTCGTTGGAGCCAATTCCATTCTGGGTAATCAGCAGACTCGGAAACACAATGCAGCGAATACGCGTGACGGCTCTTATCGCTGCGATTGACATCGCTCCAGTGGGGCAACAAACCGTGCAACACAACCAGAGTTCCGGCTTTCACTTCAAGCGGTACTAGTTCTGATGGTGCCAGAGGTAGTGGAGAATCATCGAGCACTTCAAATGTTGCACCATCATTGGCTTCGTTGCGCACGAAAGTTTTTCGCAACGTTGTTTTGTGCCCACCAGGAGCAGCCCACAAGCAACCATTCTCAAGAGTGGCATCTTCAATGGCAAACCAAAATCCTGTCACCGTTATTGGATCGCTGTACAAGAAAGTGGCATCTTGATGACAACTCACTTCACCGCCGATTCGCGGCTGCTTGCAGATGTACATCGTCTGCAACGCGAGGGCATCAGGCATTCCGATGTCACTGGCGACAGCGGCAAGGTCGTTGGTGTAAGTAAACGATTCGAAGACTGGATCAAGATCGTGCATGGCGTGACCGATCTTGTTGACGCTCAATTCTTTGGACTGTTTTAGATTGCCCTTTTCATCGAATGCTTCTTCTTCAAAGAAACAGATGATTCCGGTGGCCGAATCAATGAACTGTTGATCGGCATGACGTGATTGTTCATTTGTTGTGAAGACGCTGCGATTGGCATCGGGATCAAAATCGTGCAGAATCTCTTCGGCCTGAGCTTTGAGGGCGAGACATGCTTCTTTTGAAGCAAAATCGGGAAGTACCAAGAACCCGTCGCGGTGGTAATCGGCAATTTGTTCATCGGTGAGGAAGGCTCCCATGGGCCAATTCTAGAGGGCGTTTGAGCGAGGTGTGGTCGGGAGAGGGGCAGGCGGGTGCAGAGATGACGAAAGACCTTTACGCTGTCGGTATGAGTTCACAAAATGGTCCGTCAACCGAAGTGGCAACAACCTCTTTAACGATCCTGGGGAGCACGGTGCGTGAGGCCGTCGATCATGTTGAAGTCTTTCCAGCTCCAGCCAACGTCGACCTGGTGCGCTTTACGACTGATGAATTGTCGTCAATGTGCCCAGTCACCAGACAGCCCGACCTTTCACACGTAGTGATTGAGTATCAGCCACTCGAATGGTGCGTTGAATCGAAGAGCCTCAAGTTGTATCTCTGGAATTTCCGTGATCGTGCGGTATTCGCCGAGGCCTTGGCGGCCGAAATTGCGGGCGAGATTATGGAAACGGCAAAGCCGCGAAAAGTCACAGTTACCTTGACTCAACGTCCCCGTGGTGGAATCGAAGTTCAAACTGTTGCCAGTTTTGGAAACTGACCGATTCTTCTGAGGTAATTAGTGGTTCTCGCCAGAGCGGTAGGCGATACCAGCATGAGCAGGCGGACGCAACTGTTGCTGAGCCCCTGCAAGAACCAAAATCGTGACGATGTACGGCGTCGCTGCCACAAACTCTTGGGGCACTTCGTCAACTAAGAAGTACGCCGCCGCCGAGACCGCGGCACCGATCAACAATCCCGAGGCAAGTAGCTGCTTGTTCTTCAGCAAACTCACGATCGCGAGCACAATCAAAATCACAGCGATGACCAAGAGAAGCGCGGGCACGTTCTTTTCATCGCGGAACTTCAGGGCCGATGGGAATCCGAACAAGATCGCGCCGCGGAAAACACCAAATGGTGTCCAGTTGCCAAAGATGGTGGTGGCAAGGCCGATGTAGCCTTGGCCGCCAGTTTGTCCTTGGCGATAGGTGCTGGTGAAAACCGTCGATAAGTACGCTCCACCAAACGCAGCTAGGCCTCCGCTGATTGCCATCGCCTGATAGCGCAAGCGATTAATGGGAACACCCAAACTTTCGCCGGCTTGGGGCGATTCGCCACTTGAACGAACACGAAGTCCGAAGCGCGTGCGCCACAAAATGTATGCCGTAATCGGCACGAGAGCGATCGCAACGATTGTCGGGATGTAGATGTCACTCACAAGACCGCGAAGCAAACCTGCAAGATCAGGCAGAAGTGGAAGATCGTGCTTCTTCTCAAGCCAACCCAACATGTCAGGGCTCCGCCATGAACCGATGCGTCCGCCTGACAAGAACGGCATGTCGAATTCGCCGTAGCCACCTTTTCCAGCCGGTGACTGACTTTCTCCGCCACCTTTTTGCCCTTTAAAGAAAATGATCGACAAATACTCGGTTGTCCCAGCCGCCAAGATGTTGATGGCAATACCCGAGACGACGTGGTTGACGTTAAATCGAACAGTGGCCAATGCATGAAGTAAACCGACGAGCGATCCAGCAACGATCGCGAGAGCAATGCCGGCCCAAGATCCCCATTTCCAGGCGCCATAACCGCCGAACCAGGTGCCGATAATCATCATGCCTTCAATGCCGATGTTGACGATGCCCACTCGTTCGGCCCAAACGCCAGCAAGACCAGCAAGCAAAATTGGTGTCGCAACGCGCAACGTTGATGAGATTGTTCCCGAACTTGTGATGTCGTCAGCATTCGTGAAGAGTCGAACGATCGACAAAACCAACATGAACCCTAAGGACAAGGCAATGGTGCGTTGTCCGGTTGTTAATGACTTGAAGAATTTCATGCCGGCACCGCCACGGCTTCAAGAGCTAAGGCTGCCTTGTGTTGAATACGCCGATCATCCCAGCGTTTCACGGCCTCATTAATGATGACGACGGCAAGAACAATGATGCCCGTCATGATGGTGGTGATTTCCTTTGGAATGTCAATCAATTGCAGGCGACCTGATGCTTCGCCGAGATAACCAAAGAGAAGGGCTGAGATGAAAATTCCGAGAGGATGATTACGGCCGAGCAGAGCAACCGCAATGCCGTTGAACCCTTGTTGTTCCGCGAGGTTGTTTTGGTATGCGTGAACGTCACCAAGCAGCGCCCGCATACCTACTAGACCCGCAAGTGCTCCTGATAGCAACATGGAAATCATCACCATGCGCTTCGGGTTAACACCAGTAACTCGCGATGCTCCAGGATTTGCTCCGGATGCCCGTAATTGGAATCCGAACTTTGTCTTCCAGACCAAGACATAGAAGAGCACGAGAACCAACACAGCGATGATGAACATGCCGTTGAGACGACGATCAACGATGTCGGGGAACCACGCCGAAGTCGGAAGTTCTTTAGTCTTCACTAACAAACTGCCGGTTGTGCTTTCAACGCGGAAGAACGAGTCAAAAGCCCAGGCGACCAAACTCAATGCGACGAAGTTCAACATGATGGTGGAAATCACTTCATTCACGCCACGTTTCACTTTGAGCCAGCCAGCGAATGCTGCCCATAGGGCGCCTGTCGCCATTGCGACGATTAAGCAGAACAAAACGTGCAGAGGTGCGGGCAGGTGAATCGCTGCACCAGCAACTGCAGTGGCCAAAAGTGAAACTCTCATTTGTCCTTCAACGCCAATGTTGAAGAGATTCATTTTGAATCCGATTGCGACAGCAGCAGCTGAAATCATGAGCGGGGTAGCGCGATTGAGTGCACCTTGGAGGACCTTGGTATCTCCAGCCGCGCCAAACAATGTGCGGTAAGCCTCAATGGGGTCTTTGCCAGTGATTAAAAGGATGACGGCGCAAATACACAGAGCAACGAAAACCGCGAGGAGCGAACTTGCCGATGTGACAGCCATTCGTTGTAGGCGTTGACTTTTCATTGAGCTACTCCTTGCACTTCGCCAGTCATATAGGTGCCCAACATTTCGGGAGTTGCTGTGGCTGGATCAAGGTGGGCAGTGACGCGGCCATCGAACATCACCAAAATGCGATCAGATAAACCGATGAGTTCTTCGAGGTCTGCAGAAATCAGCAACACGCCCAGTCCATTGTCGCGGGCTTTGCGTAACTCGTCCCAAATCGCAGCCTGCGCACCCACATCAACTCCTCGAGTGGGGTGGGCAGCTAAAAGAACTTTCGGGTCACTGGCCATTTCGCGACCAACAACAAGTTTTTGTTGATTTCCACCAGATAGCGCAAAAGCTGGGACATGTTCGCTCGGAGTGAGGACTCCAAACCGATCAATAATTGAACGGCAATCGGCCTCGATCTTGCTTCGCGAGATGAACGGTCCGTTTGTTAGCGACGAATTTTCTTCACGGCCCAAGAATGTGTTCTCCCAAAGTGGAGCATCGAGTAACAAGCCCTCACGATGACGGTCAAAAGGAATGTACGACAAACCCATGTTGATACGTTCGCGAGTTTCGGTGTGCGACAGTTCTTGTCCGCATACCGAAATGGAGCCACTTAAGATTGTGCGGAGTCCCAAAATTGATTCGCACAATTCAAATTGTCCGTTTCCTTCAACTCCGGCGATTCCAACGATCTCTCCGGAATGCACAGCAACGTTGATGTCTTCGAGCGCAAGTTTGGCACCAACAATTTCACCAGCCAGATTGAGGCCTGTCACTTGGAGGCGGACATCGGTTCCGATCTTCGTTTCACGACCCGAAGGATCGGGGAGGTCACTGCCAACCATCAGTTCAGCAAGCGAACGTCGATTCACTTGCGATGGCGTTGTATGAGCAACAGTTGTACCTTGACGAATCACGGTGATTTCATCGCAATAGGCGAGTACTTCATCAAGCTTGTGCGAAATAAAGATAACAGTCGCTCCGTCAGCAACGAGTCGCTTGAGCGTTGTGAACAGTTCATCAACTTCTTGGGGTACGAGTACTGCAGTTGGCTCATCGAGAATCAAAATTTTTGCACCACGGTACAAAACTTTGAGAATCTCAACTCGTTGACGTTGACCAACGCCAAGTTCAGAAACATTTGTATTTTGATCGAACGTCGCACCGAGAGACTTCATTAATGTTTCGATACGTTCGCGTGCTTCTTTAAATTTGATACGGCCGCGACCGTCGACTGGTTCATCGCCCAAGATGATGTTCTCAGTGATCGTGAGATTGTCGGCGAGCATAAAGTGTTGATGCACCATGCCGATACCAGCAGCGATTGCGTCGGTTGGTGTCTTGAACTGCACGAGGTTTCCATTGACGGTGATTGTTCCCTCATCGGGTTGATGCATGCCGTACAAGGTCTTCATCAAAGTGGACTTGCCAGCTCCGTTTTCACCAACGATCGCGTGAATTGTCCCCGGGCGAACGAGAAGTTCGATGTCGTGGTTAGCGATCACGCCAGGGAATCGCTTGGTGATGCCGTGAAGTTCAACCGCTAATTGGTGATCTAAATGAGAATGCTCAGTCATGTCGCCCCTCGAAGTGCATATCCCGTTATAGCAGAGGACCCGGGTCAATGACCCGGGTCCTCAACTAACTAAATGCCTGTTACTAGATCAGGGCTTGGTCGGAACTTCGATTTCGCCGGCCACGATCTTGGCCTTGATGGCGTCGAGCTGATCGACGACATCATCGAGGTATCCACCTGAAGTTGCATAGCCAACACCGTCATTGCTGAGGTCGAACATCTTGATGCCACCTGAGGTGTCACCTTCAACCGAAGCCTTGATGGTCTCGAACACAGCAACGTCAACGCGCTTGATCATCGAGGTCAAGATGACAGCCTGGGCTGCCTCGTCACCGGAGGTGAGGTACTGGTCGCTGTCAACACCGATGGCCCACTTGCCAGCTTCGATGGCAGCTTCGATGGTGCCTGCACCTGAACCGCCAGCAGCGGTGTAGATGATGTCGGCGCCAGCGGCGTACCAGCCAGCAGCGATTTCCTTAGCACCAGCAACGTTGCCCCATGCGGAGTTGTCGCCGG
>Ga0214919_10010388_pt1 | contig 11807 bp, 12 predicted proteins | sample LL1503_MetaG_FD_177994 | JGI IMG/M metagenome (GOLD analysis project Ga0214919, IMG submission 177994) | Freshwater microbial communities from Lake Lanier, Atlanta, Georgia, United States - LL-1503 | ecosystem: Environmental > Aquatic > Freshwater > Lake | place: USA: Georgia | collected...
AACCGCCTCCTAAGCGGTAGGTCGCAGGTTCAACTCCCGCCGGGGACACTTACGAAAAGATAATTGTGCGTTTACCGACTAGGAAGATTCGGTCTTCAGAATAAAGTTTTACTGCTTTTGCGAGTACGCGTCTTTCGATATCTCTTCCAAGTGCGAGCAAATCTTCAGCAGTTGAAGAGTGAGTTACATGAGCAACATCTTGTTCAATGATTGGACCCTCATCTAATTCATCTGTGACAAAGTGTGCTGTAGCGCCAATGATTTTTACACCACGATCATGTGCTTGGTGATACGGCTTAGCGCCTTTGAATCCAGGTAAAAAGCTGTGATGGATATTGATTATCTTTCCAGGCATTTGATTGCAGAAATTCTTGGAAAGTACCTGCATGTAGCGGGCGAGGACAACGAAATCAATTTTGAGTTCCGCAATCTTTGTCAGGATTTCCTTCTCTTGTGCATCCTTGTTGTCTGCACTCACCGGTAGGTGGAGAAAGGGAATTCCATGGGATTCAACTAGATCTTTGAGTTCTAGGTGATTAGAGATAACCAATGGAATATCGATATGTAACTCACCAAGTTCAAGTAAGTAGAGAAGATCTCGCAAGCAGTGGCTCTCTTTTGTCACCAAAATAAGTGCACGAGGTTTCTGATTCGTGGGGCGAATAGATAAAGCAGGGGAGAATCGAGAGAGTTCTTTATCTAAGGAAGCATTTGCAGCCTCTTGTCCCTGAGAAGTCTCAAAGCGCGTGCGCATAACAAAAGTCTTTGTTGTCGGATCAGTAAATTGTTGATTCTCAATAATATTTCCACCGCAATTGAGAATGGCAGTTGTCATTGCATGCACGATGCCTGGTTGGTCAGCACATTGCAGAGTTGCCAAAAGATCCATGACGTTAGGGTAGAGGAAGCTAGTGCTTGAGCGTAAATCGTCGCATTGATTTAGGAGCCCACCAGTTGCGTTCTCCAAAAAGTCGCATCAACGCAGGGACCAATAATGCGCGAACGATTGTCGCGTCAATGAGAACCGCCAGTGCCACACCAAAGCCAAGCATTTTGATTGATGTAACACCACTAGTAATAAACGCTCCAAAGACGACTGCCAGCAATAGTGCGGCTGCAGTGATGATGCGGGCAGAGCGTTGTAATCCTGTTGCAACTGATTCAATATTACTTTTCCCAGCAAGGTGTTCTTCGCGAATGCGTGAAAGTAGGAATATTTCGTAATCCATTGATAGTCCAAATACAACAACTGCAACAAGAATGCATGAACCAGTATCAACAGTGCCAGTGACGGTGAAGTCACCAACAAGCCACTTCAGATGCCCGTCAATAAAGATCCAAGTTATTGCACCTAATGTTGAAAGCAAAGAGATTGCGTTGAGTATTACTGCCTTTATAGGCAAAATGATTGAACCAGTGAATACAAATATAAGAATGAGGACACTGAGTGCAACCCAACCGAGTGCCCATGGCAAAGTGCGTGCAATTCCATCTTGTGAATCCGTGAAGTCAGCAGCTGTTCCACCAATGAGTATTCCTTCTGGCTTATCAATTGCTCTAATTGCGCGAATCAGAACTTCTGCATCAGTTGTGCGTGAACTAATTGATGGGATTATCTGTACTCGAATATCGCTTCCGTATACTTCTGGATTTTCTATTCTTGATACTCCCTCAACACCTGTCACCTTGTTCAGATAAGTTTGCAATTGAGCTTCCTTGCCAACACCGTTGGGAAAAACAACTTCAATCGGACTACCTTCAAATGAAGTGAATCGATCAGTGATTACTTTTCCAGCAATTGCCGCCGGGTGAGATTCTGGAAGTACTCGAGAATCAATTTGGGCAAAAGCGATATTTGTAACCGGTGCTGCAAGTATGGCAAGCAGGGCTAATGATCCAAGAGAGACAATTAGCGGACGCTTCATAACATTTCGCGCAGTGTGAGCCCATCGGCCATCTTCTTTTGGTGTTATTCCATTCTTACGCACGACACCTTTATCAACTTTTTCACCAATAATTGCAAGCAGTGCAGGCAATGGAATTAGTGCTCCTAAAACAGCAATAGCAACAACTGAAACTCCTGCCATTCCAAAAGATTTAAGAAAGTTCAGTGGAAATAGAAGTAGAGATGCAAGTGTCACAAGGACGGTAAGACCTGAATAGAAAACAGTTCTTCCTGCAGTTGCAACAGTTTCTATGACTGAGTCCTCGACGCTCTTGCCATGATGAAGTTCTTCTCGGAATCGATTGACCATCAGGAGGGCGTAATCAATACCAAGTCCCATTCCCAAACCAGTTATGAGATTGAGAGCAAAAACGCTTACATTCGTAAATAATGAGAAAATAAAAATTAGTAGAAATGATCCGAGGATTGCACTTATTCCGATAACAAGGGGCATTGCTGAAGCAACAAGTGCACCGAATACAAATGCAAGAAGAACAAAGGTCAATGGGATTGCAATTGTTTCTGCAAGTTTTAAGTCTTTGCCAATTTTTTCATTGATCGAATGAGTAATAACTCCGCCACCAGATGCGTAAACGGTAAGCAAACCCTGTTTTCCATCAAATTTCTTTTGAATATCAGCACCGATTGAGCCAAAGGTGTCAAAGTCACCGGCTTTGATATCTGCATAAACAAATAGGAAGGCCGCCTTTGAATCGTTTGATTTCAAACTTGGCGCACCGCCTGTAGACCAATACGAAATTGTTCTAGTTACTCCAGATACTTTCGAGACTCTTTCTTCAAGAGCTTTTGCCGCACTCATAACTGTTGGATCTGAGACTTCTAAGTTTCCAGAATCAACCACTAGAACAGCAATCGGTTCTTGAACTTTGAATTTATCTGTCAGGTAAGTGGCAGCCTTTGCAGACTCACTGCCTAAATCTGAATATCCGCCAGTGTCGAGTTTTCCAAAAGCAAGGGAACCGACACCACCTGCTGCGAGAACTCCAATAACAAAGAGAATAAGCACGCTTTTACGGCGGCGAACCACAAAGTGACCAAATTTTTCAAACACGCATAATCTCCTTTTATCTGAACAATGTATAGATAATAGTCACTTCATTTGAACATTGTCAAGATTTAGGTGCATAATGGGGGCGTGCCCCTTGCTAAAGTCAGAAATCAATATCACCACGGTGATCTTGAGAGCGCTCTCGTTGCAACGGCTCGAAAGTTAACTAAGCGCAACGGAGTTGAACATCTTTCACTGCGAAAAGTTGCCCAGGAGATTGGGGTCAGTCCTAGCGCTACGTACCACTATTTCCCGGATCGAGATGCGTTATTAGCAGCTGTTGGATTTTCTCTCTTTGAGGAACTAGCTGACTATCAAGAACGTGAACTCGCAAAAATTATTGGAACTACTGCCAAGGCAGCAAAAGATAGATTCCGATCACTGGGTATGACTTATTTTGAATGGGCAATTAAAGAGCCGCATTTTTTCAATCTAATGTTTAGTGAATACTGCTTGATGGGCCCAAATTCTGAACACAAACGCGAAGATTCTCGAGCCTATTTGAATCTTACGAAGTGCCTAGATGAATTAGTCAGTACTGGTTCTTTAGACGAACGGATGCGACAGCACAGCGAATTACTCTCTTGGACAGTTGTGCACGGTGCAACAAGTTTGATAGTAAGTGGTCATTTAGAACAAGATAGATATGAAAGTATTCTCGAAGATTTGGAATTCTCATTAGGAATAAGAAAATAAAATATGAGCGAAATATTTCCTAAAATAACTTCAGATGAAATTGATCCCGAAGAGAGCGCTGAACAAAATCGCCGTGATGAAGAAATTAAATTAGATAAGCCCCCACACCACCAGCATTAGTCGGCAGATGGCGCTGGTGTTGGCGCCGGCGCTGGTGTGCTTGCAGGAACACTTGCTGAACTCTTTGATACCGAATCAGTTTTATAAAAACCAGAACCCTTAAAGACAACCCCAACTGCAGAATAAATCTTGCGAACTTCGCCATTGCATTCTGGGCAATGAGTAAGTGACGCCTCTTCAAAAGTTTGAAAAACCTCAAATTCATGGGCACAGGTGTTGCATGCATATTGATATGTAGGCATCGACTGCTCCATTCCTTGCGGGCTAGCCCTCGAGGGATACCTGGGGGTAGAAGTAAAGTGTAAAGAAGTGAGACGATAGAGGGAAATCTGGAGAGGAAATAAAATGAAAATTGGCAAGACACAAGCATTTATTGCGGCTTTCACCCTTTCGCTCTTCTCATTGATTCCCGCTCACGCAAATTCTTTAGTAGCAACATCACCAATTAGTGGATCCACAACTTCCACCGCTCCAACATCAGTTGCTGTTACTGCACAGATTGCACTCTTAGAAGAAGGCAATGAAATTACTGTTGTTGATCCTGCAGGAAATCGCGTAGATGATGGAACCATCACTGTTGATCAAATGAGTGTCAGTGTTGGCTTGCGGGCGCTAGTTGATGCTGGAATCTATAAAGTGAATTACATCTTGCTAACTGACGGAGAAGATCCACTTGAAGGTAGTTTCACATTCAATTTTACTTCGCCAAATGTAATTGAACCGGCACCGCAACCATCACCGAGTCAAAGTGCACAAAGTGCAAGTAGCAGCTGGGGAACAAATGTTTTTGTAATTGCACTATTAGTGCTCGCCTTTTTAGTTCTAGTAGGACTTTCGCTCTATGCTAGAAAGTTATTCAAGAATAGATGAGTGGCCCACTTATAAGTGCATGTGTAACTTTTAGTAAGTTTCTCAACATCACAGCAAGTTTTGCAGTCGTTGGGACATTGCTAGCTATGGCCTTTCTTCTTCTTGATTCTGACGGCAAGCTTTCAACTTCAGGAGAGAAACTTCGCTCACTTCTTCAGGTATCAGCAATTTTTTGGGTTATTGGAAATATCGGAACTATATTTTTTACATTAGCTAATATCTTGGGCCAGTCCTTTACTGCAGCCCTTGATCCAACCGTTATGCGCTCCTTCCTTACTCAAGTAACGCTGGGTCAATACTTCCTCTTTCAAACTTTGATTTCTGTAATTGTCGTTTTATCTTCGAAGAGCATTATGAGAATAAACTCAACGATTGCATTGTTGATGCTTACAATAATTGGGATTGTTGCTCCAATATTTCAAAGCCATTCAGCCTCTAGCGGTTCCCACTCACTAGCTATCGGCTCCCTCGTCGTCCATGTTGTTGGATTGTCATTCTGGGTCGGTGGAATATTCGCTCTTATTTTTATTGATTCAGAAGATCGTGTTATTGCAGTACCCCGTTTTAGTGTTTTGGCACTCTGGAGTGCGATTGCAGTGGTTATCAGTGGAAGCGCAAACGCTTGGGCACGCCTTGATTTCAAATCAGCATGGCAAACAACCTACGCTTTAGTTGTTATTGCGAAGATTGTTCTAACTATTGCATTACTTGCAATGGGATATTTGCATCGCAAAAACTTGAGCAAAAAGAGTGCAATCAATTGGGTTTCACTTGGAAGACTCATCATGGTTGAGGCATTTGTAATGGTTAGCGCACTAGTACTTGGTGCTTGGCTATCATCTAATCGAGCGCCAGTTAGAAACTCAGAAGAGTCTTTTAACGCTGCTCTAACTGTTGCAGGAATTGAAACTCCTAAACCTCCAACTTTCTCTCGCATTCTTCTTTCATACGAACCAGATGCGCTGATGATTGGACTTCTAGTCGTAGCTGTTGCCCTATACATAAAGGGAGTAATGGTTCTAACAAAACGTGGCGATAAATGGCCAGTGGGGCGAACAATTTCTTTTGCACTTGGTATCTCGGTTATTGATTTTGCTACAAGCGGTGGCTTAGGTCTTTATGCTCACTTTGCTTTTTCGTATCATATGACTGCGCACATGTTTTTAGGAATGATTGCGCCTATCGGAATAGTTTTAGGCGCTCCGATCACTTTGGCGCTTAGAACTTTGCCACAAGGTAGAAACTCAACAGAGCGAGGAGTCAGGGGCTCGTTGATTTCTGCACTTCATTCTCGACTAGGGCGTTTTTATACAAATCCACTTATTGCATTAGCAATCTTTGACGGTTCATTATTTGCGCTCTATTTCACTTCACTATTTGGTGGAATGATGCAAAGTCACGTGGGACATTTCTTTATGAATTTTCATTTCATCTTGGCTGGAACACTCTTCTTTTATGTTGTTGTGGGAATTGATCCCAATCCTCGCAAGATTCCACATTTAGTGAGAATGGTTATTCTCTTGGCAGCGATGAGTATCCATGCATTCTTCTCGGTTGCTTTGATGTCATCGACAACTCTGATTGATCAAGGCTATTTTGCATCACTTAAAACACCTTGGCTATTAGACCTACTCGCTGATCAAAATAAGGGTGGCGCAATTGGCTGGGCTATGGGTGAAATCCCAATTCTTCTTGCACTCGTGGCAACATTTATTCAGTGGATGCGTGATGACTCACGTGAAGCGAATCGAATTGATAAGAACACGGCTCGAATGGCTGCAATGGGTCAGCCAGATGAATTGGCTCAATACAACCAGTATCTATCGGAGCTAGCTAAGAAAGAGAAGGATGTGCGTTGATGGAAGCGCTATTTGATTTACCGAATGAATACAAGGAATTGCGCAATAGTGTGCGAGCACTCGCAGAGAAAGAGATTGCGCCACATGCACGCGCAGTTGATGAAGAACATCGCTTTCCGCAAGAAGCGGCAACAGCACTGGCACGAGCAGGTTTATCTGCAGCACATGTTCCAACGCAATACGGCGGACAAGGCGCAGATGCATTAGGGGTTGTAATTATTATTGAAGAAGTTGCACGCGCTTGCGGGTCATCTTCACTCATTCCCGCAGTAAATAAATTGGGATCGTTACCACTCATTCTCGGAGGAAATGAAGAGCAGAAGAAACGTTGGCTCACACCACTTGCTCAAGATGCAGGTTTTTCATATTGCTTATCCGAATCTGATGCGGGTTCGGATGCTTCTGCGCTTCGGACAAAAGTTGAACGCAAGGGTGATTCCTGGATCTTGAATGGAAATAAAAAATGGATTTCAAATGCTGGAGTCTCAGATTTTTACACTGTAATTGCACAAGGTGATGCATCGTTGGGTTCAAAAGGAATTACTGCATTCGTTGTTGAAAAATCTGATCCTGGAGTTTCATTTGGTTCACCAGAGAAGAAAATGGGATTTAGAGGTTCACCAACCTGTGAAGTCTATTTTGATGGCGTAGTCCTCAGTGATGATCGCAGAATTAGCGCTATAGGTGAAGGTTTTACATTAGCTATGAATACGTTGGATCACACTCGCGTGACTATCGCAGCGCAAGCACTGGGCCTTGCCCAAGGTGCACTAGATGTTGCAACGAAATATTCACATGAACGAAAACAATTTGGCAAAGAGATATTTGATTTTCAAGCAGTTCAATTCATGTTAGCTGATATGGCGATGAATATTGCAGCTGCACGCCAACTTACTTACGCAGCAGCAGTAAAAAGTGAACGAGGCGAAAAAGACCTTAGATTCTTCTCTGCAGCAAGTAAGTGTTTCGCCAGTGATATGGCCATGAAAGTAACTCAAGATGCAATCCAAGTTCTAGGAGGATATGGATATGTTTCAGATTATCCAGTGGAACGCATGATGCGAGATGCAAAGTTGACTCAAATCTATGAAGGAACGAATCAAATTCAACGAATTGTGATGGCTAGAAATCTTCCTAACTAAATCGAAATAGTTTCTCTGGCGTCTGGGCTGCGTTTACTCTCATATCCAAAGAGTTACTTGGAAGTGCAGTTGTTGAAAGTTCATTGGAATAAATCAGAGCAACGCTAAAAGATGTGATTGAAACAAGTGCACGATCATAGAAACCTTTACCTTTTCCTAAACGCGTTCCAGAGTAATCAACGGCTAAAGCGGGAACAATGATGCAATCGATTGCCCCAAAATTTGTGAATGTTTCCCCGATCGGTTCGTATATTCCATTCTTATTCTCAACGGTAGAAATTTCGCCATTCCACAGACACCATTCCAAATCGGCGCTATGAATTCGGGGTAGAAGAATCTGTTTTCCTTGAGATAGTAAATCTCTATTTATTCCGGTCGTATCTGGTTCATTACTGTATGAATAATATGAAGCAATAATTGTTGAACTTTGAATCTCGGGAACTTCTAGGATTTTGTCAAAAGATACTTTTTCTTTATTTTCTATCCGGGCCTGACGATATTGCTCGCGAAGAGCTGTCTTTTCGTCATTCGTGTTCATCGAAATCCCCTAGAACTATGTGTAGAACAAGTAAGGTGTGATTATGACAGAGCTAACGAGAGTTGATGAGTTCCTTACATCCCTTCTCACTAACTGCGCTCCACTTGATTCCTTTGATATGTCACTTCTTGATGCTCATGGAGCAACACTTGCCGCTGATATTTATGCTGGTGAGCGTTTAGTAATGCGAGCAGGGAGTCGAATTAGATCGACTCAAATTGGGCTTGCAGCATCTATTGGGCGCGATCGCCTACCCACTCGTCCGCATCCACGAGTTGTTGTCCTCTCGGCTGGTCCAGATCTTGTCGAACCTGGAAAATCTCTAATTGGTGATGAAGAGTTTGAAACAAATTCTTGGTTACTCACCACAGCGGTGCGCGAAGTTGGCGCAGTGGCATATCGAGTTCATTCGATACCAGACGATGAGGAAGAATTACGCAAAGTAATTGAAGATCAATTAGTGCGAGCAGATCTCATCCTTGTTAGTGGTGAGCGACAAGATGATTCTTTTGATTTGATTACAAGAACTCTCGCTCAACTTGGTGAAATCACAATTGTAGATATGGCTATCGAATCTAGTGGGCGTCATAATTTTGGTCAGATTGGCCCCGATAAGACTCCAGTTGTGACTCTGCCCGGTGATCCCATCGCTGCGTATATTTCATTTGAATTATTTGTCCGCCCCATGATTCGTACCATGTTGGGTGCGCAAACAATTCATCGCCCATGCGTGAGAGCAAAGCTTGAAAGAGGCGTAAGTTCAACGCCGGGAAAGCGTTCCTATCTTCGTGCCACTTTGTCAGAAGATGGAAAATCAGTTGTGGCACTTGCTGATCAAGACGAACTCACAACACTCTCCGATGCAAATTGCTTCATTGCACTTAGTGAAAATGATTCCGATTTGAAAGCCGGCTCCGAAGTAACCGTTGTTGTACTCGAGCGCCGATACATTTAGTAGGTATTGATACTTAATGTCTTCTCAGTGGCCAGTAATTCTTACCAGTAATGAATTGACACTTCGTCCCCTTCGCTTTAGAGATCGCAAGCAGTGGAATTCGGTGCGAGTACAGAATCGAGAATGGCTCACTCCTTGGGAGGCGACCATTCCAGTATTGCCAGAAAAATTCGGAGGCCCAGAATTATCATCAGAGTTACCTTCCTTTTACGAGATGGTGCGCACTTTCAATCGAGAGGGAAGGCATGAGCGCTCTTTTTCATTCGCAATATTCCATGGAAAAACTCTTATCGGTCAGATTTCATTAGGGGGCGTCATTTATGGAGCAATGCGCGCGGGCCACATTGGATATTGGATTGATCGCCACTATGCCAACAAGGGTTACACAACGCAGGCAGTGCAAATGCTTACTAATTATGCCTTCAATGAATTAGCGTTGCATCGCGTCGAAATAAATCTGCGTCCAGAAAATGCGGCATCTCGTCGAGTAGCGGAAAAAGCGGGGTATGTATTGGAAGGCGAACGTCCTCGATACTTACATATCGATGGAGGATGGCGTGACCATTTATCTTTTGTGAAGGAAAATCCTGCCCTGAAGTAGTGCTCAAATCCAAGGAATTGAGCGCAACCACCTCTATCTTTGTACATCATGGCTTCAGGAATTATTTATATTGCGATAGCGGGGATGTGGGTTGCCTACTTCCTGCCGCGATGGCTCCACGATAGAAATGAATTCTCTGGAAAATCTGTCGAACGCTACAAAAGTGCATTAAGAGTTGTAGCAAATGCATCACCCGCTGGAAGTTCTGGTGAAGGTGTCATCCATACAGATTTAGATCATGAAGCAAAAGTTGCACAAAGACTTTTGAGCAGAAGAATAATTTTTGTGATTCTTATATTTTCTCTAACATCAACAATTGTGGGTGGAATTATGAATTCAATGCCATTTCTCTATGTGCTAGTTCCAGCAACAGGAATTCTTCTCTACATTGCACACGTTCGTCGACAGACAATTGCAGATTCTTTGCATCGTCGTCGCGTTCAACAGTTACATCGCCGATCTTCCGGTGTCTCATCAGCCAATCTTGCTGATGTGGTTACGCCAAAAAGTAAAAACGAACATTGGATTCCGCTTTCAGAACGCGAACTCACAGGAGTTGTTTTACTTCCTAAGGGAAGTGCTGAAAATAGAAATGTTTGGCAACCAACACAGATTCCAACTCCAACTTATTTGAGTGCGCCTAAAGCAATTACACCTAAGCGTGTTCTTGATCTAACAACACCTGGCGCATGGACTGAAGAACAAGAGCGCCTTGCTAAAGAAGCACTCGCAGCGGCAGCTCCAAGTAGAGATGAAATTTTTGACCAACAATTGGCTGAAGAAGCAGTTGCGCGCTTGCGAGAAGCTTCTAACGAATAGTTACCTTTAGATCCACGACGGCAGCCACATTTTCTGGTGCCATGCGTCATATGTAATTACTTGGCCTGTGAATAAAGGTAGGAAATAGATAAAGCAAAACAACACTAAAAGCGTAATCAGAGCAATAACTATTCGTGCAGACTTTACGTCGCGACTGCCTTTCAAGAATATATGAGCACAGTAAACAATGGCCAAGATCATGAATGGTTCAATAATGATTGCGTAGAAAGTAAATACAGTGCGCTTTTGTATGAAAAACCACGGCAAATAACCAGCAGCTAAACCAATAATAATTAGATTGAGAACTGGTTGATTTTTTCGCTGTACAAGTGATCTAATCCAAAAACCAATAACCACAACTAAAGCAATTGTTCCAATCCACCATAAGAGTGGAGTGCCAAGTGCCAATACTTCCTGTGCACATTCTTTTTCTCCACAACCTTTAGGTGCGGCATAAAAGAAAGATGTTGGTCTCCCCATAACGAGCCAACTCCAAGGATTTGCTTGGTATGAATGTTTCTCGGTGAGCCCAGTATGAAATCCGAGCATCTCTGCGTGGTAGTGCCACAAAGATTTCAATGGATTAGTTGACCATTGTCGATCCCAACCACGATTATTGGTAAACCAACCAATCCAACTTGAAATATAAATTGAGATTGGAAGTAGAACATAAGTCATAATCTTGAGACCAATTGCACGTGGCATTTCTCGCAGCGGGTAATCTCTAAAAATTCTATAAGCAGATATAAGAGTGATAAGTACTAGGAAATAAAGAGCACTCCATTTTGTTGCACAGGCAAGACCAAATGAAATTCCAGCTAACCAATGTCGATTTCGATGCCAGAAATAAACTGCTGCTAAAACAAAGAAAGTAAGGAATAAATCTAAGAGTGCAGTTCGTGAATGCACTAACTGCATTCCATCCATTGCCATGAGCGCTGCCGCAAGGGCTGTAATCAGTGGTGAATAGAAGAGGGTATGAACCATGCGCGCAAATAGAAGAATAAGCAAAGTTCCACATACAGCAGTTGCAAATCTCCAACCAAACTCATTGTCACCAAAAATTTGTATTCCAGATGCAATGAGCCATTTCCCAACTGGGGGATGGACAACAAACTCGGCTTTACTTCCAGCGATTTCTACGCCATGTGCCAAATAATCTCGTGCACCATCGACGTAATAAACCTCATCAA
>Ga0214919_10010389_pt1 | contig 11807 bp, 7 predicted proteins | sample LL1503_MetaG_FD_177994 | JGI IMG/M metagenome (GOLD analysis project Ga0214919, IMG submission 177994) | Freshwater microbial communities from Lake Lanier, Atlanta, Georgia, United States - LL-1503 | ecosystem: Environmental > Aquatic > Freshwater > Lake | place: USA: Georgia | collected 2015-03-15
TTATTTTCGGCGGCTATAGCGCTGATGCTGTTGCTGACCGAAATAATGATGCGGGGGCAAAAATATTGATCACTGCAGATGGTGGCTGGCGCAGAGGCAAAGTGATCCCCCTCAAAGAAAATGTTGACAAGTCGCTCGAGAAATCACCTACCATCGAAAAAGTTGTGGTCTTCAACCGATGCAATTTAAGCGTTAACATGAAGGCTGGCAGGGATATGTGGTGGCACGAAGAGATGGCCAAGGCTTCCGCAGATTGCCCTGCAGAACCTTTTGATAGCGAACACCCGCTCTTTATCTTGTACACCAGCGGTTCTACAGGCAAACCAAAGGGTATTCTGCATACTTCTGCAGGTTATCTTCTTGGCACTTCTTCAACACACAAGTGGGTTTTTGATCTTAAAGAAGATGATGTTTATTGGTGTACCGCAGATGTAGGCTGGATCACCGGGCACAGTTATATCGTGTATGGGCCGTTATGTAATGGCGCAACGGTGATGATGTTTGAAGGTGCCCCGAATCATCCCAAAGAAGATCGGTTTTGGGAGATCATTGAAAAGTATCGGGTAAGTATTTTTTATACTGCGCCTACTGCTATTCGTGCGTTTATCAAGTGGGGAGATCATTGGCCCGATTCTCATGATCTTAGTAGCTTGCGTTTGCTTGGTTCGGTGGGAGAGCCCATTAATACCGAAGCTTGGATGTGGTATCACGAAAAGATAGGGAAGGGCCGTTGCCCGATTGTTGATACTTGGTGGCAAACCGAAACCGGTTCGATGATGATTGCCCCAATGCCTGGCGCAATTCCAGCCAAGCCCGGTTCTGCAACCAAACCTTTGCCAGGAATTATTGCAGAGGTTGTTGATCAAAAAGGAAATAGAGTAGCTGCTAATCAGGGAGGATTTTTAGTCATTCGGCAGCCATGGCCATCGATGCTTCGCACTATTTTCAACGATGATGTCCGATATAAAGAGCAGTACTGGTCGCAAATTCCGAACACTTATTTTACCGCAGATGGCGCGCGGGAAGATGAAGATGGATACATCTGGGTGATGGGTCGTGTGGATGATGTGTTGAATGTAGCAGGGCATCGATTAAGCACCATGGAGATTGAATCCGCATTGGGTTCGCATGCGAAGGTCGCGGAATCTGCAGTGGTCGGAAAGCCCGATGAAATCAAGGGCGAAGGCATTTGCTGTTTTGTTACGGTAAAAGCGGGTGTGGTCGTTTCTGAAGAGTTGAAAAAAGAGCTGCGCGATCATGTTACCAAAGAAATCGGAGCCCTTGCGCGGCCTGATGAAATTCGCTTCACCGATAGCCTGCCAAAAACACGATCTGGAAAAATCATGCGCAGGTTGCTGCGAGATATTGCCAGTGGCAAACAAACTACGGGGGATACATCAACTCTGGAAGATTACTCGGTTCTTTCGAAGCTTCGACAAGATGATGAATAGCGCATGATTCGGGAACAAGAAAAAATGAACTTAGGGGAAGGGCAGTTGCCTTTCCCTTTTTTATTGGACTTTCCTGCGGAATTGCTGAGCCTTGGTGAGAATCTTTTCGAGGGATGCAAAGTCATCAGATTTCAAGGAAGATTCGATGTTGTGCAAGCCTTCTTGAAAACCTTTTAGGGCTTCGAGCAAAGGGCCTTTGTTGGCTTTGAATATTTCGGTCCAAAGCGCGGGGTCGCTGCCGGCAACCCGGGTGGTATCGCGAAAACCGCCCGCAGTGAATTGCGCATGCCTAGGTTCTAATAGTCCTGCGAGTGCGTACGCAATTAGGTGGGGCAGATGGCTGGTGAATGCGAAAATCGTATCGTGTTCTTCGGGTGAAAGTTTTTCAATTCTTGCCCCCATTGCCTGCCAGAACCCTGCAACTTTATCCAAGGCCCAAGCGGGGGTGTTTTCGAAGGGGCAAAGAATGGTGAGCTTACCCTTGAATAATACTTCGCTTGCTGCAGTGGGCCCGTTTTTTTCTGATCCTGCAATCGGGTGCGCGGGTACATACACTGGCGCCATGCCTCGAAGTTTTTCTTTTACTAAAGAGCAGATTTCAGCTTTGGTGCTGCCAGTATCTGTGAAAATTGCTCCTTCTTTTGCGCATTTTGCAGCCCGCAATATCTCTTCTGCTATCGCCTGAACAGGCATTGAAAAAACCACTAAATCTGCTTCTTTTATAGCATCTTCCAGTTTGTACTCAATGCTATCGCATATCCCCAAAGCTTTGCTTGCTTCAAGCGATTCCGGGTTCGTATCGTAACCAACAATTCTATTTACATGGCCTGCTTTTTTACATGCCAGACCTATCGATCCGCCTATCATTCCTGTGCCGATTAATGCAAGTGTTTCAACCATGTGAAATGATCCTACTAACGGTTTGAATTGATCTGCCTGCCTGTTTGTAATGCCTGTGCCATTTCTTTGTTGATTCTCGTTCGTAGTTCCGCATCCATCAGGCTGGAGTGATCCTTGCCAGCAAAAAGCACCACGGTAGCGTCACTGCCCAACTTCTTTAATGTATCGCCCAAAAGCCTGGTGGCACCCTCTAGGTAGAAGGTATCCTTATCGCCCATGTAGACATGTATTTTACCTTTAAGCTTCCCAAATAGAGCATCCTTGTTGTCCTCCACAAGAAGTCGGATGTCGTATTTTTTCCAACTCTCCGCAGTGGAATTATCAATGACGCCGGTTTTACGATCCCAAAGTTTTTTTGGATTGCCTTTACTATCCTTATCGCTGAAAACCGCTTCAAAAGAACCAAGCTGACCGCCTCTACCCATCACAAATTCCATATCTGAAAAAGGCTTGTAGAAAAGGAAGGGCGTATCGCCTTTGCGACCTATCGGGCGATCTTTGCCTTTTTCGTCCTTGAACATGTTTTGATTGGAAGCATAGAGATTGATCTGTTGGAAGTCACGAAAATCAACGGGGTCTGGTGCGGTAGACCATACACCACCAAAAACAGTAGGGTACTTCACCTGCAGCCATAAGCTGCTCCATCCACCCGAAGAATGCCCTGTAACTAACCTGGCCCAGGTTTGCGGAACCAAGCGGAATTCTTTTTCAAGAAAGGGGATGAATTCTTCTGTAAGGGCCTTTCCCCATGGGCCATTATTGGCCGAATCCGCAAATACATGATGCCCAAGCGGGCAATCTGGATCTAGCATAATGTGAACAACTTCCTGGCCTTCCAATAAAGTTTTGCCCCGGCTTGGTGAAGAAAGAGCTGCGAAATGGTTGCCTCCGAATCCTGGCACCTCGTAAATAGCAGGATATTTGCGATCTTTGTTATCTTTGTAGCTTTGCGGCAATGCGACACCTGCCCTTAGCATGATCTTTCTACCATGAAACTTGCTGAGTAATTTGCTTTCCAACTGTGCTAGTTTCACAACTTCCGTTTCTGGGAATTGGGGTTCGTGAAAAACTTGATCTAGAACAAGTACGGTTGGTGCTTGGTTACCACCTCCAACTTCAACTTTTACGGATTTGCTGAAGTAGTTCCCCTCCGAGGAAAATATCTTCCTGCTGGCTTTGTTCAAATCTAGAATGGCGCTAACCCAGTAGGTTCCTGAGGGTAACTTTTCTAGTTTCTCAAGCGGAAAACCCTGCCATTGGTTGTCGAAAAGTATTGGGGTACCAGGCTTGAGGTTTGTTACATCGAACCCAAAGAAAGGATCCGGGTCGACCCATCGGGGTTCAGGGGCGATTCCCTTTGGTTCACTTTTTGAAAGTACCAGAAACACTCTGCCCGACATCGAAGCTTTAGCAATTTTCGGGTCAAGAACTATGCTTATCACAGTGCCATTTTTTACCCCTTGGGCATTGGCAACCATTTCTCTTTCAGCTACGAATACTCCAAGAGTTAATATGCCCATGAGCAATAGTGGTTTCAATGTTTTACTCATCAGCTTTACCTTTCTCGGTTTGCTTTGTCTTCCAACCTTTTATCCCATTGTTCTTCCGCAGAGCTTCTTCGCAAATACAAAGGTTGCAGATTTAATGGATTATCAGAATCATTACTCATAAGCTTTTTCAGCGCAAGTGCTAGAAAAGATTCTTTGTTGATATTTCCTGATGCCTCAACAATTTTATCTTGGCGGCCTGATATTAGAGATCGAATCTTATCAATACCCGGGCCCGCAATTGCAAAGCTTATATCTCTATTTGCCACCCACTCCGCAGTGCTTACGATTTTAAGTTCTCCCGCGCTCATCAGATGGCCGTTATTGTTCTCAAAGCCTTGGGCGTAAATTTTATCTTGTTGGGCATCTGCGATGATTTCGATTTTAGCATGCCCATCTTCCAGGCAATGTTGTGCTAGTATTTCGAAAGTCGGGATTCCCAAAAGTCTTGCGCCTGTCATCATTGCCAAAGTTCTAGCGCTCATCAAACCAATGCGTAAACCAGTGTAACTGCCCGGCCCAATACCCGTGGCTATGGCATCGAGGTTTTTAACATCCCAACCGCATTGTTTGAGTAAATCAGCGATGGCGGGCGCCATATCGCTCACATGTCTTTTTGCGATTTCCAATATGCGATGCGAAACGATGGTTGAGCCAAAACCCAGGGCTACAATTCCGCTAGATCCTGATGTTTCCAGCAGCAAAACTTTCGATTCCGAGGCAAGACTAGGCATAGCTTTTATTTCAGGTATTATTTCCATTAAGGAAGTATAGCGTTTTGTAGCTAATATTGACCTAGCAGCCTTTGAGTTTTAGGATTCATTTATATCACTGTTCTTTTTTTACCAAGGATGGTTCCATGACGCAGCTTTTAATCCACACCGATGGTGCTTCCAGAGGCAACCCCGGGCAGGCTGCTTATTCTTTTCTTGTTCGTAAGGCTGGCAGTATTATCAAGGAAGATGCAGGCAAGCTTGGCATCATGACTAATAATCAAGCTGAATACACTGCCTTGGTTCATGCGCTTGAATTTGCTTTAAACACGCACCCAGATGCCGATGTTATCATTCACAGCGATAGTGAACTCATGGTGAAGCAGGTGCAGGGTGAATACAAGGTGAAGAGCGAAGAATTGAAGCCCTTGTGCTTCGAGGCGCGTGAGCTGATTTCGAAAATGAAGGGTTCGGTGCGCCTAGTTCATGTGCGCAGGGAACAGAATAAAGATGCCGACCAGCTTTGCAATGATGCTTTGGATGATTTACGCTAGGCAAAAAAGACTTGGCGGATAAGTTACTCTGGGCTTTTTTGCAGCAGTTTCATTACAAACAAAAATATCTCATAGAACGCCAACAGGGAAAAAGAACCTAACCAAAGTAGTAATGCTACTTTCTTGGAAGTTGGTTTGATATCTGTCGGGTCGTTGTTTTCTTGGTTCATCTCTCGTGGTTGCCCTTTGTTAAAAGAAGCGGCGTTTAATATCCAGGTAAAATACAAATGCCATAAGTGAAAGCACGATGGCAAGACCAAGATAGGTTGCAGCAGCCATCACCGCATCGGATGCAGGCTTTCCTCGCAGCTTTTCGTAGATCAAAAACACCATATGTCCACCATCCAGCATGGGGATGGGTAGGAAGTTCACCACTGCAAGATTCAGGCTGATCATGCCTAAAAACAAGATGAGTGCGAAAGGGTCTTCCGCGGCAGAAAAGGTTTGCGATGCAATTTCAATCGGCCCACCCAAACTGTCTGTTGAAATTCTGCCACTCATCAGGCTGGCAAGATTTTGATACATCGAGCGGATTGATTTAATGGTGTCGTTGGTACCAAATTCGACTGCTTCGACGATGGAATCGGCTTTCTGCATGACGAAGTCGCTGATAAGTCGCAGGCCCAATTCTGGTGAAGGCCAGGCTTGGTCTTGGGTTGCAACGATGGGTGCCAATTCAACGAGATTAGGTTCGCCTGTTCTACGAACTTTGAGTTGGATTTTGTGCAGGTCGCGTTCTTGCAGCATTGCAAAAGCAAAAGCCCATTGATCAAACACCTGCTGGGTTCCCCGCCAGCTTTTGAGTTCGGTCCATTTGTCCCAAACTTCGGTGTTGGTCTTGCGATCAATTCTTGCAAATCTTGCCTGTTCGATCACATCAAAAATCTTGGCGCCAGCTTCTTGAGCGGGAGACTTTTCTTTTATGCTTAGTATGGTGTTTTCCACTCTGAAAGCGATTCCGAGTTGTGGAATCGAAAGAGGGGAGGCTGGTTTTACGGGCTCTTCAAGGTTCCCATCAAAGCTACGATCCCAATTAACGGGGGGAAGCGGGATCATCACCAAAGCTTCGTGCGTGGTGTTGTTGCGCCTGCCCACGGTAAGGGTGATAGTGCAATTGCCCGAGGTCCCTGCTTGTTTTGCAAGTGCATCGGGAAGCTGAATTGGGTTGAAGGAATCGAGGCTGAACTTTTTAGCTTCTTTGCCCTCTTCTTTGCCCTCTTTTTTGCCTTCGGGGGTGATTTCGATGCTTGCGATTCTATCGCCTACCTGAACTCCTGCTTTTTCAGCGGGCGATCCCTTGCGCACTGCTGCAACCTCTCCCATTTTCATGTTCATCCCTGTATCCATGTGGTACGCAGGGGGGACAAACATCATCAGGGACTTTTCTTTTTCTTGGCTTCGTTTGATTTCGATGACTACGGGTTGGCCCGCAAGTTGGCTTATCCTACTTGTGAATTCAAAGAAGTCTCCCTCGGTTCTCGGTTCAAATGCTTTTACTTCGCTTAGTTTTTCGGTAACCAGCGGGTTATAGTTCTTCTGGCCTGTTTTTGTGGTGCCAACAATTGCATCGCCTGGCATGAATCCTTCAACCCCGATTTCGGCTTCAATCGGGTTTTCAGATTCTTTCGAATAATAAAGGATCTTGCACGGCTTGCCCTCGTGTTCCAATAAAACCTTGGCGAATTCCTGCGCATCAAACGAGCCTAGTTTCAAATCGTGCTCGATCGAAATATAGACCCCCCCTTTGGGGTTGCTTATACCCATGATGATATTGCCTTTTTCCAAAGGCAGCATGCGAGCCTTCGAGGCCGGGCTGTTCTTAGTAAACGGGGTTATCCAAAGGAGGTTTTGCTTTACTTTGTTGGTGTCTTTTTGGGGCAGGGGGGCTAATACGGCCCGTGGCGGTGGTGCAACGCCTATCATCGGCACCATGTCGTTTTTATCGCGTCTGGGTTCAAGCGCAACTTCAAGTTTTGGCCCGCCATCCCTATTCTGAAATACAAAGGGTATCTTCGTGTTGTGTCCTGAAAGCGCAACTGCAAGCCTCAGATCATCGAATGTAGGATTTTTGACATCTCCTAACTGGGTAATTGAAGCACCTGTCTTTACTCCAGCTTGCCAAGCAGGGGAACCAGAGTCCACGCGCCATACCACTGCGGGCGGACGGGGTACTCCGTGGAATCGATACACGATGATGAAGCAGATCCCGCCTAGGATAACATTCATGATTACGCCTGCGGAGATAATCATCATCCGCTGGCCCACAGTTTTGTTCTTGTACGATCTGGGGTATTCTTCGCCTTCGTCAGCTTCGCTGCCTTCGCCCACCATGGAGACATATCCGCCTAGGGGAAGTGCGCCAATCATGTATTGGGTTTCGCCTCGTTTGAAGCTGCACCCAGGAAGTGCGGGGCCGAAGCCGATGCTAAAGGTTTTTACATGAACATCGCAAAGTTTTGCAGCGACAAAGTGCCCTAGTTCGTGAATGAAAATAACAAATCCAAGACCCAAGGCGACCAAGCCCGCTTTGATCACCCCTTCAAACCCAAAGTTCGAATAAAGGTAATAAACTGCGAATATCAGCATGAATACGAACACAGCATTGGCCTTTAGCCATGCCATTGGTGTCATATCGGGCGGTGCAGGAGCATCGGCGATGGCGCGCTGGGTTTTGTTTTGTGCTTCTACTGGGCTTGCGCTGTCTGATTTTTCTTGCTGGTCCAACGAATTATCTCCTGTCGGGCCCACCGATCGCACTGGAATAAATCTGCCAGTGATGGCGTTGGGCTGAAATTATGATGATCCAAAGCAGTTCGTGCCGCCTTGGCGATATCTAGAAACGCAAGCTCGCCCTTTAAGAATCGATCTACAGCAACCTCGTTGGCTGCATTAAGAATCGCCCCACAAGTTCCCCCCATCCTTGCAACTTCCAGTCCAATTTTCAATGCAGGAAAGGTTTCCAAGTCGGGTTGTTCAAAATGCCACGCTTTTAGGGACTGCCAATCCAGCTTTCGCGTAGGCCCCGGAACCCTTTCCGGATAGGTTAAAGCATACTGGATAGGAAGCCTCATGTCCGGAGGCGAAGCTTGCGCCATCACCGAACCATCTGCGAATTCAACAAAGCTATGGATCATGCTTTCTGGGTGCAAAATAACTTCTATTTGCGATGCATCTAGATCAAAAAGCCAGCGCGCTTCGATCACTTCTAGCGCTTTGTTCATCAAAGTTGCAGAATCAATCGAAATTTTTGGCCCCATCTGCCAGGTCGGGTGCTTTAGCGCTTCTTCCACAGTCACTTGTTCAAGCTCAAAAGTTTTCTTGCCTCGGAAAGGCCCGCCACTTCCAGTTAATACTATTTTCGTAATCGATTCTTTCGGCCCACTTTGCATGGCCTGAAATATGGCGCTATGTTCGCTATCAATCGGCAATATTGCGACACCTTTTTTGCGTGCCAGTTCCATAACCAACGGCCCAGCCACCACCAGCGTTTCTTTATTTGCAAGGCCCACTGGTTTGCCTGCCTCTAACGCCGCCCATGTCCCTTCTATCCCTGCTGCACCCACGATTGCAGAAACCACCATATCCACTTCCGCCATCTGCACCAACTTTATCACTGCATCCGCACCACTTAATAGTTGGCATCCTTGGGGCAGTTCTGATAACCCTATTTTTGCAGCACTTTCAGCATCGCTCACTGCTATAAATTTCGCCTTGTGTTTCTTTGCTTGTTCTAAAAGCTCTTTTACCTTGCGATGGGCGCTTAATCCGAATACTTCCAGCCTTCCCGGTAAAGATTCGATTACATCAAGCGTGCTTATTCCGATCGAGCCTGTAGATCCAAGCACGACTATTCGCTTTGGGCACTTCAAATTTGTTTGAGAATGATTTGCTTGCAATTGTTCACCAACGGGTAACTGCTATTCCTGTTTTTGTTGCCGTGGCCATCCGGGCCCGGCAGTCACCTCTCCATTATTTAATGATATTCTTGCCAATACCGCAAGCTTTACCTTTTAATCACTTGCAAGATTGCCCAACCTTCATGACAATAGCTATAGTAGGATATCTTGTTTGGTGCTTTGAAAAGGAGTAGTCCGTGGCAAAAGCGCGTGGCGATTACGGTGATATTTTAGTCAAAAATCAGGTTATTAGCAGCGAACAGTTGCAAGAATCTCGAGATGTGATGAAGAATGGGGGCAGCCTGCAGGATGCCTTACTGAAGCTCGAGTATGCCAATCCTCTCCAAGTTGCCAAAGCTGTTGCTGAATTTAATCATTACGAATTTATTGATTTAACCGATATCGAAGTGCCCGATGAAGCCATTAAGCTGATGACAGCGGGAACCGCCCGCGAAAGCAATGTGGTGCCAATCTCCACGGATGGCCTCAGTGTAAAGCTTGCAGTGGCAGACCCCAGCGATTTTGGCATGATTCAAAAACTTTCCTTCATTATGAACAAGGAAATCGTTCCTGTCGTTGCTTCTTTGCAACAAATCCGCGAACTCATCGACAAGGTTTATCCTCAGGATGATGTGGATGATTCCGCACCCCTGATCGATTTTTCTGAAATCGAAAACGAATTTGCCCAAGCCGATGCTGGTAGAGCGGGCGATGATGGTGGCGAAGGTGGTGTTATCAAATTGGTAAATAAAATCCTTTCTGAAGGGGTCGAACTTCGCGCCAGCGATATTCATATCGAGCCTTTTGCGACCAGAGTGCGCATTCGTTATCGGGTCGATGGGGTTTTGGTGGAAAAAGAGAACCCTCCATACAAATACCTGATGCCCATACTTTCGCGTTTAAAAATCATGGCGGGCATTGATATCTCTGAAAAACGCAGGCCTCAAGATGGTCGTATCAAAACCTCGCTTAAGGGCCGCGATTTTGATCTTCGTCTTAGTCTTTTACCCACGGTTTATGGCCAATCTGCGGTTATGCGTATTCTCGATCGTAGTAATATTAAGGTGAATATTCGCGATCTTGGTTTTGCTGAAGACGATTTTGCCCGCTTCCTCAACCTGATTAAGCGCCCTAACGGTATCTTTCTTGTTACCGGCCCAACTGGTTCAGGTAAGACCACCACCCTCTACTCCGCTATTAATGAACTTAACACCACCGAGCGGAAGATCATCACCGCAGAAGACCCTGTTGAGTATTATCTCCCAGGCATTAACCAGTGCGAAGTTAAGCACAATATCGGGCTCGATTTCTCCCGCATCATTCGTGCCATGCTTAGACAGGCGCCTAATGTTATTCTCGTTGGGGAAATCCGCGACCCCGAAACTGCCAAGATTGCCATCGAAGCTTCTCTCACTGGACACTTGGTTTTTAGCACCCTTCATACCAACGATGCACCCAGTGCAATTACTCGCCTAATCGATATCGGCGTTCAACCTTTCCTTGTGGCATCTAGTATTATTGCAGTTATGGCACAGCGCTTAGTCCGCAGGATTTGCCCTAAATGCAAGGAGCCCTACACTCCCACTCCTGCTGATATCAAGGCTTCCGGCCTTACCCCAGAGCAAGTTGGTAATGGCAAGTTCATGCATGGCAAAGGTTGCTCAAACTGCAATAAAACAGGCTATCGCGGTCGTCAGGGGATTTACGAAATGTTGCGATTGGATGGAAAATTGCGCGAAATGGCATTCAAGGGATCTTCTGCACAGGAAATGAGAAGGCATGCTAAATCCAAGGGAATGCGCAATCTTCTTGATGATGGTATGCTCAAGGTTTGCAAAGGTATGACTACCTTCGAAGAAGTGCTGAGCACCTGTCATCACGATAGCGCTCTCGATCATTGATTGAACCATTTGCTCCCTTCTCACCCTAAAATAGATTGGGGAATAAATTGGTTTTTCATCTCGGTTGTTTCTTACTTAGGTTATAACTGGAACAATAATACTTGGAGTTTTGCATTAAGTTTCCCAGAGGCATTGATCGCTTCATTTTTTTGTTGCGATTCTTTTTAGCTTGGGGTAGATTTCTCTCTTCTTGCAAGTTCTTAGTTGATAATGGTTTTTTCTCGTTCTCGAATGTTTGGTGGAGGTCTTTTCTGTGGCTTCAGTACAAATCGATAAGCTTTTACACAGCGTAATCCAGCTAAAAGCTAATGACTTACACATCACAACCGGGCAACCTCCGGTTATTCGGCATCAAGGCCGTATGAAAAAACTCGACACCAAAATCCTCGATAACGAAGATACTGTCGCCCTCATGAAAAGTATCACCCCAGATCGCTGCCAGCAGGAACTTCAAGAAAAAGGTGGCTGCGACTTTGCCATCGAGTTTGTGGATGGCTATCGTTTCCGTGTTGCAGTATTTCGCCAGCGTGGCCATATCGGTATGGTTATGCGCCGTATCCCTAGCGGTTTCCTCACCTTCGAACAAATGGGTATGCCCGAAGCAATCAAACGCCTTATCGTCAAACCCAGAGGGCTTTTGCTCGTTACCGGCCCAACCGGTTCAGGCAAAACCACCTCCCTCGCTTCCATGCTCGACTTCATCAATCATAATTACGATAAGCATGTAATCACACTCGAAGATCCAATCGAGTATTTCCATAAGCATGATAAGTCCACCTTCTGCCAACGAGAAATCGGCACCGATGTCGGTAGCTTTAAAGAAGGCCTTCGTAGGGCCCTTCGTA
>Ga0214919_10010390_pt1 | contig 11807 bp, 12 predicted proteins | sample LL1503_MetaG_FD_177994 | JGI IMG/M metagenome (GOLD analysis project Ga0214919, IMG submission 177994) | Freshwater microbial communities from Lake Lanier, Atlanta, Georgia, United States - LL-1503 | ecosystem: Environmental > Aquatic > Freshwater > Lake | place: USA: Georgia | collected...
ATGTCTACGGACTGCTTCATGAATGTTCGCCGGAATACCGACGCCTTTTTGTATGAATGGCATGTGTAAAGCAGAAGTCGTGCCACTCAAACTCAGCTGGTCTGCATATTGCTTATTCCACTGGAACTGCGTCAATTTCGACGGAAAACGGACACGCCATGCAAAAGATTCCCTACGGCAAACAGCAGATTTCAGACACCGATATACAAGCGGTGGTGGATGTGTTGCGTTCGGATTTTCTGACCCAAGGCCCCGTGGTGCCTGCGTTTGAAGCCGCCGTGGCAAAGCATTGCCATGCGCGGCACGGGGTTGCCGTCAGCAATGCCACCGCCGGTTTGCACTTGGCCTGCTTGACTTTGGGTCTGGGCCCCGGCGACCTGTTATGGACCAGCCCCATCACTTTTGTGGCCTCGGCCAACTGCGCTTTGTACTGCGGCGCGCAAGTCGACTTTGTTGACATCGATGCCCGCACTTTCAATATGTGCCCCATCGAACTTGAAAAGAAACTGGCCATCGCTGAACGCCTTGGCCGCTTGCCCAAGATCGTGGTGCCGGTACACATGTGCGGTCAGCCTTGCGATATGCAGGCGATACACGCTTTGTCACTCAAATACGGCTTCAAGATCATTGAAGACGCCTCGCACGCCATAGGCGCGCGCTACCAAGGCGAACCGGTAGGCAATGGCCGCTACAGCGATTTGACGGTGTTCAGTTTTCACCCGGTGAAGATCATCACCACCGGCGAAGGCGGCATGGTCATGTGCAACAACGCAGCCTATGCACAAACTTTGAGTCGACTGCGCAGCCACGGCATCAGCAGCGATCAGTCAGATATGCAGTTGCGCCCGGTGGATGAAATCTGGAATTACCAGCAACTTCAACTCGGCTTTAACTACCGTATGACCGAGATGCAAGCGGCGCTGGGCTTGAACCAGTTAAAGCAATTGGACGCCTTTGTGCTCAAGCGGCATGCCTTGGCCGCCGTGTATGACAAAGCGCTGCAAGACCTGTCTTTGACCACACCCTGGCAACACCCGGACAGCTATTCAAGTTATCACCTCTACCCGATTCTGGTACGGCCATCTGAAGATGGCGTCACACAAAAACAAGTGTATGAGGCCATGCACAAAGCCGGCATACAAGTGAACCTGCACTACATCCCGGTGTATTTGCAACCTTTTTACGCGGCCATGGGCTTCAAGCGAGGTTATTGCCCCAAGGCCGAGGCTTACTTCAAACAGACCATCAGTATTCCTTTGTATGCGAATTTACAGGCAGACCAGCAATCCAGGGTCATCAAACAATTGTTCACGGCTACAACCATAGACAGTGCTCGCTTTAAGGAAAAATTGATCGCATGAACATCGCCATCATCCCGGCACGCGGTGGCAGTCAACGCATACCGCGCAAAAACATAAAGCTGTTTCACGGAATGCCCATGATCGCCTGGTCCATACGGGCGGCTTTGGACAGCGCTTGTTTTGATCAGGTGCTGGTATCAACTGACGACGAAGAGATCGCTGCGATTGCCAGAGAGTATGGCGCGGACACACCTTTTGTACGTCCTACAGAATTGAGTGACCACCACAGCACCACAGGCGCAGTGATGGCACATGCGGTGCATTGGCTGCAACAACAAGGCCATGAACTGCAAGCCGCCTGCTGCCTGTATGCCACTGCACCTTTTGTGCAGGCGCAAGACATACGAAACGCCCTGCATCTGTTTCAGTCAGAAGAGCTCGACTATGTGTTCAGCGCCACGGCTTATGGCTTTCCGATCCAACGCGCTTTCCAACTGGATGCCAACGGCCGTGTACGCATGTTTCAACCGAAACACCTGTTGACCCGCTCCCAGGATTTACCTCAAGCTTTCCATGACGCTGCCCAGTTTTACTGGGGCACCACCGAGGCCTGGTTGGAGCAAAAACCGGTTTTTTCTAAAGACTCTGCGCCGCTGCTGTTACCCAGACACCGAGTACAGGACATAGACACGCAAGAAGACTGGCAACGTGCAGAGCTGATGTTTTCAGCTTGGCAAGCCACACATGATTCAAAAGAAAAGGTCAATGCATGAACAAGCACACTTACGCCACACCGCAGGAACAGTTTTGGGCCGGTGAATTCGGCACCGCTTACATAGAGCGCAACCAGGGAGACAAACTGCTGGCGGCCAATCTGGATTTTTTTGTCAAGTCCTTGCGCCAAACTCGGCAACTAAAAAGCTGTATCGAGTTCGGCGCCAACATAGGCATGAACCTCAAAGCCTTGAATTTATTGTTCCCGGGGTTGGAAGCCCACGGCATTGAAATCAACAGTGAAGCTGCTGCACAACTGGCGCACACCATTCCCGCCGCCCGTGTGTACAACCAGTCGATACTGGATTTCAATGCAAGCCAAAGCTGGGATCTGGCCTTGATCAAAGGCGTGCTGATTCACCTGAACCCCGAGGTATTACCGGCCGTTTACGACAAACTGGTGGCTGCCACGGGGCGCTACCTGCTGGTGGCCGAATACTACAACCCCTCACCTGTGACCATCAATTACCGGGGCCACACCGACCGCTTGTTCAAACGCGACTTCGCCGGAGAAATCATGGACAGACATCCGCACATGCAATTGCTGGACTATGGTTTCAGCTATCGCAAAGATCCGAATTTCCCGCAAGACGACATCACCTGGTTTTTAATGGAAAAGAGCCCCCAATCATGAAAGCAGTCATACGCGCAGACGCCTCCACCCACATAGGCAACGGCCATGTCATGCGATGCCTGACGCTGGCCAAGGGTTTGGTCAACATAGGCGTCGACACCACATTCATATGCCGCCCGCTGCCGGGCGATCTGATCAGCTACATACAGTCACAAGGCCTGACCGTACTGATGCTGCCTGAGTTGGCTGCATTGCCCTACGGTACGACTACCGATCCTGAAAAGCTATTGCCGCACTGGCAGCAGGATGCCGAAGAATGTCTGGCATTGTTGGCTAACCACGAAACCCATTGGTTGATCGTTGACCACTACGGTCTGGACGTATCCTGGCACCAGGCCATGCGCACTGCCTGTCATCAGATTCTGGTGATGGATGACCTGGCCAACCGGCCGCTGGACGCAGACGCATTGCTGGACCCAAACCCGGGCCGGCAGTCTGCCGACTACGATGCTTTTGTACCTGTCGAATCACCCAAATACATAGGCCCGGCTTATGCGATTTTGAAACCGGACTTTGCCGCGCTGCGCGCCCAAAGTCTGAGCAGACGTACGCACGCTGAAGGTTTGCATATTCTGGTCAGCCTAGGCGGTGTGGATGCACATAACGTCACTGAATCTGTTTTGCAGGCCCTGGAACAAGCTGCTCTGCCGGATGAAACACGCATCACGGTGGTTCTCGGATTGCATGCGCCCTGGCGCAGCAGTGTGGAACAGACGGTCGCACGAATGTCATTCACCACGCAATTGATCACACACACAGAACACATGGCTGAATTGATGTGCGACGCCGACCTGGCCATTGGCGCCGCAGGCACCACTGCGCTTGAGCGCTGCTGCATGGGTTTACCCAGCATTCAGTTGGTACTGGCCGACAACCAGGCCACCGCAGCCACAGCATTGGCGCAGGCCGGTGCAGCCTTGACCATCCCCTTGCAACAGGACTTGAGCGAGGCCATCAACAACGCCTTGAGCCATATATTGCAGCCGGAAAACTTGTCGAATATGCAATTGGCCGCCGCAAACATGGTTGACGGCCAAGGCTGCCAACGCGTGCTCGACGAGGTCATGCATGTCGAATGAAGTTCTGACACTGCGAGAACTGTTAGAAGAGGATTTGCCTCAGGTGCTGACTTGGCGCAATCATCCGCAGGTGCGGCGCCACATGCTGACACAACACGAGATCAGCGCAGAAGAGCATTCGCAATGGTTCAACAAATTGCAGCAAGACCCCATGCGCCGTGCGGTACTGGTGCATGAGGGTGATCAGGCTTTGGGACTGGCACATTTCGCTCCAGTCAATCCTCATGGCGTGATGGACTGGGGCTTTTACCTGACACCACAGGCGCCTCAAGGATCGGGCAGCAAACTCGCCCGCAAAGCCTTGGAGTTTGCCTTCAAACAACAAGGCTGGCACAAAGTCTGCGGACAAGTTGTTTCCATCAATGCGGCGTCGCGACGGTTCCATTTGAAGCTGGGTTTCACGCTCGAAGGCGTGATGCGGCAACAAGCGTTTATTGCCGATGAATGGCTGTCTTTATGGTGTTACGGCTTGCTGGCATCTGATTGGAAGCCGGTATGAACACAGCCGGCACGCATTTGAATATTCAGGGCCGCTTGATCGGACCGGGCCATGCCCCGTATGTGATCGCAGAGATGTCGGCCAACCACAACGGGCAGATCAGCACTGCGTTTCGCCTGATCGACGAGGCCAAACGCGCCGGCGCAAACGCCGTGAAACTGCAAACCTATACGCCTGACACCATCACGCTTAACAGCGATGCACCGGACTTTTGTATCAGCGGCGGCTTGTGGGACGGCAGAACCTTGTATGACTTGTACCGCGAGGCGCACATGCCCTGGGACTGGCACAAGCCTTTGTTTGACCACGCGCGCCATACCGGCATCACTATTTTCAGCTCACCGTTTGACAGCACAGCTATCGATCTGCTGGAAGACTTGAATGCACCGGCTTACAAAATCGCATCCTTTGAAGCGATTGATTTGCCGTTGATACGCTATGCGGCATCTACCGGCAAACCCATGATCATCTCTACCGGCATGGCTGATGCCGATGAAATTCAAGAAGCGGTTGACACCGCACTGGGCGCGGGTTGTAAGCAACTGGCCCTGCTGTATTGCGTCAGCGGCTACCCTGCCCCGGCAGCTGATTACAAATTACGCACACTGCAAGACATGGCGACCCGCTTCGGCTGCGTCACAGGTTTGTCCGACCATACGCTGGACAACACCACGGCGATTGCCAGCGTGGCATTGGGTAGTTGCATCATTGAAAAACATTTCACTTTAGACCGCCATGCAGGCGGTCCTGACGACAGCTTTTCACTCGAGCCCGCCGATTTGAAACAACTCTGCGAAAGTGCACACACCGCATGGCAATGCCTGGGCGACGTGGACTACGGCCGCCAATCCAGCGAAAAAGCCAATGTGCAATTCCGCCGCTCTTTGTATTTCGTCAAGGATTTGAAAGCCGGCGACGTGATCACCGAAGACGCGGTGCGCAGTGTGAGGCCGGGGTATGGATTGGCACCCAAATTTTTGAGTGAAATTATCGGACGCACAACACAAATAGCTATTCAAGCAAATACTCCGATTAAATGGAACACAATTCTTACAAAGAATGTTTTTTGATGACGCATAAATGTAAGAAATAAATTAATTATTTCATTTAAGAAAATGGATTTTAATTATTATTCAGACGCATTAATCATTTATAGCATCAAGTCTTTAAGTATTTTAGCACTTAGAATATTATAAAAATTAAATACATTCAAGAAAATCTATATAAAAAATATAAATTTATAAATAAGTCAGGTAACTTTTATACTTTTGATAGAGTTAATTAAGCTATCAAAAGAAGGGAAATGATTAGATGAGCAACCAGAGACTATTTTAAAATCCCAGCAATTAAAATAATTGCCGAGTTTTGAATTGAGTTCCCAAATCTTATGAGTCATTGTAAAATTAAAAATATCAGGATAATGATCATAATAGTACCAAATACCACCTTGTGAGCCTAAAGTGTATTGAGCAACTTGACCAGCTCCTGACCACTCTGAAATTAATAATTTACACCGCGTATCTTTTAACAATGTACTATAGACTTTAAGATCCTCTGTGAAAAAAAGATTAGTTATAGTTGGGAGTTGTTTTTTAAGATCCTCTGTACGTGATGTAAATATAATCTTAACTAATTCTAAAGGCAATGAGTCTAAAATTAATTTGAGCTTATCAATTGATGCGCTATAACGATGATGAATAATAATAAATAAAGGAAGTTCTTTAGGAATTAGTTGGTTAATTTCATTTTCAGTTGAAAAATTAAAATTCTGCGCAAGTTCAACAAAGCGTTCATTCCAGTATTTATCTGGAACAGCATAGCCAATGTTTGACATTTCACTGGATGTGCCAAAAGTGCAGTACGTAGGTGGTAAAGCATAGTCTGATAAATTAATTATTTGATAATCTATAAACCGATTTATTTTAGTAAAAACAGAGGATGAAAGAGATAAGTACTCGGAGGGTTTTTTGGGTGGTTGTATCGGATGTTGCAGTTCAGGAAGAATTGAAAAATCGAATACTTGATGAGGCGATAAAAGTGATTCATATAAAAATCGCCTATCAGATAGGCCAGTAATAACGCAGTCACCTTCAGATTGCAAAAGGAAGTTTCTGCTAATCATGTCGACAACAATATTGCGGCCAACGTGAATTTCATGCCCCAAATGCTGAGGAGGTAGAACCACAAGACGAGGTTTTCTAGACATCATTCTTTTAATAGTTAGTTGGAGTGCAAGCCACCTAAAAACAAGTTATTTGATGAGGAATTATCAATAAGCTGATTTTTTGGCCAGAATGAAATGATTTTTTCACAGTGATTGATAATAAAATCATTAAATTCAGAAGTCTCAAACATTTCGTGGTTTGTAAGTTGTACCATATAATCAAATTTGTTATTGAGTTGTCCATATTGATTAATAACTTGTATGCTGTGAATAACCTCATTTACTTTGGGATCCAAAATAGCGATGTTATTACGCTGAATGCCTAAATCAATCAAACCTTGCACAATTTGGAAAACAAATGATCCTCTTGTATCACTTGTTACAGGTTTACCTTTGAAAGCCGCGCCGCAAACAAGTACTTTTGTATTTATTTTTACTCCATGCTTGGCAATAAAATCTATTGCTTTACTTGGAAAATCTTCATTTAAATGCCGAGCGTGCAATAGAAGTTCTGAGTGTTTTCCTTGAAAACTTTGGGCGAGAATATAAGAATCTTTTTCAAGGCAAGGCCCACCCACCAAACCAGGTAGTGCAATCTTGTTACGGTCGTACCGGAAATTAGCTAATGAAATAAGCTCATTTACATTAACACCATGCTGATTTGAAATCAAAGCCAATAGGTTCGCAAATGCAAAGTTTAAATCGCGAAATGAATTTGAAGCAAGTTTGATTAATTCTGCTGTTTCAAGGTTTTTAGCTTTTATAACACTCTGTGTGATGGTGCTGAAATAGCTTTGAGCCATTTGTTCGGCTAGCGCAGAATTACCAGAAACTATTTGAGGAAGTGTTGATAACTCTTCCAAAGCCTTACCTTCAATTGTGCGTTCTGGGCAAAAACTCAAATTTGTAATTGAAGGAATATGCTCAATTAAGTGTCTAGATGTACCAACAGCAACAGTTGATCTGAGAATAATCAAATCTGAATCGGTCATATAGCTAGCTACTTCTCGCGTTACATCCTCAACAGGACCAAGCAAAGCTTTAGAGTCAGCACCAAGGGGAGTGCCCAAACTGATGATGTAAATAGACGAATTGAGTACAGTTGCTTTAGACAATTCGTTCATGCTTATAAACGCTATGTCTCCGCGCTTTTCAAATAATGTATCTAGACTCTCTTGCAGCCCGGCTTCATAAAATGTAGAAACCCGTTGATTCAACTTTGAAACAGTACTCGGATTAATATCAACGAAGAAAACTTCATGCCCGACACGAGCTGAAGCTACTCCTAGTGTTAAGCCTACATAGCCTGCACCAACAATAATGACTCGGCTCAAAATAGTCCAGCCTTGGTTGCTTGTGCAACCCATTGACATACTTCTGCAACTGAATCCTCTAAGGATACTTGTGCTTCAAAGCCCAGAAGATCACGAGCTTTAGATACATCAGGAACACGTTTTTGCACATCATATTCATAAGGCGTTTCGGATAAAAATTCAGGCGAACCTGACTCAAAGTGTGACCAAACAAGTGAAGCCAGTTCATTGACTGTAGTGGCTCTTGAAGTTGAAATATTAAAATCTTGATTAAGCGCATTCGGGTGATCTAGACAGATACGAATTCCCTTGGCTATATCAGTTCCGTGTGTATAGCAACGTACCTGACTTCCATCACCAAGAATATGCAAAGGCCGCTGACCTTTAACCATTTTTTGAACCAAATCGGGGAGTACATGCGATAAAGCTAAGCTGATATTTCCACTTGGAATGATATCCTCTGTCAAGGCTTTTTGTTCACCAATACCTACACAATTGAATGGCCTAACGATAGTGAAAGGAACACCGTATTGTTCAAAAGCTCCTTTTGCAAAAAACTCACTGGCTAATTTCTGAAAACCGTAAGTGCTCATTGGAACTGGAATTTCTGTGATGTCAGATTCCTTTGACGGGTAGCGATCAGTACGCTCATAAACCATACTAGAACTGAGAACCAAAACTTTTTTAAGGCCTCCTTTCTTATAAAGTTTTATAGCGCTATCAAATGTAGATGCCATAATTCTTTCATTACTTGCAAGCAAGTCATATGCGTATTTGTGAAAGTATGAAATACCACCAATCATCGCGGCACACGCAATGATGTAATCACAACCTTCCGAGGCTTCGTCCATGATTTTCTGGTCTTGGACATCGCCCACGATAAGCTTGAAATTAGGGTGATTAAAATAATCGCGTTCTACACGTCCATATTTAGAAAAATTATCAACGCAAACAACTGAATGGCCCGAATTGAGAAGTTCTTCAGTTGTATAGCTTCCAATAAAACCCGCACCGCCTGTGATTAATATCCGCATTTTCATTTCCTTTGCAATTTATGAATGTAATAATGTTCAATGTTTTCAATAGCCGTATTTCGAATTCGATTAGCCTTTGAGAAAAAATGAATGTAATCTCTTAATCTTTGCGAATCAACATCATCCGCACTCACGGTATATAGAAGATCCTGATTAATCCACATCGCAATATTAGCTAATTGAAGTGACCAAAGGGAATCTTCCAGAGAAACAATGTTTTGCTGTCGATCAGTGGCTTCTTTGGCAAGTAGGATATGTTTCGCCGGAAGAGATTTATTCAGTGCGCTCATAACACTGCTCAATTCAAGCGAAACGTTGCCAAGGCTTTTATGCAGTAAAGGCTTATGGTGAATGCTGTCAGGTGAAGTAAACAACATCTTGCAATTCAATATCGTCAGCCTATCCCACAATATCCCAGGTGAATTCATCCCATCTTCAAAATCTGTTGTTTGTCTAAACTCAGTGTTCTGTATCAAATTTACACAATAATGTTTAAACTCTGTAAAGTGAGATTTACCAAATGCTTCTAATAGCGGAATTGACTCGGCAGCTTCAAAGTTAACCGGCAATTGAAATACAAATACTTTCCAAGACTCTCGTAAGTCTAAAAGTATTTTGTCTTCTAGTTGGCTCAATGATATCAATTACATCTCCAAATTTTTACTGGTTACCAGAAATTATCAAAAAAACATCGATCAAGAATTTCATCAAAATGCATTTAAAACAAAAATCAAGTATTTATTTCCTATCTCGCTTTAACAATATATTGAAAAACCGATGCATCAGCTCTAGCAGTTTTGGGGTCAGCGCCAGTCGTAGCAGCTAGATTCTCGATAATGTCTAAGAATTTATCTGCATTTGGCTGATGTACGTAGCGAGGAACTATCTCAGTAATTTCAAATCCAGCACCTTGAAGTAATTCAATTATTGTTTGTCTAGTGAAAAATCTAATATGAGTTCTATCCAGCAACCCCGCGTCTGCATAACGCCAGTCTCCAATAGAAAGACGAGCTTGCATCGACCAATGTTGTGCATTGGGAATACAACATGCAATTTGCCCGTCCGCCGGCAGAATAGAACGAACCTTTTTCAAAACACTCCAAGGATCATATAGATGCTCTAAAACATCACCAAAAACCCATAAATCGTATTTAGCAAGCTGATTCCAAGTTTCGGAGTCGAATTCTTCTATGTTGCCAACAATACATTCAGAGCAATGCTGTTTAGCAATCTCAGCATTTTCGGCAACTATTTCTACACCCAAATAATATTCTGGTGCAGCCCGTATGTGAAATTCTTTTGCGATTACGCCAACACCGCACCCAATATCGATAACACGCTTTGCTGTTAACGGCAATACATCAATTAAGTCAGGACTTCGCTGGTATTGAGTTTGAGTTTGATTCATGGTATCCCTTTGATCTTACATGTATAAAATTATTTTTATATATGCAGAAACTATGCCCAAGACCTGATTTTGATCAATTTATTTTTATTGGTTTTGTAAAGTACAAAAAAAACAATTATATTTATTACTTTATAATTATTAAAAACGGCAATCATTTTGAAAGCACGCGGCAAATATCATCCTTACAGGATGGTAAAAGTTTGCCAGTGTGTTGATAAGTCGACATACCTTCTATGCCTTGAACGCGATGCTGTACTTTGCAGGCCACAACTTTAGACTATACCTGACGAAACTTAAGCTTCTTTGCTTTGCTTCTAATTTTAGGATTGGATTGCTGAAGGTTGCCAAGGCGCTATCTCTATCGTAGCTGTCGTGCTATCGTTTTTCAGCCTGTATTATAAAATATTCAGGGAAAAAAAGAAAATGACATCCGTATATTTTTTATTTAACATTAAATTATGTTTTTTTAAATATATAGTATTAATATAAACTGAATATTTATTATTGATTTAATATACTACTTTTTTGAAATTAGATAAAACGCCTTCTGAAATTTTTTGAAATTCAAGAACATGGCTAAAGTCATTAGTTTTCTTAAACATTTTTTTTAATTCATCGCATTTATTTGCTTGATCTAAGTATTTATACATCACTCCTCTACCTGCTTTGTCATGGTTAATTGGAATAGATTTAACCTTTAAATTTAAATGATTAAATAGAATAGATGGTATACATTCTATTAAAAAAACTTTTCTTTGTACACCATTGTTATATTGCGTAGGATAATTAAGTGCTTTTTTTAGAGAAATGTCACTGCCTGTTTCAGCATAATGATAAACAATATCAACTATTTCTAACCATTTTTTCCAATATGAAGCTTTTCCAATAACGTAATTGCTGTAGGCAAGTTGACTTGAATCAATTAATTGTAAATTTATATTTAAATCCAAACCAACTTTGTCTATGATTTTTTGTGTCGTATCTAGGGTTCCTGGATCTGAAAAATCCATTCCGTAAACAGGATTCAGAAAAAAAGCACCGACTTCAGCCTGCGGACAGATAAAATACGCTTCGGTATCTTCATTATCAGTACTGATAAAATGCCTTAATTCTGAAGAACTGCGTCCTGTTTTTAGTAAAAAACGCGGTGAAAAAAAACCATAATAATCATTATCATCTAATTTATTATTTTTCAAATAATTGCGGATCGGCCAAGACTCAAACCAATCCGGTCTTTCGTTTGCCAGGTTGTCCAGAAACGTAAACCCCGGTTGCAACAATTCCATGGTTTCAATTGAATATCCAATATGAAATAAATGAACTATGGATTTATTCACGACCCCGCTCCTTCCCGCTTAGAAGTTATGCTTTCTATTAATAACTCAAGTTGACTAGACAGGTTATTCTGGTTGCGGGCAGAGCGGATTTTCAACCGCAAAGCTGCGGTCTGCTCTACAGATATATTTGAGATAAACCTCACGCGTTCGGCATAATCTTTGGCGTTATCTACACAAAAATATTCCAAATCCAAAGAACTGAGAATACTCAAACCCATGCGCGAGACCATGGTCTTGCCATACATGGTCACCATGGGCAAGCCG
>Ga0214919_10010391_pt1 | contig 11807 bp, 12 predicted proteins | sample LL1503_MetaG_FD_177994 | JGI IMG/M metagenome (GOLD analysis project Ga0214919, IMG submission 177994) | Freshwater microbial communities from Lake Lanier, Atlanta, Georgia, United States - LL-1503 | ecosystem: Environmental > Aquatic > Freshwater > Lake | place: USA: Georgia | collected...
GCGACGGGGCTCGACCCCGCGACATCCCGGACCACAACCGGGTGCTCTACCAGCTGAGCTACGCCCACCATGAGGTGCTAATACTACCCGCCAATACGTTCGGCGATCTCCTTTAATTGTGCAGATTCGGGGCCTGGGGCTGCGACAAATACTGCTTCGCGATAGTACTTCAACTCTGAGATGGAATCTTTAATATCACCGAGCGCGCGGTGGTTACCGGTCTTTGCTGGAGCTGCAAAATAAACTCGTGGAAACCAACGTCGCGCTAACTCTTTAACCGATGACACATCGATGGTGCGATAGTGCAAGAAGTTATTAAGCGCCGGCATATCGCGGGCGATAAAAGAGCGGTCAACGCTGACAGAATTTCCGGCTAGTGGTGATTTACCTTCAGTGGCGCCGGATGCAACAAGGTACTCAAGAACTTTCGCTTCTGCTTCGGCTGCAGAGATTCCTTTAGGAATTTCTGTAATCAAGCCCGAGTTAGTATGCATCTCGGTTACGTATTCATTCATCGAAGCAAGTTGTGCATCCGTTGCCTTGATGACCACATCGACACCTTCGCCGATGACGTTGAGTTCGCTATCTGTGACGAGGACGGCGATTTCAACTAGCACGTCTTTTTCGAGGTCGAGCCCGGTCATCTCACAATCAATCCAGATCAGATGCGGGTGCTCAAGTGCCATGAGGCAAATGTATCGGCATGAGGGGATTCGGGATTAATTTCACCACCCGTTCACCTTCTCGTAACCATTCATCTGCCCATTTTCTCTGGGGAAATAGCAGTATCACCCTCGTGAGCACAGCCGCACCGACCTTGCCTCCAAAGCGCGTCATTACGACGAAGCCTAGATTTTCCGACAAAGTTTTTCGTGCAGTTGTTACAACTGGTGGTTTTTCTTCACTAGTTATTCTCGGATTAATTTCAATATTTTTATTAACAAATAGTCTTGGTGTTTTTAAAAATGAAGGATTCAAATTCATAACAGGTTTTGATTGGATTGGACCACAACCAGAAGCAGGACTTCCATCGCAATACGGAATTGGTGCGATGTTGTGGGGCACAGTTGTTATTGGTTTGATTGCACTCTTCTTTGGTTTTCCAATCTCTGTTGGCGCCGCACTATTTCTGTCGTACTACGCACCCGAGTGGCTGAAGAAACCGATGGTCTTAGTAATCGATGTTATGGCGGCAATTCCTTCTATTGTCTTTGGATTGTGGGGCTTCTTTGTACTAATGCCACACGCTGAATACTGGGCCAAACTTATTCATAAATATTTGGGTTTTATCCCAATTTTTGATGTACCCGCTCCAGCCTTTACACGGTCACCATTTATTGCAGGTCTTGTGCTTGCAATCATGATCATTCCAATTATTACTTCTATCTCGAGAGAAATATTTGCTCAAACTCCACTTGATCGCATTCAAGCAGCGTATGCACTCGGTGCAACGAAATGGTCAATGATTCGCTCCGTTGTTTTTCCTTACGGCCGTGGTGGAGTAATTGGTGGTGCAATGCTCGGACTTGGACGTGCAATTGGTGAAACAGTCGCCGTATATACAGTGCTTAATATTGTGTATGACATTCGTATTGAAGTTCTTCTCAGTGCTGGTGGTTCCGTGGCATCCATGATTGTAAATAAATTCGGTGAAGCAAACCCTGAAGAGGTTAAAGCTTTAATGGCTGCAGGATTCGTACTGTTCTTGGTAACTCTTGCCATCAACTTCCTTGCGAATATCATTATTAGTAGAACGGCGCGCAAAGGATGAGCACAACATTGACTCAGCCTGTCAAACCGTGGCGCATAAATTTCAAGCAGGCGTGGCCAGAAATCGTTGGCGCTATTGCTGCTCTGATATTGACCTACGCAATAGTTAATGTTTCGCCACTTAAGGGCAAGCTTGGTTTTGTCGTAACACTCGTGTTTGTAGCAACTTTTGTTGCCGCCGCAGTTTCTTGGGTACGTCGTGACCGAAAAGCCGCCTTTAACTCCATAAGTACTGTCATGGTTTACATCGCCGGTCTATTTGTAATCTTTCCACTTGGCTCAATCCTTTACGAAATAATTCACCGAGGTATTGCTGGTTTGTCGTGGGGCATGTTCACGCGAGACATGGCCGTTACTGCGTCAGATGCTCCACTTTCTGAGGGCGGAATTCTTCATGCTGTCATTGGATCTCTATATATCGTGGCACTTGCAACTGTATTTAGTGTTCCGATTGGATTATTGACTTCACTTTATCTAACAGAAATTAAAGGTAAGGCAGCTGGCACAATTCGTTTCTTTGTCCAGGCTATGAGCGGAATTCCATCTATCGTGGCAGGACTATTTATTTATGCAATCTGGATGATTGCGCTAGGTAATCAGTACTCAGCTTTTGCAGGAGCAATGGCTCTGGCAATTCTCATGATTCCAACTGTCGCCCGCACATCGGAAGAAGTTCTCAAACTAATTCCTGGAGATTTGCGCGAAGCAGGTTTAGCTCTAGGTGGAACACAGTGGCGAACAGTTGCAATGATTATTTTGCCTGCGGCACAAAGTGGACTAATTACTTCCGTAATTCTTGGTATCGCCCGCGTGGCCGGTGAAACTGCACCGTTGCTCCTAACTATGGGTGGAGCTGATGCGGTAAATCTCAATCCATTTAACGGAAACAGTTCGGCAATTCCTTTTTATGTATGGAAGAACTTTTCTATGGGCACTGAGGTATCCATCCAACGCGCATGGTCTGGTGTTTTGGTTTTAATGATCATCGTTCTAATTTTCTTCTCATTAACCCGTTTTTTATCTAACCGAAAAGGCCGCTTTTAATATGTCAACGATCCAGGGAGCACAAAAAATGAGCCAAACCAATCCAGTGAACTCGCTCGCAAGTGTTGCAGCAGCTCGTTCTCCGCATGTGCAGTCACAGCACACAGCAGGTACGGGGCTTGAGGCTCGCAATATTCATGCATGGTTTGGTGACAAGCATGTGATTGACAACGTCACTTTAGATTTCTTTCCTGGAACAGTCACCGCTCTTATAGGTCCATCAGGATGCGGAAAGTCAACGTTTATTCGAATCCTAAATCGCATGCACGAATTTATCCCTACTGCAGCAATGGCTGGAGAAGTGCTTCTAGAAGGTACAGATATTTACAAACCGGGTACAGATGTGACAAAGATTCGCCTTGGAATCGGAATGGTGTTCCAAAAGCCAAATCCATTCCCATCTATGACAATTAAAGAAAACGTTCTCTCCGGTTTAAAGCTTGCTCAACTTAAGGTTTCTAATCAAGATGAATTGCTGGAAAGCTGCTTGGTTCGTGCTGGACTTTGGAGTGAAGTTAAAGATCGCTTAAACGAATATGGCGGCGCACTATCTGGTGGTCAACAGCAACGTTTATGTATCGCGCGCTCGCTAGCTGTGAGTCCTCAAGTTTTGCTCATGGACGAACCATGTTCTGCCCTTGATCCAGGCTCAACTCTTCGCATTGAAGAGACAATTCGTGAGCTATCTTCATCAATGACCATCGTTATCGTGACACACAATATGCAGCAAGCAGCTCGTGTATCAGATCGCACCGGATTCTTCTTATCAGATGGCGGTCCAGGTCGCTTAATTGAATGTGCCTCAACCTCTGAGATCTTCTCTAATCCGAAAGATAAGCGAACCGAGGATTACGTCACTGGTCGATTCGGCTGAATTCATTCACCAATTGTTAACTTAACTTACATAACTTGTTTGCTTAGAAAAACCCCTTTGTTAGGTGCATTTGAATACTTTTCCTCTACTCGTAGTTCTCACACATGGAGGAATAAATGATTTCACGCAAGAAACTGGCGATCATTGCGATAGCCGCTTCTTCAGTAATTCTGTCTACAAATCCAGCTTTTGCTGGAACAACTCTTAACGGTAGCGGTGCAACATTCGCACTTCCACTAATCGATGCATGTAAAGCAGATTATGCAACTGCATCAGGAAACACAATTAACTACCCAGGTGGTGGATCAGGTAAGGGTCGTACAGACTTTGCTGCTGGATTAGTTGACTTCGCAGGTTCAGATGCACCTTATTCCTCAGGTGAACCATCAAACCTAATTTATGCACCAATTTACGCAGCTCCAATCGCTGTCATGTACAACTTGCCAACTGTTAAGGAGCCTATCTACTTAACTCCAGCAACAATTGCAAAGATTTTCTCTGGCTACATCACAAATTGGAATGATCCAGCTATCGCTGCTGATAATGAACGCGTGGTTAAGACTCCAATTTTCCAGACGAAGAAAATTACAACAACAAACAAGGGCAAGAAAGTTACAAAGACTGTTCCAGTTCTTGACAAAAAGGGACAAGCAATTGTTAAGTCTTACAACACTAAGACTGTAAACATCGATCTACCAAACCAGGCAATTACTGTTTGGTACCGCGCTGATACTTCAGGTTCTACTGAAAACTTTGGTCGATTCCTAAAGGGTGCAAATGCTGGTGCAAACGAGCGCTTGTGGCCAAAGGCTCAGAATCAATCTTTCCAACTTCAGACACCAAATAACGTGTCAACATTCTTTAACTTCCAAAGCGCTTCAGGATCTGCAGCTGTGGCCGCAGGTGTTGCTAGCAAGGTTGGCTCAGTTACATATAGCGAATTAAGCTTCGCAATCGCTAATAAGCTTCAGGTTGCATATGTTCAAAATGCCAATGGTGAGTTTGCTGCGCCAGACGCTGCAGGAACATCACTATTCCTAGGTGGCGGAACAATCAATGACAACGGAACAGTTTCTGTTGACTTCCAAAAGAAGATTCCTGGTGCATACCCACTAGGTACAACTTCTTACGGTCTTGCGTATGCATCAGGAAAAGATGCTGCAAAGCAAGCAGCAGTTGCATCTTGGTTCACATATGTACTCGAACAGTGCCCAACAAAGTACCCAGAAAAGGGCTTTGCGCAACTAACTGGTCCACTTGCAGACAAGGCGAAAGCTCAGATTGCAAAGATCAAGTAATTAATCAGTAACAAAAATATCCCGGCTTCGATTGTTGAAGCCGGGATATTTTTTATTTGCGTGCCTGGCAGGAATCGAACCTGCGACAACCCGCTTAGAAGGCGGGTGCTCTATCCGACTGAGCTACAGGCACCTGTATGTACACGGGCAAGTCTACCGATAAGAACTAGTAAGGTTTCGTCCTATGGCTGAGTTCATTTACACGATGAAGAAAGCGCGTAAAGCGCACGGCGAAAAAGTAATTCTTGATGACGTCACACTCATGTTTTTACCTGGCGCCAAGATAGGTGTTGTTGGTCCAAATGGTGCGGGTAAATCAACAGTTCTTCAGATCATGGCCGGATTACAGCAACCTTCAAATGGTGAAGCATTTTTAACACCGGGATACACAGTCGGAATTTTGTTGCAAGAACCCGTACTAGATGAGACAAAAACAGTTCTCGAAAATGTGCAAGAAGGTGTTGCCGAAACAATTGGTTTGCTCAATCGTTTTAACGCCGTATCTGAAGAGATGGCAAATCCAGATGCTGATTACGACAAGTTATTGGCTGAAATGGGAACACTTCAGGAACAACTTGATCATCGCAATGCTTGGGATTTAGATTCACAACTTGAGCAAGCGATGGATGCACTTCGCTGCCCAGCCCCAGATGCTGATGTTAAAGTTTTATCTGGTGGAGAAAAACGTCGCGTTGCTCTGTGTAAATTGCTTTTACAAGCCCCAGATTTGTTGCTTCTTGACGAACCAACAAACCACTTAGACGCTGAATCTGTCTTATGGCTCGAACAGCACCTGAGCAAATATCCGGGCACGGTTGTGGCGATTACTCACGATAGATACTTCTTGGACAACGTTGCACAGTGGATTCTCGAACTCGATCGAGGTCGCGCTTATCCTTACGAAGGAAATTACACGACATATCTTGAAACAAAATCTGCTCGCCTTAAAGTTGAAGGTCAAAAAGATGCAAAACGCGCAAAACGTTTGGCAGAAGAACTGGATTGGGTTCGCCAAAATGCAAAGGGACGTCAGACAAAGTCCAAAGCACGTCTTGCTCGTTACGAAGAAATGGCCGCCGAAGCTGACAAGATGCGCAAACTTGATTTTGAAGAAATTCAGATTCCACCTGGACCGCGTCTTGGAAATGTTGTTGTTGAAGTCGAACACTTATCTAAGGGATTTGGTGATCGTTTACTTATTGATGATCTTTCATTTACTTTGCCACGCAACGGAATTGTTGGAGTCATCGGTCCAAATGGTGCGGGTAAAACAACACTCTTTAAAACAATTATGGGAATGGAAACTCCAGATAGCGGCACGGTCAAAGTTGGCGAAACAGTAAAGATTTCTTACGTGGATCAGTCACGTGGCGGAATTGATCCAAAGAAATCTCTCTGGGAAGTTGTCTCGGACGGTTTGGATTTCATCAAAGTTGGACAAGTTGAAATGCCATCTCGTGCATATGTGTCTGCATTTGGTTTCAAAGGTCCGGATCAGCAAAAGCCTGCAGGTGTTTTATCTGGTGGAGAACGCAACCGCTTAAATCTTGCTCTGACTCTTAAATTAGGTGGCAACCTATTGCTACTTGACGAACCAACGAATGATTTAGATGTTGAAACACTTGGTTCACTTGAAAATGCCTTGCTCGAATTTCCTGGTTGCGCCGTAGTCGTTTCTCACGATCGTTGGTTCCTAGACCGCATTACAACTCACATATTGGCTTACGAAGGCGATTCAAAGTGGTTTTGGTTTGAAGGAAACTTCGAATCCTACGAAAAGAATAAAATCGAACGTCTCGGTGTTGATGCAGCACGTCCACATCGTGTCACGTACCGAAAGCTCACTCGTTAATGCGCCATATAACTAAAGTTCACGTGCGCTGGGATGATCTTGATGCGTTCGGTCATATTAATAATGCAAAGTACTTAACGTATGCCCAAGAAGCACGTTCAGATTTCACATGGTTTTCACGTCAAAAAGCTGGCAAAAATCCTTTGCTTGCAGACATGGTTGTAGCACGAGCAGAAGTAGATTACATAGAACCAATTTATGACGGTGGCATGGATGCCGAATGCCAAATCTGGATTACGAGAATCGGAAACGCTTCCTTTGAAATGGAATACGAAATAATTCATAAAGGCGTGATTCGTGCACGTGTGAAGACAACTCAAGTTGCCGTATCTATTGAGACAAAGCGTTCTCGGCCACTAAGTGATGAAGAGCGTGAGTTTTTATCTGAATATCTCGAGGAACCAAAGTAATTGAGTAAGAAGCAGTTTCTGCACCCGGCATGGCTAGCGGTGGGTGTCACTTTCTTGACTCTTGTCACTACCGCTGGATTTAGAAGCGCCTCCTCCGTATTAATCATTCCGCTTGAAGATGCATTTGGTTGGGGCCGTGAACAAATTTCTCTGGCCATCGCAATCAACGTTTTAATCTACGGATTAGTTGCGCCTTTTGCAGCTGCGTTAATGGAACGTTTTGGAATTCGCAGAGTCGTAATGTCTGCACTCACCTCAGTTAGCATTGGTTCGGCCTTAACTATGTTTATGTCTGCACCATGGCAACTTATTGCGTTGTGGGGATTTGTGGTTGGTGCCAGCACTGGTGCAATGGCTTTAGTTTTTGCAGCAACTGTTGCTAATCGTTGGTTTGTTCAAAAACGTGGCATTGTCATTGGAATGCTCACGGCAAGTTCTGCAACCGGACAACTCATCTTTTTGCCAGGACTTTCATACATGGCTGAAATGAATGGCTGGAAGAGCGTTTCATCAACTATTGCAATTGTTTCTATTGCACTTGTTCCAATCATTTGGCTATTCCTTAAAGAAAAACCAGCAGATGCTGGCGTACTTCCCTATGGAGCACCAGATAACTGGAGTGCGCCCGCTAAAAATCCTATGAGCGCTGGTGCATTAGCCATAGATACTCTCAAGCAAGCGAGTAAGAAAAAAGATTTCTGGTATTTATTTGGTTCATTCTTTGTTTGTGGCTTATCAACAAATGGTTTGATTGGAACACACTTTATTCCCGCAGCTCATGATCATGGAATGGGTACAACAACTGCAGCGAGCTTGCTGGCACTTGTTGGAGTTTTTGATTTAGTTGGAACAATCGCATCTGGTTGGCTGACGGATAAATACGACCCACGAAAGCTCCTCTTTTTTTATTACGGATTCCGCGGCCTTTCGTTACTTCTACTTCCATCAATTCTCTTTTCATCTGTTCACCCATCAACTCTTGTCTTCGTAATTTTTTATGGGCTTGATTGGGTTGCAACTGTGCCACCAACAATCATGTTGTGCCGCACAATTTTGGGGCCCGAACGTGCCACCGTTATTTATGGTTGGGTCTTTGCGGCACACCAGATAGGCGGCTCACTTGCAGCATTTGGAGCAGCCGTACTGCGAGTTAAATTTGGTGATTACGCAATCGCGTTCTATATCAGCGCGCTAATGTGCTTGATCACTTCATACTTCGTTCTGCAGATTGCTAAAGGTCAATCTCGCGAGGCAATAACTTCATGAGCACCTTGTATGAAGAAATAGGCAGTGCAGCTTTCGAACAGCTAGTTTCACACTTCTACGCATTGGTATCAATAAATCCAGTCATCGCCCCGATGTATCCAAAGGATGATTTGCATGGAGCAGCGCTACGTTTAAAAATGTTTCTTGAACAGTATTGGGGTGGTCCAACTACATATACCGAAGAGCGCGGGCACCCAAGACTTCGTATGCGCCATTCAGAGTTTCATATCGACACAAAAGCTCGAGATGAGTGGCTCTCTTGCATGAGAGAGGCTGTTGCAGATTTAAAAATTCGAGAAGATCTAAAGAATCAATTATGGGAATACCTGGAAATGGCAGCCAATGCCATGGTCAATCAACCAGATTGAGAAAGATTTCCGACCTTTAGGATTTCGCCATTTCGTAAATACCAGAGCGTTCCATTCTCGTCGCGAACAGTTGTAATTCTCAAGCCAACTTTTTCTACAGTTCCTTTTACATCTAGGACATCGACTCTGTCACCAACTCCATATTGATCTTCGATGAGCATGAAAATTCCAGAAAGAATATCGCGCACCAATGTCTGCGCACCGAGTCCAAGTGCAACACCGATAACGCCAGCTGATGCAATGATTGGACCAAGATTAAATCCAAATTCACCAAGAATCATCGCAATAGCTAAGACCCAGATAATTGCATTAAGAGTGCTGGATAAAACTGTTCCAGTTGTGCGAGCACGTTCTTTTTGTCGAGCAACTGTATTAGTTGGTCCTGGCACTAAGTCAGCTGATGCCAGGCGCGTCATGGCACGATCAATTGCGCGTCCACCAAAAAATTGAGTGAAGAGAGCTCCCGCAATCACCAGCAAAATTCGCAAGGGGGAGCCGCTAAACCAATCCCAGATTTGTTGCAATCTCTCGCTCATAAATCACACTCTAACGAAATAGACATGAAAAATTTGCCTTGAAATGCCCCCTTGCCGGAGCCTTTTGGGGCAAGATAAACCAATCGGTGCGAGCCACGTGCTGAGAATCGGAGTGCAAATGTTGCGGACCCTGGTCCTAAATGCCACCTACGAACCACTTGGTGTTATTTCAGATCGCCGTGCGCTGATTCTCGTCTTGAACTCTCGCGCAACAATGGTTGAAGACTCTGGAACAGTTTTGCATTATGCATCGGGAGAAATTGCACTTCCGTCAGTTATTCGACTCAATAAATTTGTTCGTATCCCATATCGCCACTCAGTTCCACTTTCACGTCGTGCAATTTTTGCTCGTGATGGTGGCCGTTGTGTTTATTGCGCAGCACCAGCAACATCGATTGATCACGTGATTCCACGGAGTCGTGGCGGTGCGCACAATTGGGAAAACGTTGTTTCAGCTTGCCATCGTTGTAACCACACGAAGGCAGATAAACCCTTGAAAGATTTGGGTTGGCGTTTACGGACATTGCCTCGTGAACCCGTTGGAGCTGCTTGGAGAATTCTTGGTACCGGAAGAACTGATAAAGCTTGGCTTCCATATCTAGAGCCATTTGGTGTGGCAGCTGCGACTGCTTGATTAACCTAGACTTAGGGACATGATGAATCACCTTGCACGTACGTTGCACATGATTAACCAAGAAGACGGCACCATTCCTGGCGAACCACTAAGCGCTCTTCATACAATCATTACCTTTGTTGTGGTTCCTACGGCTCTCTTCTTGTTAATTTCATTAATTACTTACGTAGGTACCGCTCAACGCAAGAAGAGTGCAAAGTCTGTCATTACACACATCGAGTAATTAAGCATCCTTTTTCTGCGCACGAAGTGATCGTGCAAGAGCGTCGCGACCTTCCGAAATAACACGGCGCAGTGCATTAGGTGCATCTTTGCCTGTGACATCGAGCCATTTCTGAGCTTTTGCCAGAGTATCTTCGGTAACAACAAAGCTAGGAAAGAGCATCGTCGCAGTTGTTTCTGCGATTTCATATCCCTTGGTATTCCAAAGATCAACCAGGATTGCAAAGTATTGATCGATAAATGGCGTTAATAATTCAGATTGCATGGCCACGTTAAATCCACGGCATGTGTATGCATGAATCGTGTTACTTAAGCTCTCTTGTGTTACGGCTTTAAATGCCTTTTGCTTCGCTTGCGCTGTAGGAATTGCAGCGTGTGCCAACGCTCCATATTGCTTACCGTGAGCGGTGTTGTCCCTAGTGAGTTCGGCATCGATATCTGATGCCCCCAATAGGCCACGTTTTACTGCGCAGATTAATAAGTGCCAACGGATTTCTGCATCAACCGTGAGCCCTGCGATTGAACCACCAAGGATTTCCAGAATTTCTTCACCCTGTTCGGTAGTTGCTGCTGACTCTGCAAATCCACGTGCAAATGCAAGCTGGTGATCGCTTCCGGCTGGTGATGCTTTGAGGAATTTAAGAAGCGCATCAGCAACCGTTGCACGCAATGTTGCTCGGTGAGCAGGGGATGCATACTGCCAAATAGCAGTTTCAAGATTTGTTGTCGTTGCTGAAACTATTGAAATATCTGTTTCACTTCCGAGGGCATTGAGTGCAATAGCAATGTAATCAGATGCACTCAGTTCGCCATCACGAACTGAATCCCACAGTGAAGCCCAAATAAGAGCGCGTGCAAGAGGTTCATTTAAACCACCTAAGTGAGATTTCAGTGTTGCAATAGAGCGATCATCAAAGCGAAGTTTGGCGTATGACAAGTCTCCGTCGTTAATCAAAACTAAATCAGCTTCTTTTTCACCATACAGTTCGGATACTGCTGTCAGGGCGCCAGCAACGTCCAGTGCCACGCTCTTTCGCTTAACGAGAGATGCACCAGAGATATCAAAGAGAGCAACACGAAGTCGATGTGGACGTAGTTCTTTTGAACCGACTGGCATCGTTGGAGCTTCTTGCTGAATTGCAAGCTTCTTGTAAGCACCTGATTCAATTTCGATCGCTGGTCGAAGTGTGTTCACACCTGCTGTCTGCAACCATGTTGCTGCCCATGGCTTGAGATCACGGCCGCTTGTTGCTTCGAGTTCGACCATTAAGTCATTAAGAGTCGTGTTTTTAAATGCATGCTTTGTAAAGTAAATGCGCAGGCCTTTAATGAAGTTCTCGCGTCCAACATGTTCGACGAGTTGTTGAAGAACTGATGCACCCTTAGCGTATGAAATTCCGTCAAAGTTTGTCTTTACATCTTCGAGGTCTTTCATCTCTGTAGCAATTGGGTGCGTAGTTGAGAGTTGATCTTGGCGATACGCCCAGTTTTTACGAAGTGCATTGAACTCTGTCCATGCAGTTGTGTATTGAG
>Ga0214919_10010393_pt1 | contig 11804 bp, 10 predicted proteins | sample LL1503_MetaG_FD_177994 | JGI IMG/M metagenome (GOLD analysis project Ga0214919, IMG submission 177994) | Freshwater microbial communities from Lake Lanier, Atlanta, Georgia, United States - LL-1503 | ecosystem: Environmental > Aquatic > Freshwater > Lake | place: USA: Georgia | collected...
GAACCGCCGGACCTCCGACATTCATGCGGGCAATAATGCGCATGACCCTAATGGGGCTCTTGCCATTTGAGTTCATTTGCCAATCTTCCCCCATGCATGCCTAATTAAGCGAAATCAGACTCCACTAGGAGGGTGTGCACCGAAAGCCTCCCACGAGAGTTAGGATTTCAACCGTGAGCACCCAAGAGAGCAGGATTTTGGCCATTATCGGCCAAGGTTATGTTGGTCTTCCCTTAGCCATGGCTGCAGTTGATGCTGGGTGGATGGTCATAGGTATCGATAACCTTGAAGCTAAAGTCTCGCAGATCAACTCTGGCAAAAGCCCGGTTGAAGATATTTCAGATATTCAGTTGCAGGCTGCGCTTGCAAGTGGTGCTTATAGTGCGAGTGCTGATTTCTCTTCCATAGCGAAAGCTTCAGTCATCACGATATGTGTTCCAACACCAGTGGATGAAAAGCGCTTACCAGACCTTTCATTATTGCAGAGTGCAGCAACTGCAATAGCGCCGTTTGTTTCAAATGAAACTCTAGTTGTGAGTGAATCAACTTCATATCCAGGGACTTTGCGAGATATCATTATCCCTATTATAGATTCACTTAAACCAAAAAATTCAGTTAAAGTGTATTTTGCGAGTGCCCCTGAGCGCGTAAACCCTGGAGATCCAGTTTGGAACCAGAGAAATACTCCACGCCTGGTTGGCGCCATCGATACTGCTTCACAAAATAGAGCCCTCGCTTTTTATAAATCAATCTGTGATGTTGCAGTTTTAGTTTCATCACCTGAAGTAGCAGAAGCGGCAAAACTTTTAGAGAATACCTTTCGCTTAGTGAATATTGCTTTAGTAAATGAATTTTCTCAGATTTGTTCTGCAAGTGGTATTAATGTTCACGAGGTAATTGACGCTGCAACATCAAAACCATATGGGTTTATGCCATTTAGACCAGGCGTAGGTGTCGGAGGACACTGCATTCCAGTAGATCCTTTGTACTTGACATGGTGGGCACGTCAAAGTGGTGAAAAAGTTGAATTAATAGAATCCGCGGATTCAGTTAATCGCCAAATGCCAAGATATGTCGCAAGGCGTGCGCTAAATATGATTGACACTTCAATCACAAATCCCAGAGTCCTAATTCTTGGAGTGTCCTATAAGCCCGGCGTTGGGGATGTGCGCGAGACTCCAGCGTCCGAGTTGCGTGACTTTTTAATCTCACAGGGTGCCATTGTTGGCTGGCATGATCCATTGGTATCTGTATGGGAAAACTCTAAACCCGTTGACTTGAGTTGGGACTGTGATGTCGCCATTCTTACGGTAAATCAAGTAGGCATTAACATTGAACAAATCATCGGAAGAGGTATTCAGATATTGGATTGCACCAACTCAATCAAGAACTTTGCTGGAGTAAAATCGCTCTAGGAAACGCCACTCATCTCTAGAGAAATGTCAGCAATCATTGTCGAAAGTTCACGCCTTGGTTTCCAGCCAACCAATTCATTAATCAATTCTATATTTGGCACGCGGCGCTCCATATCCTCAAATCCCTCTCCGTATGCTTCTTTATAAGGAACGAATACAATCTCACTTTTAGAATTTGTCTCTCGAATAACTCTTTGGGCTAGATCAATTATCGAAATCTCAAAATCATTTCCAACATTGATTACTTTGCCTATTGTGTTGTCCGCAAATGCAATTGCAGTCACAGCGTCAATAACATCATAAACGTGTGCGAAGCAGCGTGTTTGATTTCCATCACCAAAAATAGTAAGAGGCTCATTGGCAAGAGCAGCCCTTACAAATCGGGGTACAACCATTCCGTATGCTCCAAGTTGACGAGGGCCAACCGTATTGAAGAATCTGACAATCCGTGTTTCTAGTTGATTTTCAACGTAGTAAGCAAAGGCAAGTGATTCATCGATGGCTTTAGCTTCACTATATGACCAACGTAGAGTAACTGGGCTTCCTAAAATACGGTCGTCACTCTCTTTCAGTGAATCAGAAATATTCTTTCCGTATACCTCACTGCTACTTGTAAAGAAAACAGGGGTTTTCATTTTATTGGCTAACCCCAATACATTTTCGGTTCCACGAATATTTGTGAGTAAACTTTCTAGTGGATTATTAACGATATTAAAGACGCCAACTGCTGCTGCAAGATGAAATATGTATTCAGACTCATCTATTAAGGGACGCAGTGTTGTAACGTCTAGAATGGAGCCTTCAACTACTTTAAAACTCTCGACGCCTTTAAGTTTTTTTAGATTGGTAGCGAGCCCTGTAGAAAAATCATCAATCACAGTAACATGATGACCATCGTTTATTAAACGTTCACTTAGATGAGATCCAATAAAGCCGGCTCCGCCGGTCAATAGAATTCGCATACAGATATCTTAAGGCAAGCACCCAATTACAACCACAGCATCGGTAGTTGAGGATTGCGTGGCTCATCTTCTGTGGCTTTTTAGTGAAGAGTCCATCCGAAGAGCAATTCCATTACTACTTATGGGAGTATGCTCTGTCTAGTAGCTTGCGGATGAACCGCCCAAATATTCGGAGGGACCAATGTCTCATTTGGATAATGCCTCAGTTTTGATTACCGGTGGTACGGGATCGCTAGGTAAGTCACTGGTAGATTTCTTATTGAGGGAAACTAAAGTCCGGAGAATTGCTATTTTTTCCCGTGACGAACTTAAGCAGCATCATTTACGCATTCAATTTCAAGATGATCCGCGCCTCCGATGGTTCTTGGGAGATGTTCGCGACTTAGAACGCCTTAAACGAGCCTTCCATGGAGTTGATTACGTTATCCATGCTGCTGCACTTAAGCAAGTCGACACTGGCGAGTACAATCCTATGGAGTTCATTAAAACTAATGTTCTTGGAAGTCAAAACGTAATTGACGCGTCAATTGATGCAGGTGTGAAACGTATAGTTGCGCTTTCAACAGACAAAGCATCTTCGCCAATTAATCTTTATGGTGCGACAAAACTAACTGCTGACAAACTTTTTATTGCCGCAAATAATTATAGTTATACATATGGGACAACCTTTTCTGTTGTTCGTTACGGAAATGTGATGGGTAGTCGTGGTTCTGTTATTCCATTTTTCCAGGATATTGCAGCCCAAGGCAAACCGTTACCAATCACAGATTTGAGAATGACAAGATTTTGGATCACTATCGAATCGGCAGTTAAATTCGTTGTTGATTCACTTGAAATGATGTCTGGCGGGGAGTTGTATGTTCCTAAAATTCCAAGCATGAAGATTACTGATTTAGCTAATGCAGTATCCCCTAAAGCAGAATTAGTGGAAATTGGGATGCGTCCGGGCGAAAAGCTTCATGAGGAAATGGTCTCGGCAGATGACAGTCGTCGGACTGTCATACTGGAGAATCGATATGTGGTGACGCCGGTTGTTGCAGAATGGGGCTACACGCCTCCAGTAGGACCTTGGATGCCTGAAGGCCATGCCTATCGTTCTGATACTAATGATCTCTGGATGTCAGAAGCAGACATTAAGAGCTACATCAAACAACACCAGAGATAAATGTGTTGGCATAGATAAAAATGGAAAGATCTCCGATGCAAATTCTTCTTGTTGGTTTAGGAAAAGTAGGTATGGCATATGACTTAAATGCCCCAGCAAACCAGATTTTAACTCATGCCCGTGCGATAAAATCATGGTCAAAAAATTCAAACACCGAAATTAATGTTGTTGGAGTCGATATAGATAAAGAGACGAAAAAAGCATTCTATGGAATTTTTGAATCGGGGGAATGGTTTTCCAGTATTAAATCTTTAGAGGCAAAGAGGTCTTTTGATTTAGCGGTTATAGCCACACCTATTTCATCAATAGCACAGGATACATCCGAATTATGTAGCAGGTTAGAAGTTCATAAATTCGTAGTTGAAAAACCTGCAGCATCGAACATGATGGAATTAGAAAAATTACAGGCGTTGCCTAATTCAGATACTAACTTTATTGTGGGATTCCCGCGGCCTTCTTTGGCATCTTCAATCCAGTTAAAAAAATTGATAGAAACTTTTGATAATAGTGAGGAATGGCAAGTTGATATATATTATGCAGGGAGTGTGCTTAATATTTTATCTCACTTTTTAAATTTAGTTGAATTTCTTATAGAACCCTTTGCACTTAATTCCCACTTCTATAATAAAGATGGTTACTTAAGCGCTAAATTCTCTTCTTTAAGCGGTAGGCTAGTGGTTCGTACCCACCAATATGGAAATATGAATGATGAGCAGAATAGAGTTCATATTGAAGGACCAATTTCTATTTCTTACACTCAGTCAGGACGAGCGATAGAAGTTTTGAGTAAATCAAGTACGATAAAACTTGATCTAATCGGTAATAAATTCGAACATGAGATCTCTAGTATGATTGGAAATTTTGGAAGCAAATATATGAGTTGGGTTACTAAGAATGAAGACAACTTTTTCACGCGGTTAAATTCTGCCTCACTGACTGAAACTATGAGATTAGCGGAGGTTACAAATGCTTGAAACTTTGGCGGTTAATGGTGGACTTCCTGCAATATCTACCAAACTAGAAAAGTATCAATGGGTGGATAGTTCAGTTATGCCTAGGATTGAGAAATTGATTCTCTCAAATTCTTATTCTGGTTTTTTAGCTCAGCCTTCGGTAGAGCATTTAGGTGGTCCGAAGATCAGAGAACTTGAGGATAAGTGGAGTGAAATCTTCAAAGTAAAGTACGCAGTAACGTTTAATTCCTGGACTTCGGGGCTGGTTGCTTCTGTCGCTGCGCTGGGGTTAAAAAAAGGCACTGAAGTCATAGTACCTCCTTGGACTATGTCTGCATCTGTAGCGTGTTTATTCGCAAATGGGTTAGTTCCAGTTTTCGCAGATATTGAATTGGACTCTTTTAATATCGATCCAATCGACGTAGCCAAGAAAGTCACAGCAAAAACTTCTGCGATATTAGGTGTAGATATTTTTGGCAAACCTTGTAATTCTCCTGTATTGCAAGAAATTGCAGTTAATAACAATCTAAAGTTGATTATTGATGCTGCTCAGGCACCACGAGCGGAAATCAATGGTAGACGCTCATCTTACTTTGCGGATATAGCTGGGTATAGCTTGAATAGGCACAAACACCTTCAGGTCGGCGAAGGTGGTGTTGCTGTAACAAGTAATGAAGAGTACTTAGCGAGACTGCGGTTGATGAGGAACCACTCAGAAGTGACTTCGGGAGGTTCATTTGATGAATCGATTCCAATTGGACATAACTGGCGAATGGGGGAAATTGAGGCAGAGCTAGCAATATTTCAACTTGAAAAATTCAATACCCACATTGACCATCGAGTAGAGGCCGCGAGATCCATTATTGCATTAATTAGAGACATACCGGGAATTTATCTCCCAGAAGTGGATACGTCATTAGATCACGATTTCTATATTATTGGGATGCGTCTAAGTAAAGACCTAGCAATAAAACGCGACAGCATATCCAAGGCCTTAACGGCAGAAGGAGTTACGAATATCTTGGTCGGATACCAGGCTCTTCATCGCTTGCAGAGTTTTAGGAAGTTTCGACAGGAAAATTTGGTTAACACGAATGAACTTCATGATAATTCATTTCTTGGGTTATACATGTGCGGCCATCAATTTACAGAAGATTACATATACGAACTATCAAAGGCATTTCATAAAGTGTTTTCACAATCTAGAAACCTCTAAAAATAGTTTTAATTTACACGGATGCATTCACCCTATGAAGCAATTCAGCTTTTTTCCAATCATCCTCGTCATCAATATCTACACATCTCCATTTTTCTACTTCAATACCTAAAGTATTCATAAGCATTGGTTTACCAGACTTCCAAGTTTCACATTTCGCAAAATAGAATTGACCTGCATCATGCCATCGATCATCAAACGACTGGCTATGTCGAAGAAGGTTTTCTGGATCAACCATCTGTATCAAACCGGAACTATCTAAGTGCAATGAACGTTGAATCGGATAATCATATTTAGCGATAGCACAGGCATAGTCCGCAGTAGGCGTTGCTGTAATCCGCTTAAATGCAGAAATCAGATTTTCTGAATCTAGAAATGGATTGGTTGCATAAGTGCAACATACTAATCTTGATGGCGAAACATTCAAAGAATTTAAAAAATCAGCAATGACCGGACCTGTCCCAACCGCATCCCCACTCAAGCTAGCAGGTCTCAAAAAAGGGACTGTCGCACCGAAAGACTCAGAAATGTTAGCAATTTCCTCATCATCCGTTGAAACATAAACAGCCTCAAATAAATTGGACTCTTGAAGGGTTCTGATTGCGTATCCAATCATAGGCTTGCCGTTGAAAAGACGAATATTTTTTCGCGGGATTCTTTTACTACCACCACGCGCGGGGACTACTGCAATTGGTGAAATCATATTTGAAGGGGATCGCATTTATCGATGCTAGACTCCATGTCAATAATGATACCCAACTTGCCCACACTAGATGCCAATAAAATCATCATATTTGGGAAAAACGGCTTTTTAGGTTCATATCTCTTTAAGCGTTATCACGAGAACCCTTACGTATTTTTCTGTTTCAGAAGCGCTGATAACAAACTTGTTGTTCAAAACATGGGCCTATTTCAAGAGACTGAAGATTGGAACCTTAAAGCGCTTTCAAGATTGATTCACAAGCTCGAGCCCAGAGTAGTGATTAATGCGATTGCATTAGCTAATCTTGAAAAGTGTGAAAAATATCCATTACTCGCATTTGAGGCGAATGCTGAGATTCCCAAGGCAATAGCGCTTGCGTGCGATGTGGTTGATTCAAGAATGGTACACATTTCTACGGATGCAGTGTTTGGTCAGGAAGGCTCACTGTTTACAGAGAGTATAGAGCCCGTCCCATCTTCAGTATATGGCAAAACAAAGTTACAAGGCGAAACATATGTAATGGAATTAGCAGAGAAGCATCTAATTATCCGCACAAATTTTTTTGGTTACCACAGCTTCAAATCGACTTTATTCAACTTTTTCTACAGCAATCTAATTTCAAAAAAAGAGATATTTGGATATAAAGATGTATATTTCAATCCTATTTATGTAAAGGATCTTGTTTTAGGGATTGAGCATTTTGCATCCCAAAACACGAACGGCCTACTACATTTTGTAGGTAATGAAGTCTTAAGTAAGTTTGATTTTGGAAACATCATATTATCTCAAATAGGTCAAGAAAGTAATCTTCTTTACCCTCAAAACTTTGCGTCAAGAAATCTAGAATCATTCCGTAAGTATGATTTAACACTTTCAAGTAATTTCAGGGAAATGCATTATTCATGTGCATTTGATGTAAACTCTGGAATCACGGATGCAATACTCGTAGCGAAAGAGGAAGAAAATGACATATGAAATTCAACTTGGTGATATAAAAGTTGGCCTCGATCATAAGCCCTACTTCATAGCAGATATTGCAGCGAATCATGACGGAAGTTTAGAACGAGCCAAATTACTAATTGAGTTAGCAGCAAAGGCTGGTGCGCATGCTGCAAAATTTCAGCATTTTAGGGCCGAAACCATAGTTTCGAGAAAGGGTTTTTCTGAGCTGGGAAAAAAAATAGCTCATCAGGAAAAGTGGCACAAAGATGTCTATCAAGTTTATGAAGAGGCACAAGTACCATGGGATTGGACTGAGACTTTGGCTAAACAGGCAAATGAATATGGGATAGATTTTTTCACTGCGCCATATGACCTTGAAGCTGTTGACTTTGTTGACCCATTTGTCATTGCGTATAAAGTTGGATCTGGAGACATTGATTGGATTGAAGAAATAGAATTTATGGCATCAAAGGGCAAGCCTATGATTATCGCAACGGGAGCATCTTCACTTGATGATGTTGATAGAGCTGTGCAATCTATGAAATCACTGAATGCGCCATTGGTCCTAATGCAATGTAATACAAATTACACTGGCGAAATAGGGAATATGCATTTCCTAAACCTAAATGTTCTTAAAACTTATGAAAGTAGATATGAAAATGTAGTTTTGGGGCTCTCAGACCACACTCCGGGCTTTGTGTCTGTCTTAGGCTCCATTGCGCTTGGAGCCAGAGTGATTGAAAAACATTTCACAGATGATACTTCGAGAGTAGGACCTGATCATGGCTTCTCGTTAGACCCAAATTCTTGGAAAGAGATGGTAGACCTAGCAAATAATTTGTATTCGGCATTAGGAGATGGTCAGAAAAAAGTTGAAAGCAATGAGAGTGAGTCGGCAATTGTTCAAAGAAGAGCACTTAGATTTCGAAATGCAATGCATGAGGGGCAATTGATTAGCAGGGAGGACATCATACCCCTGCGGCCTGCTCCTAAGGGCAGTATGAAACCTCATGAAATTCAGGCAGTTATTGGCAAAAAAGTTGTATCTGCCACAGGCAAAGATGAATTGATTTTGCGCGAAAATATTTACTGAGATAAATCAGTGGAGATCCTCTTTCTAGACTCTAGTCCCGGGCCGCACCATGAGCGTTTCGTAGACTTATTAGCTTCATTAGGAAATGTGCATAGTATCTATGTAGATTTGCATCAGGTACCTATCAGCACGAGTTATGACTTAATTTTTTTTGCTGATTTAGATGTCACCGTAGACCATGCAATCATGTTTCCCGCACCGAGGGTTGGACTTTCCTGGGCCTGGGATTTGCAGCAGACACTCAGAAGCGGATTTAATGTACGAGAGAGACTAGTTAAAGCGGTGAATTCGCTAGATTTTCTAATTGTTGATAGTTATGTGGTCGAAGAAGAAGCGCGAAAATATGGGTTATCCGCAGATCGTATTATACGCGTCCCTTACGGAATCCAAATTGAAGATTACCCTTTGCGCGAGCATAAGATACAAAAAGAGGAGAAACTAAGGATATATTCAAACCGGAGATGGGAGGAAATGTATCGGCCTCAATTAGTTTTGGAAATGGCCCAAGAACTTACGCGATCAGGCTTCCCTTTTGAGCTTGTAATGTCAAATGATGGCTCTCTCAGAAAACAGCTTATAGAGTCTCACGCAGAACTATTTTTAAATGGTTCTTGCTCTTGGTTAGGAAGAGTTGATTGGCACCAGAATATAACTGAATTAGAAAATGCAGACATTTATCTCTCTGTTGCAAAAAGTGATGGCTCTTCACTTTCGTTACTAGAGGCTATGGCAATAGGAACTCCCACATTGGTCACAAATAATAATGCAAATAAGCAGTGGATCGAAGATAAGTTGACCGGGCACTTGTTTTCAGGAAATTCTGGACTTGAGCTAGCTCGCACAATACAAGATATAGATTTGAACAATCCGAGTTGTTTTGAAATGTCAATCTCAGCCCGAAGTAAAGTGTTGGATGAAGCAAACTGGAGCATCAATAAGCTTCAGTTACTTTCTCAGGTGCACAAGTTAATTTCTTGAAAAGTTTTCCTACAAACTTTTGATATCAGCATAATTGATGTTGCTAGGATAGAGTTTTTTCGCAAGTTCTAAGATATAAGAATCTGAGCCCCTAAATCCTATGATTGATAGGCCAATTGCATTATTAGATTTAGAACTAAGAATTGGCAAACTAATTTGTGGAAGACCTAAAGAAGTCCAGAAAAGATTTGCATCAATCAGATCTTTTGCACCAATTTTTGGTGCCTCATCTGATGCTGATAAAGCAATAATGACACAGTTCTTTAACTCAAAATCAGCAATCCTTCTTTGGGCCATCAAGAAATTAAGCTGATTTCTATATTCTTTATCTGGTAGATCCCTCCCATACATGCCAAACTCTTTGAGTCCTTCCGAAATACTGTTTGATTTAAGTTCATCCTGCAAAAAGTAAGATAACTCTTTTGCATAAATATCGCTGTGGCATTTTCGTAAACTCATAAAATCTAGACTTGTCTCATCTAAGAGGTCCAGTAACTTGATATCACCTATCAATTTAGTAGCTACAGAGATTGCATTCCCACGAGTAGCAGGGCTGGCGGTATCAAATGTTGGTCCTATTGCATGCATAATCTTCACAGAGCCAAGTCTCGTAGATGCTCGATTCATATGAAGCGGATGATTTGAGCCTTGAACTCGAGCTATCTCAAACACTGACGAGATGTTTTCTACCGAATTTCCGATGATGCCAACAGTATCTAGGGTTTCTGTGGTCTTCAGAACGCCAGTTCGCGGCAATTCTCCAAAACTTGGCTTAAAGCCAATCACTCCGCAGTAACTTGATGGTCTTGCTATTGATCCTGCTGTTTGGGAAGAGATGCTGATTGAGACGTGCCCTGAGGCCACAGCTGCAGCACCCCCGCTGGAACTTGTTCCTGGTGTTAACAAATAGTTTCGTGGGTTTCTTGTATCGGTTGGTTCATGGACAGCAAACTCTGCTGTTTTATTCTTACCAATTATTGTGGCCCCCGCCGCTCTAATTTTTGAAATTATTCGGGCATCAAAGCCACCTTTAGTCCCTGTCCATGTCCCATTATCTGTGCCCATGGAGGTTGGCCCGTCCATTGTTGCAAAAATGTCTTTTACGCCTAAGCAAAGACCAAACAATGGTCCATCGCTTCCAGATGAGACCAACTCTTCTTTCGGAATTACATACTTCCAAGCTCGAACTTCACTCTCATTAACCTGAATTCTTTCATAGCAAGAGATAAGTACTTCTTCGAAGTCAATTTCTTTTTTAACCAAAAAATGATTTAATTCAGAAATACTCTGAAGGTGTAGTTCGCTATTCATCCGCTTCGATCCATTTTTTTAGATCATCAATAAACAGTGTAGGAGATTTCTTCTTATTAGGGTTTTCCACTATCGGAAGGGGAATCCCCTTCAATGATTCATGTTTTTGACTCTCCAATACTGAAATGAACTCCTCTCGTGAGATCCCAGTTATCTCTGAGTAATACGAAAGTACATTTGGCTCAATTTGATCAAGGGGTACTAAACTTTCAAATGCTTCTTCTCTGGTCACTAAACCAGCCCTGACATCACTACTCGCGTGAAAAGATGCTCGCCCGTAGCCCCTCTTTAAATAACAAGCGAAATCATGCACACCTGGCATGATGCATTCTGCACTCTTATAGCGTTTGTAAGTTCCTTCAATATTCGTTTCTTTCCAACCATAATTTTCTTTGACAAATTCAGTTTGGCGCTCTTCATCCCAAAATATATAATCACCAAGATGGATACCTTGGATCTCTGCGGTTGAATAAGATTTCGCATCGGGCTGTTGATATGCAGCCAATTGGGCCAATGGTAAATTCTCATCAGCCATGTTACTTACAGAAACTTTTGCGGACACTTTTTCAAAATAATCCTGATCAAACTTCAGAATTGGATTTTTATAGGTTCCTCGTGAAGAGGATTCAGCCACTGACTCCCCCCAAATAACCAGTTTAATGTCATACTCAATCGCCATTTTTAATGGAAAGGCACCAATTCCAGCATGACAATGCCAACATGCATCGCCTATCTCACCGAGAGATTTCTTGGCTAGGGAATTAACTTGTGAACGCTTAGGAGTAAACATTATGTGGTCTACATCGAATTTTTCTAAAGAATTCAGCAAGTTATACATTCCAGTAGAATTAAACCAATTGTGACTAAAAGTTACAGCCAAAGGCCGCATCCCGTACTCTTTAACCAAGACGTGTAATTGAAAAGTGCTGTCTTTGCCCCCACTTATGGGAATTAAGCAGTCGTATGGTTTATCTCTATTTTCAGTTTTCGCAACAGCCAGAATTTCCTCAAGAGATTTTCGCCGTTCAACCCAATTGATACGCATCTTGTGTTCAGCAGATTGGCA
>Ga0214919_10010395_pt1 | contig 11800 bp, 11 predicted proteins | sample LL1503_MetaG_FD_177994 | JGI IMG/M metagenome (GOLD analysis project Ga0214919, IMG submission 177994) | Freshwater microbial communities from Lake Lanier, Atlanta, Georgia, United States - LL-1503 | ecosystem: Environmental > Aquatic > Freshwater > Lake | place: USA: Georgia | collected...
GACTAGTCAAAATATTGTTTGGGGTGGTGCTGCCGGATGCATGCCAGTGTTAATTGGCTGGGCTGCCATTACCAACTCGATAACTTTGAGTGGGTTGCTATTTTTCTTAGTGATTTTCTTTTGGACACCTCCACATTTTTGGGCCTTAGCAATCAAATACAAGGATGATTATGAAAGAGCAAAGATCCCAATGCTCCCAGTAGTATCTTCCCAAAAAGTCGTAGCTTCAGCGATGTTATGGCATTCACTTGCAATGGTTGTCGCCTCTATCGCTCTTGGATTTAGCGCAAAACTTCCATTGGCTTACCTAATTATTGCGACGGTATTAGGGCTCGGTTTTTTCTATTTAGTAATGGGGGTTCGTGAAAGTGCTGCTATTAACCTTGAAAAAGTTGAAAAAGCAGCCACACGGGTATTCCACGGGTCGATCACATATTTATCAATTCTCTCCTTGACTTTGACCTTATTTGCATTGGTTTAGCCATGCGTTGGGGCTCGTCCGTTAGGCTGTACCCATGTCAAAAGTATTAGCCTCACTTCCCGTTGACGAGCGAGTTGGAATCGCTTTCTCAGGCGGTTTAGATACTTCTGTGGCAGTGGCTTGGATGCGCGCAAAAGGTGCGATTCCGTGTACATACACCGCTGACCTTGGTCAGTACGACGAGCCAAATATTGATTCAGTACCAGATAGAGCAAAAGAGTACGGTGCTGAAATTGCGCGGTTAGTTGATTGCAAAACTGCATTAGTTGAAGAGGGGTTCGCCGCTATTGCCTGCGGGGCTTTCCATATCCGCTCTGGTGGAAAACAGTATTTCAATACAACTCCACTGGGTCGTGCAGTAACTGGAACTTTCTTAGTGCGGGCAATGTTGCAAGACAAAGTTGAAATTTGGGGAGATGGTTCAACCTACAAGGGTAATGACATTGAACGTTTTTATCGTTATGGATTATTAGCTAATCCAAATTTAAGAATTTACAAACCCTGGCTTGATGCAGATTTTGTGCGCGAACTAGGCGGGCGGAAAGAGATGTCTGAATGGTTGGTGGCAAACAAGTTGCCATATCGCGACAGCGTCGAAAAGGCTTACTCAACTGATGCAAATATTCTTGGTGCAACTCATGAAGCAAAGAGTTTGGAAAATCTAGATTCATCTATTGAAATTGTTAACCCTATTATGGGTGTTAAGTTTTGGGATGAATCAGTAAAGATTGCAACTGAAGATGTGAATATTGCATTTGTCCAAGGAAGACCTGTTTCCATAAACGGTAAGAGCTTTACTGATGTGGTTGCTTTGATGAATGAAGCCAATCAAATCGGTGGACGTCATGGCCTTGGAATGGCAGATCAGATTGAAAATCGAATTATTGAAGCAAAGAGCCGGGGTATTTATGAGGCACCAGGAATGGCTTTGCTATTTATCGCCTATGAAAGATTAATAAGTGGTATCCATAACGAAGACACAATTGCGAATTACCACGCAGAAGGCAGGCGTCTTGGAAGGTTGCTTTATGAAGGACGTTGGCTAGATCCACAAGCATTGATGTTGCGCGAATCTTTGCAACGTTGGGTGGCATCTGCAGTTACTGGTGAAGTGAGTTTGAGACTTCGACGTGGTGATGATTACTCAATTGTTAATACAACCGGCTCGACGCTGACTTATCACCCAGAGAAACTCTCAATGGAACGAACCGAAAATGCCGCTTTTGGACCGGTAGATCGCATTGGTCAATTAACCATGCGCAATCTAGATATCGCAGATACCCGCGCCAAACTTGAGATGTACGCGGCGCAAGGACAACTTGGCGGGGGAGAGTTCAAGTTGATTGGGCAGCTTGAAATAGGTCAGGAGTAGTTAATCGAAGTTGGGTAATCCCTATTCGAAATCTATAATTTTGAACCCAGAAGCAACAAAGGGGTTGAAAACCCCGCAATGTTGCAGAACGATAAAGCCAGTGCTCGAGTTGCAGCGCGAATTAGGAGGTAGTTCATGTCAATGCAAAATGTGGGAAAGTTAGTTAGCAATTCAGAGAGCAATAAACCTCAAAATGAGATCGCAAATTTAGCGGTTAGAACTTTGCCCGTACAACCTGAAGCTCCCGAAGATCCTGATATGAATGCCGTTTATTTAAAGGCTTATGAGGGCAAAGTTGATGATTTGATTAAGTTGTTAGCAAAAGTTGCTGGAAGCAAAGATGGCGAGAAGATAATTAAGCACCTACCTGGTTTTGAAGGTAAAAATGCGGTTAAAGATTTACAAAAGCATCCAGAAACTTTCATAAAAAGCTTTCTAAAGAATGATGATGATTTGGAATCATTATTAGACACAATTCAAGATTCCAAATTAGGCGATAAATTAATTGCACTTCTTGAAAGAACTCCTGCAGGTCATACCTTATTTAAAGAGATTGCTGACAAGATTGAAAGTGAACTTACTGAATACAACGATGCCATGGCCCAGTACGATGAAGATCTAACCGCGTACGAGGCTGAACTTGAACAATTCATTAACCCATCTTTTCTTCCAGCAGTAGATGAATCTGTCGCAGATGAAATTAATGCGAAAGCTGAAGCGGAAGCCGAAGCTGAAGTAAGCGCAGAAGATGCAGCGGCTGCGGCTGCTCAAACCGAAGAAGAACCTCTTGTCGCACAAGACGAAGTAGTAGTGGATGAGGAAAGTATTACCGAGGATGAGGTAATTTCCGATGAGGAAGTGGTAGTTGACGAAGAGGAAGTGGTAGTGGACGGCGAGGTTGTAATTGAGGAAGAAGTAATTTCTGAAGAAGAAGTTGTGGATGAATCAATAACGCCACCTGTAAGCGGGTCATAAGAATAGTGTTTACCGGCAAGAATGTAGTTGTAACTGCTGCCGCCGGAAATGTGGGTCGTAATTTAGTTGAAAAATTTCACAGTTCAGGTGCTGTGGTAATTGCCGCAGACATTAATGAAAATGGACTGAATGATTTAGCTAATACTTTTCCAGGAATCCGCATTTTGGTTCAAGATGTAGCAACGGTTGCTGGCGCAGAACAAATTATCAAAATCGCAGATAATAAAATTGATGTGCTTTGCAACAATGCAGCGCTAATTGAAGCCACAGTAATGGAAGATATTGAAGAAAAAGTTTGGGATGAAGTTATCAGAGTCAATTTAACTGGGCCTTTTTTACTCTCGCGAAGAGTGATTCCTTTAATGGTTAAATCTGGTGGCGGAGTAATTATAAATACTGGCTCTACCGCCTCACTTCGTGGAGGAAGATGCGGGCCGGCATACACCGCTTCTAAACACGGCTTAATGGGTTTAACGCAAAACATTGCTGCTGCTTATTTTGACAAGGGAATTCGTTGCAACATTGTTTGCCCAGGACACATCGAGCGGCCCGAAGGTGCACCAGAAATTTCACTATTGCAATCAAGTCCAAAGGTAGTTAGCCGTCCTTGGGATAAATCTGTTTCTGCCGGTGGTATTGCATCTCTTATATATTTTTTGGCATCTGATGATGCAAAACACATCAACGGAGTGGCAATTCCGGTAGATGAAGCAGCGCTCGCGTTTTAGAGGATAATCTTCACTAAAGAGAATCTGTAAAAGGAGATTGACATGCAGCGCTATGCCTCAGTTATTAGAATTCCACAATCTCAACGGCAGCAGTTTGAGCGCCATCATGCAAATGTTTGGCCAGAAGTTTTAAAGGTATTACATGATTGCAATATTCGTAACTTCTCGATGTATCGCTACGGTGAACTGCTTTTTGAGTATTTAGAATACGTCGGAAATGATTTTGAAGGGGATATGGCAATAGCTAGTAAAAATCCAAAAAATATTGAATGGCGAAATTTAATTGCACCATTGTTAGAAAGGGTTGAAGAGGCCACTCCTAGCGAACACTGGCACATAATTCCAGAGGTTTTTCACGTAGATTGAAGTAAGTGTTACCAGAGAGCAAAGTGCGTCGTGACGGGCTCGAACCGCCGACCCGGTGATTAAGAGTCACCTGCCTCGGTGGTTTGGGCTCACATCCGTTAACTCCCCATACGGGGTTTACGCTCGAGGGCTCCCACCCTTTTACTTCAGATTTCACCAGTTCTAGCTCGTTAACCGGACAAAGAACGGACAAGAACTAAAGGGTCATCGACCCCCACTTGTTTATTTCTCTGCCCGTATGTTGGTTACTCCCAATACGGACATTTCTCCTAAAGTACTACTGCTTTAACAAAAGTGAATCCAAGTAAATGAGCATTGAGTTGAAGTCATAAGTACCTGTTACCCACAGAATGTGACCAGCAAAGGATTCTGTAGCCTCGACACGCCATCTGGCGGGGCTCAAATGGGCATATCCAGGGGAGAGGTTTGACCCGGGGTTATTAAATTTGGGTCCCAACTATGGATTTAGAGTCCGCCCAAAATATCTGTCATCGCAGTTACGGTGTCGGAGGATGAGAGTACCTTGGGGACTATGAAGAAGTCCCTGGTATCACTAATTGTCTTGTCTCTTGCCTTTGCGGTACCAACTCAATCAACTGCTGCTACCAAGCAATCTAAATTTCAACAGGTGAATAAAACTTTCCAGGCACTTCTGACCGATGGAAATGATGCTTTAGATGCCCTAGACGCAGAGTATGAGAAAAACATTGATGCCCTAGATGCTGCATTGCTAGCAGCAACCCAAGCAGCCGAGGTCGCTTCTTTAAATGAAGTTCTCGCTGCAACAACTTTGTACACACCACAAATTGCAGCCAGTACCAAAAAGATTGATGATGCAAAAGTGAACTTTTCTAATTTTGCTAAAGTGAAAGTGCTGTCCGCCTCTCTAGTTGGCGCCACACGAATTTATAGATATTTGGAATGTGGAGATACTCGCCTCGGTCCTAATGGCCAAGGTGGCCAGGAATATGCGATTACAGATTGTGCAGATAGTCCTAATCCTCAGTTGGGTAAAAAATCTACGAAGTCAACTGACATAGGAGCAACTGTTGCTGGTGAAAATTGGCAAAAGGGTTATTTAACTTCAATAAATATAAATGTCATTATTTCCTGCATCGGTATTGTAAATTGCGGTGGGACAGAAGCATTAGACAATGCGATTGCCGAAAATGCCGTCCAATTACTTACTCCAATTGAGTTTGAAACTACTCGCTCCACTATAAAAATCGAAACTGTTAATTTGGCTAATCTAAATACTAAGTATGGCGAGGCTAGGAAGAAAGCTGAAGCAACAAGAAGTGAAACTGTTACTCGGGCAACTTCTGCCAGGCAATCACAGTTAGATGACTTAACAGAAATTTATCAGGATAAGAAGGATGCACTAGAGATACAAGCAAGCATCGCAGAGAATGCGGTAGCCGCGGCCAAGCGTGCTTCTAAAGACCCAGAAATATTTGATAAAGCATTCACAGTTGCGTATAAGTTTGAATACAACAGGAGAATGTTAAGTGAATTAGCAGATACTGAATGGTCTGGAACTTGGACCTACAGAACAATTAACTCACTAGCAAAGATTGCAAGACTTGCAGATACAGCAGATTCAATCGCTGCTAGGTATTCGTACAAAAACGCTTCGGCTTTCAATTCAAGCATCGGCATTGGATTCACAGGTGAACCTGAATTCAGAGCTACCTTGAAGGTGGTAGTTGCGAAGTATCAGAAAGCTACAGGCACGAGGATTGCTATAAGTGCCTAAGCACAGCTAATTGCTTATTGTGGACCGTCAGTGGCAAGGTGGAGAATATAGGTATGCCAACAAGTAAGCCTGAGAAGAAAGAGCCGAAGAAACCTCTTTCAGTGACTCATCCTGAATTGGCAAAAGAGGCAGATGGTTGGGATGCATCGATTTTTACCGCTGGAAGCGGTAGGTCTATGAGTTGGAAATGTAAACGTGGACATAAGTGGTTTGCGAAAATTCAAAATCGGGCAGGTGAGGAAAAAAATGGTTGCCCTTTTTGTGGAAATAAGAAAGTACTAACTGGCTTTAATGATTTAAAAACTAAGTTCCCTGATCTTGCGGTTGAGGCAGACGGTTGGGATCCATCAAAAGTCAATACAGGGACTCATCAGAAATATTCGTGGGTTTGTAAAATTGGACACAAGTACAAAGTTTCCCCTTCGCAGAGAACTAGCAGAGGCATTGGCTGCCCTTATTGCTTAGGGAGAAAAGTAATGAGCGGGTTTAACGATCTCTTAACAACAAATCCAATTCTTGCCCAACAAGCAAATGGATGGGACCCAGCAAATGTAAGCAAAGGGGTTTCAGGGAAATTTTCTTGGAAATGCGAAAAAGGACACATATGGCAGGCCACAATTCCAAACAGGGATTCAAATAACTCTGGTTGCCCAATCTGCATAGGGAAAAAAGTTTTAATTGGGTTTAATGACTTACAAACCACGCATCCTTTGATTGCAGAGGATGCAGTTGGCTGGGATCCTGAGTCTGTAACAAGGGGATCTGCATTAAGAGTCGAATGGAATTGCAAAGTAGGCCATAGCTGGGTTGCCTCTGTTGCGCAAAGAACTAGCAGAAACACTGGTTGCCCATTTTGTGCAGGAATGCGGGTAGTTCCAGGGCAGAATGATTTGGCAACTACACATCCTGAAATTGCCGTTGAAGCAGATGGATGGGACCCTTCAAATTATTATCACGGTTCTGAAAGTAAACGGAACTGGAAATGTCCTTTGGGTCACAAATACAAATCATCACTCAAGCATCGATGCGTTAGAGGTCAAGGTTGCCCATATTGCTCATCACACAAAGTTTTAACTGGATTCAATGACTTAAAAACCAAGTTTCCTCATATTGCGCAAGAGGCAGACGGGTGGGATCCAGCATCCGTTGCAAGCGGTAGCGGAAAAAAACAAAAATGGATCTGTGAAATTGGGCATACTTGGCAGACAAGTGTTTCACTTCGCACGAGTGCAAATACTGGATGCCCAACCTGTTACGTAGGTGGTTACGATCCAAATCAAGATGCTTTTCTTTATTTCTTACAACATTCACGCTGGGAGATGTTACAAATTGGAATTACAAATTTTCCAGATCAGCGTCTAAATAATCACAAAAAACTTGGGTGGGACGTATTAGAACTTCGCGGTCCAATGGATGGTCACTTAACTCAACAATGGGAAACTGCAATTCTGCGAATGCTTAAGAAAAAAGGAGCAGACCTTTCCAATGAAAAGATTGCAGGCAAGTTTGATGGTTACTCAGAGGCTTGGACAAAAGCGACATTCCCTGTTGATTCTATAAAGGAGTTAATGCGTTTAACGGATGAGTTTGAAGATGATCTGGGTAAAGGTAGAAGTGTTGAGTAAGGTTAAGAGATGAAATCAGCAATCATTGATGGCTTACACAGATGGAAAGATTTTTCAGGTCGTAGCAGTAGACCGCAGTTGTGGTGGTTTTTATTGTTTAATTATTTCGTCGTGATTGGTAGTCAATCAGTGCCAGGCCTAGCAATGCTTGCAGAGCCTGATGGTCTTTTGGGATATGTATTTCTTGCTTTAACTTTCACTTGGATGTTATTAATTCCAGCAGTTCTTGCAGTTCAAGTTCGTCGTATGCACGATGTAGGTAAATCTGGCTGGTTCATCTTGGTTCCTATTTATAGTCTATTTCTATATGTTCAACCATCAGTTAAAGAATAGGTTTTTTTGACCTCTATTTCCACCCCCTGTTCTTTGTAGTCGGACATTTACCTAAGCTATTCTACATTCAGAATTTTTCTTGAGTCTTCATAATCAACTTTTTGGTATCGGTGGGGCGCCATAGGCGACCAAACAAGTTAGGAAGACCTCTAACTTCGAGCCCTTATGGGCTCTCGTAAAGTGATTTAGTTAAACCTAGGGGAGCCTCTAAGGGCTCCCTAATATTTCCAACTATGCGCCATCCCTTTCGACTCTATAAAGGCGACGAGCCTCAAGCGATGGCGCCAGTCCCAGTCCTTCTGCTCAAGTTAGGTAGTTCGCCTCAGGTACTGGAAGTTAGTACCAATACTTCTACTTCTCCGCTATTTTCTCCGATAATTTCTTCACTGGCGCAACTCCACCGATAGGTGGAACTTTTCGCGCCGCGGAATTCCAGATCCAAACTTTCCCGCCACATCCGTAGTGATGATGGGCAACCGCACCAACTCCCACATTCCCATAATTAACCACGGCATTACAACTACCGCATCTGCCAACTCCTTCAGCGTGTGAGAGAGCTAATTTGTTCATCTTGGTTTCCGTATAGCAGGCGTCTTGAATGTAGTACTTATTTCGCTTTTGTTTTCCAACCCGATAAGTATGTTTTATAACAAATCCATATTCTTCGAGAGTTCGTATCCCCGAAGCTACAGATGACCTTCCTCGGCCGGTATATTTCATAATAGTGTCATACGAGGGGTGGACAACCCTACTTCCCTTCCCCATAAATGAAATTAGGCAAACAAGAATGTCTTTTGCAATGTGTTCCCCAGTGCGAGCGAGCAACTTATAAGCAGGAATTGGGAAGGCCGAATATAACTCGCCTTTATTAATTTTTAGTATTTCACCAGTTTCTAAATCTATTTCTTGCATTTAGCTTCTCACCTCACCCTGGCAATTTTCGAAAATTGCTTGGAATGTGTATAAAACGTCAGGAAAAATTAAATTCATTCAGGTTTCCTCCAAATTGTTGTTCCAAATTTGTTTTCTATTGGTACAAGCCCAACTTCTAAGGGCTTGGCACATCGTCTTTCCATTCCTATTGACCCAATTAAGTGTTTGTCTCCAGCCTCAGTTGTTCCAAAATTAAGGTGACAAGATGGACAAATCTGCTCCTGATTTAGGAGCAGATTGCCACTGTGCTTATTTCGATGATGAGGGGAGTGCTTAGCGCTCAACCCTGTTCATTCATCCAGGTATCCAATTTGGAAACCTGAAATCGATACTTAGTTCCTATGCGCACTCGGGGGACTCCCGCACCTTTACCCTTTTGATAGAGCCAAGATGGGCTTACATTTAAATGCGCTGCGGCCTGTTTTAGAGTGATCCAGCGCTCCGATTGATTTTCCAGAGTCATTACTTTTTGTTTTCCTTACTTGTACATTGAGTCAAGTTAGATTGACAGTGGTTTCTTTAACCACTAGTATGTAACATACACTAGTGTGTTACTATTTCCCCTACGACACGCCATTTTCTGGAGGTGACCATTTACTTATGAGCAATTTTGCAATTTGGGGGGTAAGTGAGGTCATCTGTTCAAAGTGGAGAGACATTGGGGATTCAGCTGCATTCCAAGCTTCGAATTGGGCAGGGGATTCCTGTAGCGGAATGGTTGTAAAAACGGGTGCAAGTGAATACACAATTACGACCTTTATCCTCGATGTTTCAAATCCAGAGTTTTGGAGTGAATTGCCAGGTTTCGATGTAAAGGATGAAGTAATTCCAGATGTGGTCGTTGCGTTAGAAAAATGGAATACCGGAATAAATGATTTGTTGAGCTGGATTCCTCAAGGTGCTTGGCCAAAAGGGCCAACTGCTAATACTGATTTAAATTTTGCAATTGTTTCTTATTTATTTGAGGACTTAATGAAATTTGGCGGAAGAAGCGCAATCAGAACTCTTGGTTCATTGCTAGGCATTGAAGAGTCGACCGCAAAAGAGCGAATTCGAGAATGTAGAAATCGGAAGTTTTTAACATCACCAGGTAAGGGAGTTCGGGGAACGTCCAGTTCCACGAGTAGGGCAGAAAAATTACTCATAGAGAAAGGGGTTCTAGGTGCCTAAGAAAGTGAATAGAAATCCAGGAGTTTCGAAGCGAGGTGACAAATGGCGAGCTCGAGCTTTTAGTGAGGGTAAAGAGTTTTCAAAAACTTTTAGCACTCAAGATGAAGCTGTTAGATGGAAGCGAGAGCAGGAGCGATTACTCGAAAGAGGGGAATGGGTTGATCCTTCTCTTTCTAGCATCACTTTTGAGCAATGGTCGAAGCAATGGATAAGTGCGAAGACCAATATCGCAGATTCAACCAAGCGAGGTTACATTCAGTTGCTGGATAACCATCTAATTCCTGAATTTGGAAAGCAGAAGCTAACCTCAATCAGTAACAACCAAATTTCACAATGGGTTAGCAAATCTGTTAGCAATGGAGTTGGTGAAGTAATTCTTAAGCGGGCTCATAATGTGCTGCGCCAGGTATTCAACTCTGCGCTTCTGGATGCACGCTTGTCTCGCAATCCTGCAATCGGGGTGCCATTGCCGAGAATAAAATCAAAAGAACAACATCCGCTGACTATCGAACAACTTCAATCACTTGCGAAGGAATGTGGTCCATATGAATCACTTATCCTTTTTGCAGGAACAACTGGACTTCGTTGGGGTGAGATTGCAGCTCTACAGTGCAAAGATGTTTCGATACTTAACCGAACTGTCTTTGTAGGAAAGGGATACTCAACTGGATTAAAGGGTGAGAGGGTTTTAAGTGGAACGAAGACACACCAAAACCGCACAGTTCCAGTAGTCAAAGAAGTACTTCAAGATTTAGCTGAGTTAATAGAGAACAAATCTCCTGAAGCTCATCTATTTCAAATGCCTGGCAGTGGTTCTTTGGATTACAACAACTTCAGAAGTCGCATATTTCAGCCTGCAGTAGAACGTGCTGGCTTAACTGGAGCTACTTTCCATACTCTCCGACACACAACTGCAAGTCTTTTAATCTCCCAAGGAGCACGAATTACAACTGTTTCAGGAATCCTTGGACACGCATCAACACAAATGACATTAAATGTTTACGGACATTTATATGAAGATGATGCAACAAAGTATGTAGACCTTCTCGGTGATTCACTTTTTAACACCGGAACGGACAAAGAACGGACAAACGTAGTAAGTGTTAATAGAAAAGTAAGTGTTTAACAATATATACAGTGCTTGACCTGCATCTATATGGTGCGTCGTGACGGGCTCGAACCGCCGACCCGGTGATTAAGAGTCACCTGCTCTACCAACTGAGCTAACGACGCATGTTTTTTAAACCGGGGGAACCTTATCAGCCGGTTTCTTCTCTTTTAACTTTCACCATTTTTGTCCAATGTGGGGGAAGCCCTACTCATTTAATAAAAAATTGAGGAAAATCTGCAATTTCGCTATCCAATAGCCATTTTCCGGATTATGGTTTGGCCAGTAAGGGTTCGTCGGGAACCGCCTCTTGAGTGGCTATGCGACTATGTAATGAAGTTCATTACCTCGTCTTTTTATTTTCCCAATATTTTTTTCGACACCCAACTAATTAATTAGGAGCAAGAAATGACTGAACAGACACCTCCTCCATCAGATCCAGCAGACGCAGGAGCACCTCCTCCTCCACCACCACCTCCACCGCCGGCTGATGCCATGACTCCACCACCTCCACCGCCGGCTGATGCCATGACTCCACCACCTCCACCACCACCTCCAGGAAACCAAGGCGGCGGAACACCTCCACCACCACCTCCAGGAAACTTCGGTGGCGGAACACCTCCACCTCCTCCTCCAGGAAACTTCGGTGGCGGAACACCTCCACCACCACCTCCAGGAAACTTCGGTGGCGGAACACCACCACCTCCACCTCCAGGAAACTTCGGTGGCGGAACACCTCCACCACCACCTCCAGGAAACTTCGGTGGCGGAACACCTCCACCACCCCCAGGAAACTTTGGACCACAAGGTGGACCAGGAAACTTTGGACCACAAGGCGGACCACAAGGTGGACCAGGAAACTTTGGACCACAAGGCGGACCACAAGGCGGACCACAAGGTGGACCAGGAAACTTTGGACCACAAGGCGGACCACAAGGTGGACCAGGAAACTT
>Ga0214919_10010398_pt1 | contig 11797 bp, 10 predicted proteins | sample LL1503_MetaG_FD_177994 | JGI IMG/M metagenome (GOLD analysis project Ga0214919, IMG submission 177994) | Freshwater microbial communities from Lake Lanier, Atlanta, Georgia, United States - LL-1503 | ecosystem: Environmental > Aquatic > Freshwater > Lake | place: USA: Georgia | collected...
GATCTTTGTGTCCTTCAATCCTCAGGATCCCGTGACGGGTAGACGGCTCGAAGGCCGCGAGGCCATTGTCGCGACCCAGGAACTTACGGAAGAAGTTGGCAAGTTTATCACGGGTGCACTGAAGGCGCCTCATGACTTTGAGTATGATAAGACCTTCTCACCGTTTATCATCTTTAGCAAGAAGCGATATGTGGGCAACAAGTATGAGGAGTCGCCAGATGATTTCAAGGAGACGTCCATGGGCATTGTGTTAAAGAGGCGTGACAATGCCCCGCTGCTCAAGATGACGTATGGGTCGGCCATTGACCGTCTTCTCAATCATCGCGACGTAGTGGGCGCGGTGGAGGTGGTCAAGAAGAATGTGATGGAGTTGGTGCAGGGCAAGATGAAGTTATCGCAGCTGACGATTACCAAGTCGCTGCGGTCTGAGTATAAGTGTACGCCGCCGGCTCATAAGATTTTGGCTCAGAGAATCGCCGCGCGAGATCCAGGCAATGCGCCGGCTTCGGGTGAGCGCATTGGGTATGTGTATGTGCAGGCTATGCCGGGACAGGAGGCGAGCAAGCTACAGGGCGATAGGGTGGAGACACCGGAGTTTATTGTGGCGAATGGACTGAAGCCGGATGCGGAGTATTATATTCTGCATCAGCTTTACAATCCTCTTGCACAGTTGTTTGGACTCATGGTGGAAAAGATGCCAGGCTTTGTTGCACCTGTTTGGGCGAAGGATGTGGATAAGCTGATTGGGCAGAGGGAGGCATTGGCGGGTGAATTGCTCTTTCAGGAAGGCTTGACCGCCTGCAAGAACCTGGCAAAACGCGATTTCGTCGGTAAATTCTTTGGCCTTCGGCCAGAGGGTTTACGACCGAAGGAAGTTCGCCCAGAGGGTTTACGACCAACGGGCCTTCGGCTAGAGAGTCCCTTAGGACAACAGCCAGAGGGAACACGACCAGAGAACCTTCTGCCAGAATCTCCCATAGCACAAAAGCCTCAAGGAAGAAGAACCCCTCCAGCGGATCCCACTCTCGCCGCGGCGTCGGCTGCAGCTTTCGGATCTGGCTCTGGATCCGCCGCCAAGGTCCCCACCTTCAAGCAACCCGCCCTTCAATTCACACCCTTCCAGAAGGATACTGCCGTTTGGGTGGATGATATGATGGCTAAGAAGATGAGATCTAAACCTAAGAAAAAGGAAACAACTAATTAAATGAGTCAATACCCTGAGCTTTTGAGGAAAGCTGAACAAGCCGACGGATTTCAAGACAAGTGTAAAAGGTGTCCCGTGAATTCTGCTGCGCGGGCTATGTGTTCTTACACCGCTTGGCCAGACCAAAGTCTAGCCGCCACCGCAGACGCCATTATAAACGATCCTGCCGTGCGCAGCATAATTCTACATCCTACGGCTGAGGGTGGAATGCCTCATACTAGACCTAACATCATATGTCTTCCGGCATATTACCCAGAAGTAAAGCTTCGTACAACTCTGGCGCATGAGATGATCCATATTTCACAGAGGCGGCAGCCCACCCTCTGGGCTAGCCGTTGCGCGGTAGAGGGCTGGAAGGCAGTGGACGAGGATGATATACCCCAAGAATGGGTGCGTAGATCTAGAATAAACCCAGATACTGCAGCCAATCGCTGGTTGGCCTGGGATGGCCATGTTCCCTTACCTCTTTTTGTTAGAGAAGATCGCCCTGAGTTGCGCGACGTTGTAGTACGATGGTATGATATGGAGGAGGGGCTTCTCCGCTCCCAGCCGCCTGCAAGCTTAGTTAAGAAATACGGCAGCCTAGGCACATCCTCAATGGAACATCCTTATGAACTCTGGGCTTATCAGAGTGAAAGACATTAGAGTATCATATATTAGATGAGCAATAGTTCAACTATTGGCTCAGCAGTTTCTCTACATCCCCTAGGAATCCCGTGGGAAGGTCCTCCAAATAAATGGAATACCATACCCCGCCACCTATTATCCTATTGCACAGTCCAAGGAAAAGTGATGGATAATTCAAATAATTTATTATATACACTAAGCCCAATTAAATCCCTCGGATCAGGCACTTTTGGAACTGTTGAACTTTATAAATGCTCATCTGCATCGGGCGAAGACAAGGTAACCCAGACAGTCGCAGTGAAGAGACCTAACGATCCATCTATTGATTTATTGATGGAGGCCTTATTTCAGTGGAGAGTCCACAATATTCTCAGCGACTTCGGCCTTTCTTTTTGCATTCCAGAAGTCTATAGTATTTTCAGATTTAGAGCAACAGGAGATATCTGGTTTTCCATGAAAGCATACAGCCCTGTGCTACTTTCCTTTTGGTGCGTGAGCAACGCTGCTGTGAACGACAACTTCATCAAACTAATGCTTCAGATATCTCTCATCCTAGAGGTGATGGAATCCGAGATAAAAATGGATCACCGAGATTTGAAGGTGAATAATATCATTGTGGTGGATGAACCTGTTAAGATTCACATTCAATGGGAGGGAAAGAAAAAAACGATTTCCTTTCCGTTTCATGTTATCTTTCTTGATTTTGGATATGCGTGTGCAGGAGGGATTATAGATATAAAATCCAACGATGGGCTGCCTCCAATTGATCTATGTCCCAAGGTCGGTCGCGATATCTTCCAGATCTTAGTCTCTTTATGGAGAATTGAGGCGCTCCGAAGCAGCATGGATAAATGGAACGGTTGGATTCGTTCGCGCATTGAAAAGGTGGAACCGGCCTTTTCTTACATAAGATTGGTGGAGAGCTCCAAGGATTTGAACTGGATGTATTCTGTTACTGAAGATCGTAACTTCAAGGCTCCTCTATGCGCGCCACGTTCTATGATAAGAGATTGTCTTCATATTCTAGAATGTTAGATACATTTTATCCATTTTCGTATATTGGTATAGGGATAGGCTTATTAATAGGAATAGGTATAGGAAGTATTCTAATTGGAGGATTCACTGTAGGGATTATGTGTATAATGATATTCCTAGGGATGATAAGAATTACCCCCCTTATTGATTTTATTCAAAGAATTTGCGAAGCTATATTTCCAAATCAAGTTGCCAGAATTAAAAACAATATTAAAGAATCTTTCAAAGTGAGAACAGGTCTGAAGCCAGGTAAATATATTTACATGTGGCATCCACACGGTCTTTTTGCATATAGTCAGTTTTTGCATATAGCAACAAACCTCACAGATTGGCCTGAAAATCTGAAAAATGTAAGAGGGACTGCATTTTCTGGATTATATGCATTACCTTTTGTAAGCGAGATTTTTGAGAAATTCGGCGGAGTTTCCACAGAATATGGTGCAATGAAAAATGTCTTAGATGAGGGAAAGTCATTATCTTTAGCGCCAGGTGGCATGAGAGAAATGTTGCACGGAGAACTCATAGCAATTCTTAAGAAAAGGCGGGGCATTTTTAAGATGGCTTTAGAGACAGGAACCCCTCTAGTCCCAATACTTTCGTTAGGTGAAAATGAGATATTTTCTTGTGTTGATTTGCCGGCATGGCTGCAAGGTATACTTGAACCATATGATCTGTGTATACCAATACCTTCTTTCAAAACATTTAGAAAATGGTTTGGCTTAATGAGATATCCATTAAAAGACCCTATCATAAGTGTTTTCGGCCAACCCCTTCCTGTCAAACGGATTGAGAATCCTACAAAGAAAGATATTGACGAGTTGAGAGAGAAGTATATAGCCAGCTTGAAGGAACTGTGTAAAAGGGAAGGCGTTGAGATTAAGATTATTTAGTGGGGCCTTTGCCTTTTGCCTTTGCCTTTGCCTTTGGCCCAGGGCCTAAGGGCTCAGGACCTAAGGGCTCAGGACCTAAGGGCCCAGGGCAAAAAATTGAAGGGGGTTTCCCTAATACATAAAGTACAACCTCTAGCAAAGGAAAATGTCCCTTCCGCCCTTCATCATTTTACGCGCAGCTGATGACAGATATGTGCTTCTCAATGTGTCACATGTTACGCGTTTTATAGATAATGTGGAAAAGACATGTTTGAAGTTTGACGTTGTGAATGAGCCGCAGAACATGCTTAATGGTCGTTGGAAGACTGGGCGAGTAGAGCCTTCTGCTTTAATATATACATGCGAGAGGGTATCAAGCAGAGGCCCTACGAAGTACTATACCACAATCATGAATAAGATGACGGATTATATTGAACTTCCTTGGGGGTCAGTGCATCAATACAATATGACATCGCCCAATCAGATTCTTTCTAGCAAATTCTATCGCGTCGTCATGAATGAAGACAGGAATGTGAAGTGGCATTTTGTGAGAGCTGCACTTCTCACGCAGCCGCTTCAGCAGCCGCTTCTTACGCAGCCGCGTCAGCACCAGCAGCAGCCTCTACAAGCAAAAATCCCGAATCATATCTTTAGGGTTTATTTGCAGGATGCTATTGCACGAAATGAAATTTGCCCTATTACAATGGAGCCTCTTATGATGAATGCCGGTTTAACAAGCTGTGGGCATTTATTCAACAAGGATGCGATTCTTATGGCGATTCGTTCTTCTGCTTCTGCTCTATGTCCCACATGTCGTGCTGTAATCAGAGAGGATGTTCAGAGTCTATGAACGCGATCGCTAAAGCTAGATACGATCGCTAACGCTAACTCCGCGATCGCGTATGCCACTTCTCTCCACAGATATCGCAGATGTATAGATACATCATATTCACCAAGTCATACTTGATGTATATGACGTCAGGATCCTTGCCTCCCTTGTTACTATCGCAAACAAGATTGGGGCATGTGATATTTTTACGGATGTGTGGAAGACGGGGATCCTTTCGGGTGAATTCATTTAGAAGAACCTTGTAACCCTCGGCAGAATCTTCCTGGATCATCATCTCCATCACTAGCCCGCCGGTGGTATCTTGTTCCTTATAGCCACACTTGCGGCATAGGCGAGTGAGCTCTTGGCTTTCTGCATCAACCTGCATATACAAATAATTGTCACAGACGGCACAGAACTTCAGACTACTTGTTTTCTCTTGCGAAGCAGTTGCAGAAGCAGTTGCAGAAGCAGTCGCATCCGGAGAAGAAGGCGCAGGCGAAGTAATCAAAGAACCCTCTGGCACAGAACCCAAATTTGCATTTGCATTTACTTCCTTGGAAGCATTTGCCTTGGAAGCGTTTGCCTTGGAAGTGTTTGCCTTGGAAGTCTTGGCCTTTGAATTGGAAGTCTTTACTTCCGTGGACGCATTGGAAGTCTTTACTTCCGTGGACGCATTGGAAGTCTTTACTTCCGTGGACGCATTGGAAGTCGCGTTCTCGGCCATCTCTGGTTGAACTGCAATATTTCTTTGAGCCTTAACCATCGTGTGGTCCCTGTGAATGTATAACCGCCCCCTTACAAATCAACTTTTATGATTATTACTACCCAGTAAAAAGTGATTTTCACCCCTCTAAATACAAAAGGTCCTCTACAATGTCTGTATTGGATCGCTATCATGCGCATCCCCTATACCCCTTTCTAAATCGCTTCAAGTGCAAGTCTGGCCAGAGTCAGCATGCATCTCTATGTGGCATGGGCGATGTCAGGGGGAGTTGGCTGATTCCCGACGAGGAGTATCCAACCTTCTTCAACAACCTCCATCACTATCTCTTTGTGGAAAAGGGTCGCCCACTCAATCTCGTAGAGCAGCCTCGTCTTGACAAGCCGAAGCCCCTTCTCATTGATCTGGACTTCAAGTTCCCCCTTGACTCCACTCTAACACACCAGTTCGGCAAGGAGCACATTCGCTCCTTTGTGGGTGAGCTCGCCGACGCGCTTGACAGTTTCATTGATCTGGAGCGCTACCAGGCCCTCCGTTTCTTCGTCAGTCTCCGTCCCCAGGCCTACGCCGATGGCAAGAAGGTTGTGAAGGACGGCATCCACATCCAGTGCCCAGATATCGCACTGGTGAACGAGAAGCAAAAGTATCTGCGCCGGGTGATTCTCAACAACAACGCTATTGATCGCTCATTCGGAGGAATCGGCTATATGAACGAGGCGGCAGATATCTATGATGAGTCCATGGTGCGCAAGCAGGGGTGGTTCCTAGTGGGCGAGTCCAAGCCCAGCATCCCTCCGTACAAGCTGGACATGGTCATTTCCTATAACCCAGAGACCAAGATGCTAGATGAGGAGGATCCGGCCTCTTATTCAGAGCGTAATCTCATGGAGCTTCTCAGTGTGCGCCATGCGGTGCAGGAGGATGACAACGATATCCGTCCAAGTGCAAAAGAGGACTTTGATCGCTCCACGAGGCCGCAGATGCAGGCAGCTGCTCTTCAGCAGGCACAGGCTCCGCAGGCACAACAAGAGGAGGGGCATGAGCAACAGCAGACGAGCATGAGGCCAATTGCCTACATCCCCGAGAACTATGACTTGGAGGAGGTTGAGCTGGTCCGTCGCATCACCCTCGAGTGCCTCTCCCAGGCCCGCGCAGATTCTTACAATACGTGGATGGAGGTCGGCTGGTGTCTCGCAAATATCGACGGCGGCGAGCCCATGTTTGAGACCTTCCAGGAATTCTCCAAGAAGTCGCCCAAGTCAGCCGGCACAGACTGGGCCAGGATCAAGCGCGACTGGATGCGCGGATTCAGCCGCAATACTGCCGGTGCAAAGCTCACCATCAAGTCGATCCATTACTGGGCACGTGAGGACAGTCCCGAGAAGTATAAGGAGCTTGTGGAAGAGGATTACATTCGCTTTGTCCAGTATCGCGTGGACGATACGCATCACCATGCAGCCCTCCTTCTCCAGCGGATGTACAAGGGCCGCTTCTGCGCATCCGTTGAGCTGCGGAAGACCGAGTGGTATGTATTTGACGATCGCATCCACACCTGGCGGCACACGAACCAGGGCTTTGAGCTGCGCGAGAAGCTGAGCACTGAGGTGGCCGACCTCGTAGTACGTGCTCGCATGCGGCTGAAGAAGAAGGGCTGGGATGACCACTGCGCCAAGAACAACATCTCAACCGAGAATGGATCGGCAAATCCTATTCAGGACGAGGACTGGTACAAGAACTGGGGCTCCACGGTGGATGGCGGCCGCTTCCAGATTCTCGTCAAGCTAGAGAAGCACTTGTACAGCAGCGACTTCAAGGGCTGTGTCATGAAGGAGGCGGCGGAGCTCTTCTGCGAGGAGGATTTCACGAACCGTCTCAACATGAACCAGTATCTCTTCGTGTGCAAGAATGGCGTGATTGACCTGCACAATGAGATCCACGACCCCACCACGGGTCGCAACAAGATCGGAGTGGTCTTCCGTCCAGGAAAGCCAGATGACTACATGAGTTTCTTGGCCGGGCGGAACTACCCAGACACCGAGGCCATTGACTACATTCCCTATGACCCAGAGGATGCAGCTTCAAAGGACCTCATGAGCTTCTTGGAGAAGATCTTCCCATCGCCAGAAATGCTGGCGTATTACATTCGTCTGATGGCGAGTTGTCTGGAGGGCGCGAACCGAGAGCAGTGCTATTACACCTTTATTGGAATTGGCGGCAACGGAAAGTCCAAGGTGGTGGATCTGATGCGCTATACCTTCGGTGATTACTGCTCTTCTCTATCGGCAACGGCCCTCACTCGTAAGCGCCCAGATTCAGGTGCGGCGAATCCGGATATTATCGGCATCAAGAACAAGCGATTCATCTATCTGCAGGAGCCCGATGACCGCGAGCCGCTCAATACGTCTCGCATGAAGCAGTTTTCGGGAGAGGATGTTGTGGAGGCGCGAGGCCTGTTTGAGGACCAGCAGCGTTTCCGCATCACGGGCAAGCTGTTTATGATGTGCAACCGTCTGCCGCCCATTCACGCGATGGATCGGGGCACTTGGCGGCGCATCCGTGTCTTGCTATTCGGTAGCAAGTTCGTGGACAAGTCGGACCCTGAGCTGCGGCTGGGGCGCGTGGGGATTTACGAGCGCGACAATGATCTGGACGCCAAGCTGCGGCAGTGGCGCGAGGTGTGGCTAGGACTTCTCGTGCATGTGTATGAGACTCAGTATCTCGTGCGGGGCCTGGAGCCGATTCCCGCGATGGTCACGGACGAGTCCAACAAGTACAAGGAGTCGTTTGACCAGTATGGCAAGTTCAAGGCGGAGCGGGTGGTTGACATGCGCGATTCTCTGCGCATTGGAATCACCGAGTATGGAAATGAGCAGGCGACGGTGAAGGACATTCACGTGGCGTATACGAACTGGGTTCGTCAAAATGAGGGGGCCTTGACTGGTAAGAAGCTTACCAAGCAAGAGCTACAGAATCGGTTGGACGAGGACTTTGGTGTTCTCGATAATGGGATTTACAAGAGAGTGCAAGTATTCTTTGACGACGAGGGCAAGGCAGATTTCCTGCGGGAACGGATTCCTGGAGATGCAAATGCAGAGGCAAATGCATAGGCCTATGCATACTTAACAATAATCGCCGTAATCACCAGAGTGGCGAAGCACATCACTAGAAATATCTGGCCTGCTGCAGCTGCATTTCCATTCGTAAACGAATAAAGTACTAGAGCACATGTGAGAAGAGCGATTGCCACATAGAAAATTAAGAGAACAAATTCCTGGAGACTCTGCTTTCTTGATTTTTTGCCGAAGCGTGAAAGCTTAGACTCCTCTTCCACAAACTGTGTATCATATGTCTGGGCATCTTCCTTCAATTCTCGAATTTCCTTTTGCATTGACAGATCCTTCGGCTGCACAGAAATGCCACTTATTATAATAGCTAGTTCATCTGTAATAGATGTTATTCTACTTCTAAGGCTGCCTACAGTCGGCATTCTAAAAATCGGGCTTTTTAATTTCTGTGGCGTGCGTAGTCCAATCACGTCACTCGAATACTTCGTAAAGGCTAGAGCGATAAGCACTAGCTGTTTCCTGACACATCATTCTGACACTTGGTTTCTGCAGATATTCCAGCATCTCCAAGGCCAATGAAGCGGCGATTCCAGTAGCGCTTGTCGCGGCTGAAAACTGTGTATGTTGAGCGATTCCAGAGAGTTCCAATTAATATAATAGTGAGCACTGAAATAACGATCATAACTGTAGCACCTGGGACAATTCCAGTTCGCCGGAGGAAGAATAAGAAGACAATTACTGAAAAATAGAGGAAGGTGAGCTGTAAAAAGAAGAGTGTATCGAGCTTATTCTGAGCCTGCCACTCGTTAATCTCACCTTGCCGGGCATACGTGTCCTTTGGCCCATTTTTTAGCTGTTGATTATCAGCAATCATGTCCTTAGAAATATCTGAGATACTCTTATTTCTACTTAACATCATGCTGTAGGTGAGCGTATTGCTGCTCTGTCCATCGGCCGCGTTGATATTCTGTAAAAAATTGTTTCTCTCGGTAGTACTTATATTGCTCTGAATTTCCTGGATCTTCGCATTCAGATCTTGGCCGGCCGAAAGATCCTTGGATACTTTGGCATCTATGGCGGGAAACGCATAATCTATCCCTGACATTACTAATAACCTGTTGATTTTTTATTGATTTGTTCTAAACCTTATCTAATTTCATAGATAAGGTTTATCCTGCATTACGTCTTATGCCTTATGCCTTATGCCTTATGCTTTGCGACTTCTCCCCACTTTCTGCATTACGTCTGTGCAATCTGCATGACCGTCGCAATCGCCGCAATATTTAAGAATGCGTATAACGCGAGTAAAACATTCGCATATCTGTTCTTCTGAGAATTATACTCCATAACCCCCTTCTTAAAATCAGATTCAGTCATATATGATTGAATATCTTTGGCGGAATCATTCAACGCTAAAATCGTGTTCGTGAGTTCCTGATTGCTTCCTGGTAAATTGGAAGAATTAATGGCCGTCTGAATCTGTGTAAAAATGCCCTGGTAGTATGACGTGATAGAAGACAACAGTCTTCTCATGTCCGTTAAACGCGTATTGATGCACGCCATGTGGAAGGCCAGTCCACTGAGGTAATCAGACTGTGAATAAGGGTTCGACTCAGGTGTGGGCGCACCCGTTCCAAATACACTCAGTGATGCCGAGATGGTTGTTGTAGAGGCTTGTGTATAGAGTGTAAAGTATTTCTTGAGTAAAATATCATAACGAGTGCGGTAGAAGCAATACTCCATCAAAAAACTTCCGAAAAACTTGAGATTTCTCACTTCTAACAAAGTCTTGCGCGCAGCCTGCTCGGGAGTGAGCTGCTTGTTCACGTTCTCCTGAGTGGCGTATAGATAAACGAGACATTCCCTGTTCGCAGTTATACTCGCACTCGCGCCAAACTGGGCAGGATCGAATAATTCTGCAGATGAGAGTAAGTATCCATCTGTCACAAGCTGGTCACGTACAGAATTAATATCAGAATCTGACATAATTGGCGTTTCAGGAGTGCTGTAGGTATACGCCGCGCCCTTTGCTACTTCAAAGTAATCATTCACGATTGTCTTGGCCATTTTAACACCTCCCACCGTTACATTCGCTGGAGAAGCAGCTACTCCGCCACCTGATAGGAACTGAATGAGGCGGTATGTGGAGCTGGGGCTGGGTGTTGCAAGGACTGGAACGGTGGTGCTGGCTGAAGCAATCGCAACCTTGTACTTGATTAAATTGCCGCTTGAAAAGATATTAGGAAATGCCGTATTATAATCAGTCGTAGGATTTAGCCATATTGTAGGTAATCCCGCAGAATTTAATATACTACAAGGGTCGGAATCTGTTGGCAAGGCCATCTCCTATCTAAACATATCCAAGTTTATATGCGATATATGTTGCAAGAAATCCCACCGCTAATCCGCCGAACACATACGGTGTAGAAGAAGAAGCAGAAGAAGCGCCTAGAGCAGGATAAGGGACCGAAAACTGTGGAATATTGATTTGTATATGAACTCCGCCCATTCGGAGAAACACTAGAATCGATACAATAAGCATGAATAGGGCGAGCCCAAAGAGAACAAATAAGGAAGTCTCATGCATCGGGCGAATTATGGGAAACCAGCCGTCATAATACGAAAGGTGTCGCTCGGGAGTGAGAATTGAATCTAGGCGCAACTTTGATTCTTCCTTCGCGGCCTTGGCGGAATTGTATTCGGCCTTATCAAGTTGACCGTCTTCTTCCAAGCATGAGTTCACTAGACGGAGAACTGGTAGAGAAGTATTTTCCACATTTGTTAAAAAGGTGTTTATATCATCATATCCTGAGCTGTTTGTGATATCTTTCTGTTGATTTAATGAGGTGGTCATTGCCGCACTTGTGTTAAAGGTGGTTAGGTTGGTCTTGAGGGTGGGTAGGCCGTAGGCCGATAAGAAATCGGAGAGGCTGGTGGTTTTCTTCCTGGAGAGAATCTCTGCACACTTAATAGGTACAGCGCCTGCGCCAGACGTGTAAAAAGGGGTGTTTGTTTGTAGGGAGGCTCTTCCTTCGACGGAATTTCCTGATGGATCAACTATAAGAGTTGTTTGGACCATCTTCTAACTTGGGCGGATGCTTTTCAGATGCTTTCAGGGAGCCGTTCACGGACTCTTCCTTTCAAGGAGCCTTTCAAGGAACGCAAAGACGATAGCCAATATTCTCGCCAGCCGTTAAACTGGGGCGGGTAATCTTCACAATATCCTTTGGCACAAGTCCAATCATGCGTGCAATAGGGTCCTCGTGGAAACGGATGAGCGGAAGCTGGGCCTTCGTCGCGTAGAGACTCTTAAGAATCTGCGCCTCCTCCTCTTCTGGAACCTTCTCGTGCTTGGGTACAAGAATGTGCTTGAGGGGATTGTTCACAATGGCGGCGGCTTGGAAATACCGGACCTTTGTATCATGTTTGCTCCAGCATTCGTAG
>Ga0214919_10010399_pt1 | contig 11796 bp, 12 predicted proteins | sample LL1503_MetaG_FD_177994 | JGI IMG/M metagenome (GOLD analysis project Ga0214919, IMG submission 177994) | Freshwater microbial communities from Lake Lanier, Atlanta, Georgia, United States - LL-1503 | ecosystem: Environmental > Aquatic > Freshwater > Lake | place: USA: Georgia | collected...
GACCGGCGTACGACGCGGCGGCCGCCGCAGTGGCCTTTGCGCGCACCGTCGACTTCTTGAAGGTCCAGCTACGCTAGGATTGTGACGCTCGATGAAAGAACGGGGGCCGTGCGCTGTGCACGGCCCCCGTTTCTCCTGTTCTGCCCCTGGAGCTAGGCGTTTGCGGCCAGTCGCAAGGCACACCGTACGGCGCCGCGTGCTGGGATGACCTCAGCCGAGTGAAGATTGATGCCGGGAACGGCGGTCTTCAGTCGAAGCTCAACCAACCGGCGCAGATAACTCCCGCGATGCATCATGCCGCCGGCCAGCGCAATCGGAATCGCGGCGCGCTCATCGGTGAAGAGTTGACGCGCAAGGGTCCGGATGTGCACCACCAGCTCTTCGCACGCCATCGTGCAGAGGGAGTTGGCGCGCAGGTCTCCATTGGCCGCGACGGTCATGATCGGACCTGAGAGCTCCGCGAATTTCGCTGGTGTCGCCTTGGCGGCCCAGGCCACTAGCTCGTCGGGATTCTCCATCTGCAGGTGCGTGAGGAGCACGCCGAGGAGCGCGGTTTCGGGCTCGCGCCCGTCTGAAGCGCCGGTGATGATGCTCAGCGCACGACGGCCAATCCACGCACCGCTCCCTTCGTCACCGCAAATCGGGCCCCAGCCGCCGCAGCGCGCGAGCCGCCCCGTGTGACTGCGGCCGATGGCTGACGAGCCGGTGCCGGCAATCAACAGGATACCCGGTCCGTCGCCGAACGCATCTTCGAGCGCCACGACCGTGTCGGGGAGTACCTCGAGTTCGACACTCAGTTCGCGACGCGAGAGTGCCGCAACAATCGCCGAGTACTCGGCATCACGTCCAACCCCAGCCAGCCCCGCACAGATCGCGGCGGGCTTGGTCTCCTCGTGCCCACAGGCGGCGAGGGCTTCGCCGATGAGCGATTCAATCACATCGGCAGAGTCCTCGGCGGTGCCGGGGCGGACAGCGGACCCCGGGCCCGTGACGGTCGCCAACTGTGTTCCCTCAGCGTCGGCGACGATGACCTGGGTCTTGGTACCGCCTCCATCAACGCCGACAACGATCGTGGTAGTCATGGCAACTAAGTTAGCGTTTGGGCAGGGGTGTGGCAGTGCGTCCGTCGTGCGTGAGTGCGGACACCGAACCCACGGTAACAGTAATGGTCATGCCAATGAGCACGTACCACGGCCACGCGATATTCACGAAGGGGCTCAGCGGACCCACAAGACTCGGATAGGCGGCAACCAGCGGCTTCGCAAAGACCACGAATGCCATGGTCAAAATACCCACGCTCATGCCAATGATTGCGTCGCGCTGCACGGCGCGCCGATTGTAGATCCCCAGGAAGAACCCGCCAAGCAGGGCTCCCTGAGTAAAGGACGCAATGGAGAGGGCCACCACGACGACGGGGACTTTCCCCTCGGGGTAGAGGAGTGCTCCACCCGTCAGCACCACTCCCCAGATCAACGCGAAGAAACGCCCCGCACGGAATGTTTGCGGATCGTCTTCTTTGCGGCCGGAGAGCGGGAGGTAAATATCATGCGTGGTGGTCGCGGCCAACGAGTTGATGGCGCCCGAGTGCGTGCTCATCGTCGCAGCGACAATCGCCGCGACAATCAGCCCGAGCAGCCCATGCGGCATCTGTTCCACGATGTACGTCGGAAAGATGTCGTCAGGCTTCGCAAACTCGCGTCCGCCGTAGAAGGACCACAGCCCGATGCCGACGAGCAGAAAGAGCGTCATCTGCACGAACACGGCCACCCCACTCCCAATGATCGCGCGCTTGGCATCCTTCAGCGAGCGCGACGAGAGGAGTCGTTGGACGATCGTCTGGTCGGCGCCATGCGAGGCCATCGACAGGAACGCGCCGCCAATCACACCGGCAAAGACGGTGTGCGGCCGGTCGAACCCGCGGTAGACGTCAATGAACTGCAGCTTTCCCGCGGCGCCGGCGCGCGCGAGGATGCCACTCCACCCGTCCGTCGCGGCGTGGCCAAGCAGGAATGCGGCGGCGAGCCCGCCCGTCAGGTAGACCCCTGTCTGCACGAGTTCTGTCCAGACGACGGCACGCATCCCGCCCTTATAGGTGTACACGATCGTCAGCGCACCCAGGATCAGAATGGCGCTCGGCATCAGATACTGACGGGGCACCACGGGACCGATGATCAACGCAATCGGAATCGCCGTCGCGAACACGCGCACCGAATCTGCCATGGCGCGCGTCACCATGAACACGATCGACGTGAACCGACGCGTCTCTTTTCCGAATCGCGTCTCGAGCAGCGTATACGCCGTCACGAGCTCGCCTTCGAAATACCGGGGGAGCAGGATCGCTGCGATCGCGATGCGCCCAACGATGTACCCGGCGGCAACCTGGAGGAACCCAAAGTTCCCGACGTACGCGAGCCCCGGAATCGAAATGAAGGTCAGCGCGCTCGTTTCCGCGGCCACAATTGAAAAGCAGACCGCCCACCAAGGAAGTGAGCGGTCTGCCACGAAATAATCACGCGCGTTGGTCTGCTTGCGCCCCAGCCACAACCCAAAGCCGGTGGTCGCGGTCAGGTAGAGGACGACAACCGCAAGATCAATGATCCCGAATCGGCCCCCAGACAACGGACTGCTTTACGCCGAGAACGAGCTGCCGCAGCCGCAGCCGCCAGTCGCATTCGGATTCTTGAACGTGAAGCCTGAGCCCTGCATGGACGTCACGTAGTCAATGATCACGCCGCCGACGTACTGCATCGAGAAGGGATCCACGAACACGTTGAACCCGTCCTGCGCCACAATCGTGTCGTCTTCGGCGGGCTTATCTTCGATCAACAGGCTGTATTTGAAGCCGGAGCATCCGCCCGGCTGCACGGACACGCGGAGTCCGCCGGTTTCTGGACCGACATTCTCGGCGACCATGAACTTCCTGACTTCGACGACCGCTGCGGCGGTAAGCCCCAACAGGGTCTCTGGCTGATTCATCGTGCTCATCGGATCCTCCTCCTGCGTCGCCTCTGGCGAGCGGTATGATGTGCTAGGACGTAATATATCCGAATGCCGAATCATTCTCAAGGAAATAGACGCCTGCGGGCTTTGGTGGACGGGCTGAAGCCCATCCTGGGGCTGGCCGCGATCCTCGCGGGCGGTGTCGCGCTGGCGTGGGGGCTCCTGACCCGGGACAATGGACGGGAAAAGGCGCCTCGGCTTCAGACCCTCGACAAACCCGTCGGGGAAATGTTCCTGACCGTGACGGTGGCCGACATCGGCCTCGAACTGACCGCCCCCGATGGCCGGAAAGTCACCGTCTTTGTCCCCGGATCGCCCAACGCGGCCACAATCCCTGACGCCCAGCCGAAAGTGGATTGCACGGACGCCGGGGGGCTGGTTGCTGGCGATTCGACCTGCACTGTCAGCGTGCAGCTCAAACGGCCAATCTTTGGGGACTATAAGTTTCGGATGACGGCGACCGCGCAGCATGTAGAAGTGCTGACGGTGGGATGGGGCGGGGTGGGCTTCAATCGCAATGGCGGCCTGTCAATGAAGATTGCCGCGGAAGCGAGAAAACCCCTTGAGTTCACGATGATCGTGGCACCCGAAGGGGTTTCCCAGCGCACCGAGCCCAAGCTGGTGGGGCGCTGACCTCGCGCGCGCCAGCGCTGCTAACTGACGCGCGACCGACCTAGGGCTGCGCCGGCGCGAGCTGACGGGTCAGGCTGACGGCGGCATCGGCCACGGCTTGGCGCCACGCTGAAATCTTGGTGTTGGCTCGTGTCGGATTCACCCGATTCGTGAGCATAATCACGAATAAGTCGTCGGTCGGATCGACCCAGAAGGAGGTCCCCGTAAAGCCGGTGTGCCCGAAAGACGGGCGCGTCATCAGGTGACCCGCGGAGTTCCCGCCGGTTGGGGTCTCCCAGCCGAGTGCGCGGTTCGAGAAGGTGGAGTCTTGCACGGCTGTGAACTGCCGGATGGTGCTCTCCTTGAAGACGCGAACACCGCCGAATACCCCTCCGTTCAGGTAGGCCTGGGCCAGGTGCGCGAGGTCTGATCCCGAGCTGAAGAGGCCGGCATGTGCGGAGACACCGCCCAGGGCGTATGCGTTTTCGTCGTGCACCTCGCCGCGTAGGTGCCGCTGGCGCCACGGGTCGACCTCGGTTGGCGCGATCCGCGGGAGGAGGGCAGGGTCTGGCAGATAACTCGTTTCCTTCATGCCGAGTGGCCCGAACACATGGTCTCGGGTGTAGGCGTCGATGCGTTGGCCTGACACGGTGCGGACGATCTCCCCCATGAGAATCGCGCCAAGGTCGGAGTAGACCATGCGGACGCGCGGGAGCGTATCGAGCGCCGTCGCGAACACGAGGGCCAGCGCCTCGGCAGGGGTTGTCGCCTCTTTGTAAATCGGGCGCCACGCCGGCAAACCCGAGCGATGGGTGAGCAGGTCACGCACGGTGACGCGATCCTTGTTTGGACCCTTCCACTGTGGGAGGTACCGCTGCACCGGGGCGTCCAACTCCACTGTGCCTTGCTCGACCAGTTGCATCATCGCCGACGTCAGTGCGAGCACTTTGGTGAGCGATGCCATATCCCAGAGCGTGTGCTCGTCGGGGACGGGGGAAGGTCCAACGTCGAGATGGCCAGCTCCCATCTGCGCGACGATGCCCGAGCGCCGTCCTACGACGACGAACGCCCCAGGGAATGCGCTGTCGGCGATGGCACGATCCAGCACGCGCCGCAGCGTGTCACTCATTGCCGTTGAGAGACTCGGCGGGGCAACGCGCACCAGCCCATCGCCGCGGGCGAAGAATCCCGGCAGCGAGACAGGAGCCTTGCCGGTCACCCCGATGCGTCCCGTGATGGCGCGCGCAGCCGCGTCCTCGAGTGCCGGACCCCGTCCCCAGGTCGCGAGGTACGCGCCAACATGTGGGAACTCGCGGAGTACGTATGGGTTGCCATGGGCCGCGACGATGACGGCGTGCGTTGCCGCAATCGAGTCGATCCACTGTGCCACCGGCTTGGCCACGGAAAAGCGCCCCTCGCCTTCGATCGTGCGCACTTGCGTGGCAATGACGAGCCGATCGGCTGGACGCACCAGCGAGTCCAGCTGCGCGCGTGACCAGCGCGGCGTGATGCGCACGACCCGTGCGTTGCGTACGGCCGCGCGGACCGTGGCCCCGAACACTCGTCCCGCGTCGAGGTCGTTCTCACTCGCATAGGTGAGTACCAGTGTGGTACCACCGGTTTTCACGGGCACGAGCGATGCGTCATCGCGCAGCAGTGTGATGGCTTCGCTCGCGATGCGCGCCGCGGTCCCACGACTTGTCGCGCTGCCCACCGCAATGCGCAGCGAGTCCAACGCGACAATCGGATGTTGAATGGCCCCCGTGCGCAACTTGAGTTCGAGCAGGCGCCGGACGCTCGCGTCGATGCGAGCCGGCGTAATCTCCCCGTGCTCCACCGCGGCGACCACGGCATCGATCGCTCGACGGACATCGGTTGGCTTCAGCAGGACATCGGCGCCCGCCTTCACTGCGAGGACCGCGCTTTTCTCCACCGTGTAGCCGCCGCCGATCCCTTCCATCGACAGGGCGTCGGTATAGGTCACGCCCCGGAAGTGCAGCGTGTCCCGGAGTAGCCCCGAGATGATGGCCGGCGACAGAGTGGCCGGAATCGAATCGTGCGCGATCGCGGGGAGCGCAATGTGCGCCGTCATCACGCCCGAGATGCCCGCGTCCACCACGGCGCGGAAGGGGACTAGTTCGACTGCCTCGAGCCGGGCTCGATTACTCGAGACAATCGGCAGGGCGGTGTGCGAATCGGTATCGGTATCGCCGTGGCCGGGGAAGTGCTTGGCGACAGCCGCGACCCCCTCACCCTGAACGCCGCGCACAAACGCCGCCGACATCCGCGCGACAGCCTGGGGATCCTCGCCGAACGACCGCGTGTTGATGACGGGATTTGCGGGATTGTTGTTGACATCCACCACCGGAGCGAAGGCGATATGAATGCCAATCGCCTGTGCTTCTTTCCCTGTAATCCGACCCGCCTCGAAGGCATTTGCTTCGTTCCCGGTCGCGCCGATCGCCATGTTATTCGGGAGAATCGTCGCGCTGCCGCCACCGTATGTGTTGGGCGCAAAGACCCCGCCCTCAAGGCGGCCGAGTCCAGGCTCGATGTCGGAGGAGATCAAGAGTGGAATCTTCGCCATCCGCTGGAAATCGTTCACCTTGGCGGCGACTTCAATCGGTGAGCCGAGCGACATGATCACGCCGCCGACTTTGTCGTCTTGGATCCAGCGGCGCAGTTCCAGGTATGACGGATCGGTGGTGCTGGTGTAATCTCCTAGAGCCCAGACCGTGACCATCTGGCCGACACGCTCGCGGAGCGACAGGCCGGCGAGGGTGTAGTCAATCCAGCGCGTTGCGTCGTCAGTGAGTGGCGTGCTGAATGACGGCCGAAACGATGGCGTCGGCAGGGTTCGGAGACCAGTGGGCACACAGGCGATGGCCAGGGCAAGAACGGAACCGCACGCGAGGAGACGCGAATGTTTCATCGGATGAGGAAGGCCACCGAGGTGGTCCTGGTCATGGGAGTCATACAGGGACTTCTGGTTCCCGCAGGGGTGCGTGCCCAGCGCAATGGGCGCGCCGAACCGGAGAAGGTACGTCCTGGCATCACGGTGCTACTCGACGAACGAACTGGTCTCATTCAAAATCGACGTGTCGCGCTGATCACCAATCAGACCGGTATTAATGAAGATCGCACCTCGGACATCGATCTGCTGACTCGCGATCGACGAGCCCTGAAAGCGCGGGTCAAACTTGTGGCCCTCTTTTCCCCGGAACACGGAATCCGTGGGACCGAGGATCACCCAAATGTCGCCGATGAAGTCGACGAGCGCACGGGGCTTACCATCCACTCGCTCTACCGGCCAAGCACTCAAGCGCCCGCTGACTCACTGCTCCGCGGCGTCGAGACCATCATCTTCGACCTGCAGGACATCGGCACCCGCACGTGGACGTATACCGGATTGATGGTCTACACCCTGCGAGCGGCCGCGCGGAACAAGATTCCGATCGTGGTACTCGACCGCCCGAACCCCATCACCGGCTCCCGCGAAGAGGGGCCGATGCTCGATGTTGCACTGGCCAACAGTGCAGACCCCGAGCCGGGGAAACCGGGCAAGTCGTACGCATTATATCCCGCGCCGCTACGGCACGGAATGACAATGGGGGAACTGGCCCTTTTTTTCAATGAAGAACTGGGGATTCAGGCGAACCTCACCGTGGTCCCGGTGCGCGGTTGGCGACGCGCGATGTGGTTTGACGACACCAAACTCCCCTGGGTGAAGCCATCGCCGAACCTGCCGACGCTTACCAGCGCCATCGTCTATCCTGCGTTGGTCGCCTTTGAGCGCGCAAACGTTTCGGTTGGGCGCGGAACCGATATTCCATTTCAACGGATCGGCGCTCCGTGGATGAAGGGCACGGGAGTCGCCGACCTGCTGAACGATCGATTGATCCCTGGCGTCAAATTCCGCGCCGAGTCGTTTACGCCTCGTGCGCCGACCGACGGCAAGTTCGCGGAGCAGGAGCTGTCTGGGGTCAGGATTATCGTCACCGACCGTAATACCATGAACCCCTCGCGCGTCGGCGCCGCCCTCCTCTGGGCAATCGCGAAGACCGCTCCGGATTCACTGAAAATCAGCAACACTGGCTTCGATGAACGGTTCGGCGCTGCCGGACTTCGCGAAGCGTTGCTGAGAGGTGAAGATCCCGACTCCGTCATCGACCGAGAACTTCCGGCCGTGACCGCCTTCCGCGAGAAGGTCCGCAAATACCTGCTGTACCACTAGCAGGCCCCACACGGACGCATAGCTTCCGCTGCATGAAACAGCTCTGGGACGCCATCCAACGGGGATACCTCCGGCTTATCGAGCCGGTGGTAGATCTCCTGGTCCGCTGGAGGGTGTCGCCGAACGCGATCACCACATTCGGCACCCTGTGCACCATCGTGACCGGCGGGCTCTACGCGACGGGCCACTTCGTCGCCGGTGGCTGGCTCTTTGGCGTCACGGCAGCCTTCGATGTTCTCGACGGCTTGGTGGCACGACGCACTGGGACGGCGAGCACCTTCGGGGCCTTCTACGATTCCACCCTCGACCGCGTCGCCGATGGGGCAGTGCTTGGTGGGATTCTCTATTTCTGGGCGTCCGACACCGCCTATCACAGCATGCCCATGGTCGCGGTGACCCTCGCGGCCATTATTGGCACGTTCATGACGTCCTATGCGCGCGCGCGCGCCGAGGCGCTAGGGCTCGACGCCAAGGTTGGCATCATGCAGCGTCCGGAGCGGGTGACGCTTCTTGCCGCGCCTCAGGGGCTGCTCGGTTTCGCCCTCGATGGCTGGGTCCTTCGCGCCGTAGTGGTGGTGCTGGCCGTCACCGCCTGGATCACCGTCTGGCAACGGGTGCAGTTCGTACGCCGCACCTTGGCGGGCCGCACAGTAGCGGATGCTGAGGGGCACGGCACGGCGCCCTGAACCGACCGGCGCGCCTATGGCGGAGATTCCACCGAGGTTAAGTTTCTCTGACCGGATCGCTCACTCAGGATGAAGGAGGACGCATGACCCCGAATCGGAACTGGCGACGCCTGTTGGTGTTCGCGCCGGTGGTCGTGGCACTCGTAGGTATGGGATGCGAGCCGCAAAAGCTGAACACCGACATGCGCCTCTTTACGTCGGAGTTTGAGTTTCGCATTGCGGCCGATGTGGTGCCGCCGCGCGCGCTCGAAACTACGAACTACACGATCACGATCCGCGACAAGAAAACGCGCGAACCGATCGTGAATGGACAAGGTCGAATTTTCGCGACCAATGCCGACCGCAAGACCATCTGGGACGGCTTCTCCTATGGTCCCGAAGTTGGGACGTACCACGCGCGGCTGATGTTCATTACCGCGGGCGAGTGGGCTATGAACGTGCAGTTCCGACGTGACTCGACGCAGACGTTGGTGAAACCTGAGGACGACTGGCGGCAGATGATCCGCCAAGCGGCCGAACCTGGAACGACGACCCCATGAAGCACTTCCATCGCACGCATATCTCGCCCGACGCCGTTCTCGCCGTCGCCGATGCCTTCTTCCCAACCATCGGCCTGACGCCGACGGCCGCGGCGCATCGCTCGCGCAGCTGGCAGGGTGTTGTTGGCACGCCGGAAGTCCTCGAAACGCTGACCATCACCGTGAAGATGGAAGGCGGGCACTACACCTTTGTGGAGGCGCACTCCACCGCGCAGGGCGAGAGTCGCCTCGATCGCAACGTCAAAAAGTTCTTTGTGCAGCTGCACAAGCAGGTGGACCATCGACACGCGTCGAGTGCCGCCTACTGACGAGACGCGGGGCTCCGTCTCCTGGACGCGGAAGGTCAGCCTTGGCTGCCTGTCGATTTTCCTCGGAGCGGTGAGCTGTGGCATGATCGCCGTCCTGCTCTCAAAGGTCGTGGCGTATGCCACACACCAGCGAGGCTGCCAGGACGTTCCCTCGTGCAATTGGTTAGAATATTGGGCTGTGGGGGCCGCCGTCGGTGCGGTCACTCTGCCGAATCTGGTGTTATGGGTCCTGGGCAAGCCGCCCAAGGGCGACACGTCTGATAGAGGGATGTAAGGTGGCGCGCATTGATGTGATTATGCCCCAGATGGGGGAATCGATTGCCGAAGGAACGGTCTCGCGTTGGCTCAAGAAGGTCGGCGACGAGGTCAAGCGCGACGAGCCCATCTTTGAAATCAGCACCGATAAAGTCGACGCCGAGATCCCCTCGCCGTCCGCCGGTATTCTGGCCGAAATCATCGTCGGCGAGGGGAAGACGGTCGGTGTGAATACCGTCGTGGCCCGCCTCGAAACCGACAAGAGCGCCCCGCTCGGCGCCTCTGCGCCGGCCCCAGCGCCTGCTGCCGCCGCTCCGACCCCTGCCGTTGCTCCTGCGGCCGCACCCGTCGTGCAGGCAACGGTTCCTGCCGTTGCCCCTGCCGCGGCCGTCGCTGCCAAACCTGCTGGTGCCCCAGGTTCGCTCGAAGAGCGGCTCCGCACCAAGAGCTCGCCGTTGGTCCGCCGCATCGCCGCCGAACACGGGGTCGAAATCGCGGGAATGCAGGGCAGTGGGATCGCCGGACGTGTGACCAAGAAGGACTTGGTCTCTTTCCTCGAAAGCGGGGCCGCGGTACCGGCCAGCTCGGCCAGCTCGGCGACCGCGCCGAGTGCGAGTGCACATGCGGGGGCTGCGGATGCACACGCCCCAGCGGCGACGGTGTGGGCGGGCGATGTCGTCGAGCCGATGTCCAAGATGCGCCGCCTGACCTCCGATCACATGGCGCTCGCGCGTCGCGTGGCGGCCCACGTGTCGACCTTCTGGGAAGTCGATCTCACCCGCGTCACGCGCGTTCGCAATGCGATGCGTTCCTCGTTTGAAGCGCAGAACGGACAGAAGTTGACGTACATGCCGTTCATCATTCAGGCCGTGGTGGCGAACCTCAAGAAGCATCCGTATTTGAATGCAGCCGTCAGCGGCACCGACGTCATTTACCGGAAGCGCTACAACATTGGCATCGCCGTTGCCCTGGAGCCGTCCGGACTCATCGTGCCCGTCATCAAGCACGCCGAAGACCTGTCGCTCTCCGGCGTGGCGAAGGCCGCGAACGATCTGGCCGGGCGCGCGCGCAGTAAGAAGCTTGGGCCCGCCGATGCGCAGGACGCGACCTTCACCATCTCGAACCCGGGCGTGTTCGGTTCGTTGACCGGGACGCCGATTATCCCGGTTGGCACGACGGCGATTCTCTGCCTCGGTGCGATCGAGAAGCGTCCCAAGGTGATCACCGGAGCAGACGGCGAGGACACCATCGCCATCCGCACCTGTGCGTACTTTTCGCTGTCGTTCGATCACAAGGTGGTCGACGGCGCCGATGCGGACCGCTTCATGGGCGACCTGAAGCGTTCGCTCGAGCAGATTCCTGAGACTGGTTTCTAGTTCCCGTCACTCTTCACCACGAGCATCGAATGGCGCGCGCCCTGAGCATGCAACGATCGATCGTCCCGTTGGGCGATCGCGCCAAGTACTTCGAAAAAATCAAGGCGCGCAAGGAGCACTACCGGTCGGCAGGGTGTCAGTTTTGGGTGTTTGAGGAAGCGGCCCTGACCGGCGCGTTCATTGAGTTTTCCGAGGCGCCCGATCCCGCGACGCTTTCCGCCGCGCATGCCGCAGCCCCGGGGTCGGTGCTTGATCCCTCACGTATCTACACTGAAGTGGAGTTGAGCTGAGATGCCGACGCGCCGTATTCACGTAGCAGGACAGGACTGGAGCGTGTTTCCCTCTGGACAGGTCACCCAGTACGACGGGGACGAGTTCGGGCTCCTCTTCGTGCGCGTGACCGACGATGCGCGCGAGGTCCGGGTCACCCGCTACTCGCCGCGCGGTGTACGGTCGCGCGAAGCATCCCTTATGGCGATGAACGACGCCGAACTGCACTCGCTCTTTGCGATGTCGCAGTCGAGCGAGAACTCGCCGGAGGCGGGTTACGCACTGTGAGTGAGACGCCGGCGGCGTGCGTCGATCTGCATGCGCACTCCACGGCCTCTGATGGCGCCGCCTCTCCGGAGGAGTTTGTCGCCACCGCACAGCGCGCAGGGCTCGCGGCCGTCGCGCTCACCGACCACGACACCCTCGCGGGAGTCCGCACCGCGCAGCGCGCAGCGGAACCCCACGGCATTCGGGTGATCGCCGGCGTGGAGCTTTCCACGGTCGATCAGGGGCACG
>Ga0214919_10010401_pt1 | contig 11793 bp, 17 predicted proteins | sample LL1503_MetaG_FD_177994 | JGI IMG/M metagenome (GOLD analysis project Ga0214919, IMG submission 177994) | Freshwater microbial communities from Lake Lanier, Atlanta, Georgia, United States - LL-1503 | ecosystem: Environmental > Aquatic > Freshwater > Lake | place: USA: Georgia | collected...
TTAATGGTTGATCAAATGAATGTTATGAAGAACTTTAAAAATTATATGGTGGATAAATACTATTATAAACATAATGGATAAACAAAAAAGCAATATTTAATTATAATATATAATAGACAAAGAAAAGAACAAAAATGGGAGATAATAAGAAAATATCAGGCTTTAAAAAATTCACTGAAATGAAAAGTGAAAAGAAAGAACTAGAGGAAGTTAAATTGAGTGCAGAACCAGTTACAGATTCTGATAGACCTGGTAATCCTAATTTACCTAATAAATCTAAAAAAATTGAAAGAATGCCTTCAAGAAAAGGAATTATACCACAGGATCAAAATGTTGACTTAGATAAACCTATTGTTCCACAAGAAGAAACAAATGAAGATAACCAAGTCAAAATTTATGGTAAAGTTGCGAAGTTTCCAAAAAAAACTAAAGCATCTAAAGCCTATAATTTTTTAGAAAATGTTAAAATTTCTAAAAACTCAATTTGGTATATCTTAATAGAGAAGCAAGATAACGAGCTTCAAATGGTTAAATATAACAATAAGAAAGGATTTGATATGAATAAGTTTGTTTTAGAGTTAAAAGAATTCTATGTAAATCAATATTCTAGTAGTCCTGAAATGGTTAAACTTATTGAATCGATAGAAGTTAGTGGTGCTGAAGAATTCTCAGCTATAAAGAATATCCCTAATGTAGAAGTAGAAAAAGGTAAAAAATTGATTTCAAAAATCACTGAAGACCTAGTTAAACTTTTAAGTAAGTAAGCATGATTACACTATCTGAAAAAGCATATCAGAAAGTCAAACAACTTATGCAAGAATCAAACTATGATTCAACTTATTTTTTAAAAGTTGAAGTAGTTGGTGGCGGATGTTCAGGTCTTAAATATAACATGGACTTTATTAATCAATCAAGTGATGATGATCAAGTATTTGAACATCAAGATATAAAAGTAGTCACAAACAAAAAATCCCTTTTATACCTAATAGGAACTGAATTAGACTATTCAGATGGTCTAAATGGAAAGGGATTTGAATGGAATAATCCATCAGCAACTAGAGTTTGTGGATGTGGCGAAAGCTTTAGTTTATAAAGCATTTCCGAATTTTAATATATAAAAATAAAAAATATGTATTCTCTAGTAAAATACATTTTATTTATCTCATTCTCTATTATTCTTTTTAGCTGTTCTGCTTCTAAATATGGAGTTAGACAAAAAGATAAACCATATAGTAGATTTAGTAGCAGTCATTATGACTTCAAAAGATAAACTTATTATTTTTGATTAATATAAAATAGGTGTTTAATAAAAACACATCTAAAAATAAAAATCAAAATAAATGTCTAAAATCGATGTAGTTCTTGGTCTCCAGTTTGGAGATGAGGGTAAAGGTAAAATTGTGGACTATTTGTCACAAGATTACGATGTAATCGCTAGATTCTCTGGTGGTAACAATGCTGGTCATACTATCTATACCAAATCTGGTGAGAAAATTGTTTTACATTTGATACCATCTGGTATTTTAAATGATTGTATTAACATTATTGGTAATGGTGTTGTTATAAATCCATTCGCTTTAAAAAAAGAAATAGAAATGTTAGAATCTTTAGGCATTGATGTTAAATCAAAACTTATTATATCTGACAAAGCTCATATACTACTACCAACTCATATTAAATTTGATACATCATATGAGATACAAAAAGGTAAATCAGCAATCGGTTCAACATTGAAAGGAATCGGACCTTGTTATACTGATAAGATTGCAAGAAAGGGATTTAGAATTAAAGATATCTTCAATGAAGATTTTAAACAAAAAATTAGAACTAAATATTTAGATGATTTGACTTTAATCTCTTATCTAAATCGATCAGATTTAGACTATTCTCAAAGTGAGTTAGAAGCATTCTATGATGCCTGTGAGTTCATGAAGAATTACAGAATTGAACAAACAGAATTTCTTATAAATCAATATTTAGATGAAGATAAGTCAGTTTTGGCTGAAGGTGCTCAAGCAGCAGGACTTGATATCGAATTTGGAACTTATCCATATGTTACATCATCATTAACAACAACATCTGGTGTGTGTCTTGGGCTGGGAGTAGCTCCTAAAAGAATAGGAACAGTTTATGGTGTTATGAAAGGATACTCAACAAGAGTTGGAAATGGCCCATTCACAACTGAACTATTTGATGAGGTTGGAGATTTTATTTCTAAAACTGGAAATGAAGTAGGTGCAACAACTGGTAGAAAAAGAAGATGTGGTTGGTTAGATTTAGAACAAGTTAAATACTCCTGTATGATTTGCGGAGTCGATAAAATAATTATGACTAAATCAGATATTCTTTCAGGATTAGAAGAAGTTAAATTTTATAATGGTGAGTATAAATCATTCAAAGGATGGGATAAACTAAGTAGAAAAGGACTTGATAATAACTTTATAAACTATGTAGAATCAATTCAAAATGAATTAAAGACACCAGTATCAATTATTAGCTTTGGAACCAATAGAGATGATATAATGATGTTTTCTAGGGAAATACAAACTGCTTAATAAATAAACTTAGTTGAAATAAATTTATAAAATTCCTATGATAAACCAAATTCATAATTTAGATTGTATAGATTTCATGAAGACTCTTCCAAATGAGTCTATTGATTTAACAATTACTGACCCACCATACACCATTAATTATTCTTCTTATAGAACAAAGACTAAGACTATTACAAATGATGATAATAAAGACTGGATAGCTCCTTTTTTTAAGGAGCTATCCAGAGTAGTCAAAAAAGGATCACATCTTTATTGCTTCTGTGATTTTGAAATGTCTTCTGATTTTGTAGCAGAAATTAGAAAATATTGGAAAGTTAGAAATCTGTTATGTATTCCAAGAACTATTAAAGGAAATGGTGGTGACCGAATATTCCAACAACAATTTGAATATGTTATCTTTGCAACACAAGGTAATAGAACTCAAGGTAGAAAATTCAATCAAACACAAATATTAAAGCCGTCTGAAACATATCTTAAAGATAAGAGATATAACGCAAAAGAATGGTTGTATAGACTACCAGACTATTGGTATTGGACAAAAGCATCAGAATTTAATCATGATAGACTTCATCCAAATCAAAAAAATATTGATTGTTTAAAAGATATGGTTGCTCTATCGTCAAATCCAGGAGAGATTGTTTTCGATCCATTCTGTGGGAGCGGATCAACACTATTAGCGGCTAAACTTTTAGACAGAAAATGGATAGGATGTGAAATCGATTCTAAATATGTTGATATATCTAATAATAGATTAAAAATAAAAGAAACAGTTTGAACTATTTTCCAAACATAGATAAATTAAAAAGTATTGCAGATATACTACAATATGATACATCAAATGCAAAGTCTAAATTAGAATATGTAATTCATACATATCTTTTAGAAGACTATAAGGTATTTGATAATACTAAAGATTATTGGTTAACCACAACAATGATTAGTAACTCACTTTTTAATAAAGATTTTTTAAAGTCAATTAAAAAACAAAGTCCTAATTATATCTACTCACAGATTGACCAAATAATAGTTGCAACTCTACTTCAGAGATCTTCTGAACAACCAAAGAAAAGAGTTGCAATTGATACAATGAATCCAGACTTAGTGGATGATGAGCCTTTTAGAATTGTATCTGAGTAATTATTTATCAGAATTCTTATACTTATCATAAAGGTGCCATATAGAAACAGCACTACATTCTAAAAGAAAAAAGAATACCTTATCAGTTGGTTTATCATTTGTCAAAAATGTATAAAACACAAATGTAATAATTACAAGAACTTCTAATATTGATATAAATCTTTTCATTTTTCTAAAATAAAATACCCGGAAAATCTCCGGGTATAAATATACAAAAAATTTTTAAATTTACAAGAATTAATATCCGGAACCTGCGCCCCAGTTATCATTAGTATTTTTAGTTCCTATTCCTAATTTAGAAAAAATAGAGTTCATCATTTCTACATCATTCTGTTCAGCTCCGTGTGTATCATGTAAGGTTAATAGAATATCTTCTAACCAACTTTTCTCATCATCTGTAAGAATACTTTGATTTTCATTGAATGAATTAAATTCTTTAATATGAGTTAATTTATGGTCTTTTGCCAAAAACTTCTCACCATCAATCTTTTTAGAATTAGGTTCTCTATAAGTTCCTTTCTTTGGTTTTTCAGCCAAATGATCTTCACTTGATAAAGTCGAATTATTTGGTTTTTTGGAAGAAACGTGACTTTGCTTCTTCATATCTTTAGACAACTTTTGGTCTTTGTGATTTATTTGTTTATGAGCCATTTTAAAAAAATATATTTTCTTATATATTAACCTCTATAATTGATATTTATAAATTGAAGTATATAGCCCATCCAAGATTATATTGATTTGTATTTCTCTTTTCCCAATTAGAAACAAATCTCATCATGTATATGTATGTTGCATCTTTTCCTTTATCACCGGTTGCTCCTATACAATATTTATCCACTTCAAGATTTAAGTCTTTTAATATCCAAATCATCCTTGAAAAGACATCTATTGACTCTTGTTTTCTTGTCTTCTCATGATAGTCTTTCATTTCTGAACTAAATAATGAAAAACCAATATGCCAAATATTAGTATCTGGTTCTTTAAATAAATCTAATCTATATTCAGTATTGGACTTTGATAAAAATTTTATTAAAATATGTGAAGACTCATTTTTAATAATTTCATATTCAGAAGGTCTTCCCTCGAATATTTCTTCATTTATACCAAGAAATTTAGGAAAACCACCATTTGTATAAATACAATTTTTTTTGTCTAATTTGGTAGTTTCAAATTTAGAAGTGTAATCTAAATAATCTTCTATTTTGACAAGTATTTTATTCACATTTTATATATTAGTAGCAGAGGCAGCCGTAATTGAAACGGGCCCGTCATTACACGGGTTCTTGTTTTCCAAACAAGCGAGAGCCACCTTCTCTACCTACTACCTCTATTTGTAGTTCCAGTGAGATTCGAACTCACATTATATCTTTCGCAAAGATACGTCCTTTCCGATTGAACGATGGAACAATTTGCGGAGAGCAGTGAACTCGAATCACACACGTTTTACCGTGCCACTCGCTTAGCAGGCGGTGGTAGCACCCTGGCTACTTTACTCTCCATTTGCGGAAGTGAGAGGAACCGACCCCCAGCCGATTTAACGACCTCTAGTTTTCAAGACTAGCCGCAGCTCCAATGCCACTGCTTTCACTTCCAATTTGAGGAGAGTCAGGGATTCGAACCCTGGGATCCCGAAGGACCTCCGGTTTTCAAGACCGGTGCAATAAGCCAGACTCTGCCAACTCTCCATATTTTCGGTGTCATTCTCCTATTATGATACTACGTGTAGCTATCTCACGTGGTAGGATTCGAACCCACATCTACCTCTGACCTCTCGATGGGATTCGAACCCACATTTTCATCCGTTATGCGTTTCTTGTTTCGAAGACAAGACCATTACGAGAGGTTATAAAATAAAAAATCCTCGAACTTTTTCAAATTCGAGGATTTTCGTGTATCTTTAGTTTTAGCAATACATTACCATCTTCGAATTTTATTCGAACTACGACTTGACGACGATGATGATGTAATGTTCATGACTTTCATATTTTTATATATTACAAATATAGTTCTTTGTTTTTAAATATCCAAATTATTTTTAATTTTATATTCTCTAATTTCATCTAATCCAACAACTACCTCGGATTCATGATAAGTTTCACCATTGTCACCGGTGTAATATTTACCTTCTCGATCTGTTTTAGAGAGACCAGGATGTGTATATATGAGTTCCTCCTCAATCTTATCCTTAACATCATCTTCTAAATCAAATTCAAAACTAAAACTCATATGTTTAATTTCAAATCCATTATTAGTGGTGGTTAAAATTTCACCAGTTTCCTTTACTAACATTTTTTTATCCATTATTTAAAATTTTATCAATTAGTGTATCTCTTTTTGTATCTTTTCCAAGTACATTAACTAACTTTTGAAAGTTAGATTTTGTATCTTCACGTTCTTTCACAATTTTTTTAAGTTCAATACACATATAGTACCGATATATGATATCTTTAAACTTATCAACATCTAAAGTAATCCAATCATATTCCACTATCGCAGTGATTCTTTTAAGACTGAAAACCAAGTCATATCCTAAACTACACTCTATTTCCAATCTTATTGTTTCTCTATTATTACACTTAATAAGTTTAAACTCGTTCCAAGAACTACTTTTATCAGAAACATTCCAGAATTCACTATTGTCAGATTGAAATTTCGGCCATTTTATTTCTAAATTATTTTTATAAGCATCAAAGTCTAACTCTAATGATCTTAGAATGAAATCTTGATACTGAGATTTCATATGTGAAATCTCTTTCTTATTTTGTTTGTAAACTTCCATCAAATCATCGGGTGATGATTTGGATGTTGTATTTTCTTCTTTTCTTTTAAACCACATTTTTTGGATTTTATTTACAAATATAAGAAAAAAAAGTTTCCGAAGAAACTTTTTTATTCAATCACATCGTCTAAAACTTTTCTGAATTGTGTTATGTAGTTTTCCAAAAGTCTTTCTTCATTTTCAGTATCTCCATCAGGTCGATAGTGTCTGAAGTTTCTCACATCAATGAATCTCATTGTATATTGTCTAGAGTCATTATAAAAAATAGTGAAAACTAATCTAGCATTAGATGCGCTAACGCCTTGTACCCAAATTTTATCAACTTCTGGACGCAATCTAGAGTTAATCATATCTCTTAATCTACTTAATGTAATTGAAAATGAGTCCATAATTTTTTATTTTTAAAGTTTGCGGGGAGGGTTGGATTCGAACCAACGACCTTATATGTTCAAAATATACGAAGTAACTCTCTCGATCAACACTCTTTTCAGAGGTAAAGTTTCAAAAGAGTGTAGCTATACTCTACCACTGAGCTACCTCCCCAAATTGTTAGTGGAACTGGTGGGACTCGAACCCACGATGTGATTTCTCAGGCGGCTTAAGAGGCCGATGCAATCGCCGCTATGCGACAGTTCCAAGTTTGTTTTTTAATTCTGATATGTAATTTCGTCTTTCATTATAATTCATCTTTTTGTATTCAGACCATCTAACTCTAAAGATAGTCCAACCATTTTTATTAAGGTATTCATTACGTTTAATATCATGTTTGACTATATTTTCATCTAAGTAATGTTGATCACCATCAATTTCTATATCTATCTTTTTATCAGGTATACAAAAATCTAATTCATAACTACCAACTCTAAAATAACGTTCAACTTTTATTGACTCTTTTAGGAACAAATCAGAAAAATACTTTTCTGGGTAAGACTCTTTACTACTATGATTTAGTAAATAAGGAACCTTATCAGGGTTATTTGTTAAATACTTTTTTCTACCATCACTTATTTTCTTTTTTAATTCATCAGTATGTGGTCTCCCTTCTCTACCTTTTTCTTTTTTAGATTTTAATATATCTTCATAATTTGGATTTTTAATATAAATATAAGTCCGCTACCTTAAACCTGTGGTCCTGGTGGGATTCGAACCCACGGTTTGAGTGAAACTCTACTGGTTAAAAGCCAGTTGCTATAGCCGCTAAGCGACAGAACCATTTCTGTCCGTCCGACTGGATTCAAACCAGTGTTGTCCTATTGGAGTCAGATTAAAAGTCTGATAGTTTCGTTCACTCACTCACGGACGGATTTATATTTGTGCGTCCGAAGGGATTTGAACCCTTAACTCCCACATTAAAAGTGTGGTACTCTGCCAATTGAGTTACGAACGCAGTTTTTCCTTTCGGGTCGGTTCGTGACTCAATCACTCACCAACCCTATTGTTTACATTTTCGTTTTATTGTAATAATTCTCATTTTAATTTAATTTATTTTTTAGCACGTGATGTAGGAATTGAACCCACCCATCGAGGTTTTGGAGACCTGACCGACACCTTGTCTGTATCACGTATTTTTTGGGTGAATGACGGGTTACGATCCCGCTGCCTTAGGTGCCACAAACCTACGCTCTACCGATTGAGCTACAATCACCATTTTGTCCTCTTCACCAGATTAACGGACTGGCTGCCATTTAGGAAGTGAGGACATCCTGTTATTTCAGGACTTCGTGGAGTCTCCCGGTTACGATCCGGGTCCTCTGGTTTTTCAGACCAGCGCTTCTACCAAGTTAGCTTAGACTCCAATTTGGGTGTTATATGGGATTTGAACCCATCCCCTGGTTTTCACAGAACCAGATGCTTACCGCTACAACAATAACACCATATAAAACAAAAAACCCGAATCTTTTGGATTCGGGTTTTAGAATTTCTCTATCAAAAATTATATAAGATTACATTATCTCATTTTTTGGCAGTTCGTTCTTAGTACCGAATCGATGGCTAAATGCCATTTAAACGATTTACTAAAGTTTTTATGTGTACGAACTGTTGTCATGATTTCTTATATATTAAAATTTGTTTCTCTCTTTATTCTATAATACAAATATACGAAAGTTTTTTATATTGTCAAATTATTTTTAAATTTTTCTTTAAATCTCGTATCCTGGTTGTAAAATTTTTAAAATATGGATTAGATCATGTATGTCTTTAGAACTACCTCTATCTCTATTTGGAGATATCTCTATCTTTTTTTCTATAATCTCAAATGGGTGATGAAATAAAAACCCATCTACTTCAATTACTTGATGTCCTTCAGAGTGAAAAAAGTCAACATTCATACCAACCTTTCTATCACAATAGTATCCAAGGACATCCATTTTACCATCCATTCCGGGATATCTATTGTAGGATAAATCTCTATTTGGATGGAAATTATTTTTATTCACAAGTAAATCAATATCTTTTGGTAACCTATCTAGTAGACCAAATGCGTATAAAGCGGCTGAACCTGTTATAACTGACTTTCCTTTCCATTCTTTAATAATCTTCCAATATGATTGGTTAAAAAATATGTTTTTACCTTTTCTTAACTTTTTAAGATTCGGTGAAAAATTTAGCACATTTTCATTATTATTCTCTCCAAGAATTATTGATAATTTTAAATCTCTTATATCGGTCTTTAGTTTTTCGTAGTAGCTCATTCTATATTAATAATAAACAAATATATAACTATTTTATTAAAAGTGTATCTATATTTTTACAATAGTTTAAATCTACATATCCATTTATCCCAGATATCTTTCCTTTATCACTATGTTGCCATATTATCCAATCATTGAAGTCAACAGGAACATTAGGATTATCTCGCTTTCTATAGTCAGCAATCCATAGAATATGTGAATAGTCATAGTATTTGGAAATATAGTCATTCCAGAAATTTCCATTTGTATAGATAATCGGAACTTGACCAGTCTTTGATATTATGGCATTGACCATGTTTTTCAAATTCTGTACATACTTTTTTCTATGTTTATGATTCTTCCAGTGATTAGTCATTTCAACATCAATTATAGGTTTAATGTTACCTGGCTCTAGATTGATATTACTAAGGTATAATTGAGCTTGTTTTTCACCGGAGTATTGTGGTCTAAAAAAGTGATAGCATCCTTTAGCACATTCTATACTATCCCAGTTATATTTGAATTTTGGATCAACAAAAGAAACACCTTCTGTTGCTTTACATATTATAAAGTCAAGTGATGTGTCTATTGAGGACCATTGAATATCACCTTGATGATGTGATATATCAATACCTTTTTGGTAGTTTCTAGAAGACTCATTCGCATATGTGTATCCATCCGCACTTAAAAACGATACAAATGTTAGGAATAAGAAAACTAAAAATGAAAACAAAAATTTTTGTAAGTATTTCATTTTTTAATTTTTTATTTTTTAGGTCTTTGACTTGGTTTATTATTTTTATTTATATGAACAGGTGTTTGTTTACTTGGTCTGGTTTCTTGTCTAACTGGCTGAGGTCTAGGTTCCTGTCTAATTGGTTGAGGTCTAGTTTCTCTTACGGGTTCTTGTCTAACTGGTCTAGTTTCTCTCACAGGTTCTTGTCTAATTGGCTGAGGTCTAGTTTCTCTCACAGGTTCTTGTCTAACTGGTTGAAATCTAGTATATGATTGTTCTCTAACAGGTTTAACATTAGGTCGAGAATCTCTTGCAGGTTCTGGTCTAGTATTTGAATTTGTTTTAGGTTCATCTTTAAATGGTCTGCTATCATACTTAGGATTGAAACCTTGACTAATTCTTGGTCTATGGTGGTGATTGTTAAATCCATAGTTGTGATGATTCCAATTATTGTTATGATTCCAATAATAATTATTATAGTGGTTATTAAAATAATTATTTGTGTACCAATAATTTGTATTCCAATAATTTGTATATGGGTACCAACTATTGTAATTATATGTCCAGTTATAATAGTATGGTGAGTAGTTATAAAACCAATTCACACTATACCAATTATAATCATACCAGTTATAACTATAATAAGTTGGTGGGTTCCAATATAATTGACCATACTTAAAAGTAAATCCGATAGTGGGTACAAATTGATATGTGTTATATGTACTGTATATGGTCTGATTATTATTTACTGGATCTGATATGAATTGCTCAGATGGTGTCCAGTAAGCTTCATCGGTTTCAATTTTATTTACAGTATTATAAGTTGTAGAACAACTGCAAAATACAATGCTAATGATTAGTAGGTATAACTTATTCATACTTTGTTTGATTTGTTTTTATATATTTGTAAACTGATACTCAAAAATACTATATCTGTCATAAGAAGCATATTTTTAAATAATAAAAAGTTTAGTTCAATAATTTTAATTATATTTATAATCTAATATCAGAATTATGAAAAATAAACCATCTAAGCCAATAAAAGAATATTCACCTCAAGGAACAAAAGATTGTCAGTCTAATTGTGAAAGAGAAGTAATAATGTCACCAAAAGGTCCAGTTATTGTTTGTCATTTTTGCGAACGTATAGTTCGTGAAATTGGTAAATAATATATAATGAATGAAGCATCTTAGAAAATTTAATGAATCTGTTGATATATATAATATAGATTGGCATAAAATAGCACCTGAATATCTTACGGTAATAAAAGATGGTAGAACTACCAAGTTCCATTGTGGTAACGTAATGAAACATTTTGATATGGTTCAAGTTACTTATGATACAGATGGAGGTGAAATTTGGGGAGTTCCAGATACACTAGAGATAGATGTTTATTTTGTTAAACCAGGTGGTAAAATGGATAAATCACTAAGATTAGATATTGACATTACATATGGTGATTTAATGGCATCTGAATTTAGTATCACGACACCTAATAAAGTTAGTGTTATACAATACACATCATATCATTCTAAATTTGATCCATCAAATACAGTATTTGCTTTTGATGAAGAAAGTCTTGAAAAGTTAATTAAGTTCTTCAATCAATTTAATGGAATTGATGTTTCAAGGGAACAGTTTAATTTTCTTGATAAAGATCCGAATAGTTACTATCCTAGTTAAAAATAAAAAACCCTCTTAAAATTTAAGAGGGTTTTTTTATATTGTTTAAAACCGATTAGGAATTAACAACATTTGAAAGACCTGTACCTGCCTTGAAGCGAGCCGCTCTCTTTGAAGGAATGTTAAGCTCAGCACCAGTTTTTGGATTACGACCTTTACGAGCCTTACGGGTAATGGTATCGAAAGTTCCAAATCCAACTAATGTTACCTTATCACCAGTAGCAAGAGCA
>Ga0214919_10010402_pt1 | contig 11792 bp, 10 predicted proteins | sample LL1503_MetaG_FD_177994 | JGI IMG/M metagenome (GOLD analysis project Ga0214919, IMG submission 177994) | Freshwater microbial communities from Lake Lanier, Atlanta, Georgia, United States - LL-1503 | ecosystem: Environmental > Aquatic > Freshwater > Lake | place: USA: Georgia | collected...
TTCTCGGATATTTTTGGGTTGGGTGTGCATTGCTAACTGGCATTCTCGCGTGGTTCACTCGCGCGGCATTGAAAGAGCGAAGTTACTCGGCGGTTATGGCGGCGACTGGCTTAAGTTATTTGGCGATCCTCACAGCTTTTGGCACAGATCTAGTTGCGCGCGCAATACTCGCTCTCTAATTTTAAGTTGGTACGAAATTAGATTTCGTCTACTATCGCTCTGGTGAGCGGCAATTACAAAGTTGACGACAAATGGGATGCCGCAACTAAACAGGCAATCAAAATTGGTCGACAGGGTTGGCATTCCTCGGTGCCGCCGAATGGTCATGCCAATCGAGCATCTGCAGAAAACTTAAAGTACAACGACAATCCGCTAGGTCTAGATACTCCCGAAAATGAAATCGAAACTACGCCTGAGCACAGAAATTTAGTTGCGGGAGACCCGTCTTGCGCAGGTTGGACGCGCACGCACGATGATCCCAATGTTGCGCAACTTCGCGAAAAATTGAAACATACAAATGGAATCCGCGGTCTTGAAATCGTTTTGCCATCAGAGATTGAACGTGCCGCTGAATTATTTCATCGCGACGGGTTTGTTGTAGTCGCCGATGCAATTAAGCCCGAGCAACTCGTACGAATGCGAAGTGCTGCTGACCGTGCAATTGACGAGATGTTGGCTGTTGATCCAGATTGCTCAGTAGGTGGTGGCGCAGGTGGATTACCTCATCGCTATTCGTTTGGTAGCAGTTCTGCATCGCGTCACATGTTGCACGCAAATGAATGGGTTGAGTTAATTGACATGCCGACGACGACGCCGATCATCACAGCAATTTTTGGTTCGCCAAATTACATCGTGATTGGTGGAGGTGGCGACATTGCGATGCCAGGATCAATCGAATATCAAGGTTTACATTCAGACAACACTTGGGCAGAGCCGCATGACCCGAGTGGGAGAATAACTATGCGCGAGATGCCGGTGCCCGCAGTGACTATTAATTTTCCGATGATTGATTTAACGCCCGAGAATGGGCCAATACGACAGATTCCTGGCACTCAAAATTCTCGTGAGCCAATCCCGAGTTTGTACAACGAACCACAGTGGATGAAACTAAGCACACTTTGTCCGGCTCCCGCCGGGTCAGCAATTATTCGTGACTTGCGATGTTGGCATGGTGGAACACCTAATTTGTCACGAGACGTGCGCGCAATGCCAAACATCGAATATTTCGCGCCGTGGTTTCGTAGTGAAGCAGTTGTTCGCTCGATGCCTTACGAGCAATGGAAGTCGCTGTCGCCGCACGGTCAACGAATTTCAAGATATGTAATGTGCGGCAAAGACGAAGTTGTAATTGGCGCCGGTTATATTCATCCGAAATCAAAAATGCGCGAAGCATTCAAGGCAGAACAACTTGCCGAACTTGGCGTAGAAGCCGCCGCTGAATACCTGCGCCGCCTCTAGCTGAACCATTCCAAAACTTGACATCCACTGCAGCAAAAATTTCACACATTGCCGACATGATTAAAAATGCGGTATATCTAAACCGATATAATAATAAAGTGCCGAAAGAATTGTTTTCGCGAAGCCTCATTAGCCGGGCACGACGCGATGCGAATATCTCACAGGCTGAACTTGCGCGAAGAGCGAATACCAGCCAAGCAGCGATTTCAATGTATGAAGCGGGCACACGGTCGCCGACTTTAGATACTTTGTTGCGCATCATTCGAGCTGCGGGTTTTGATTTGCGTATCGGTTTGTCGGGCCCTGATACCCACACGATTACTCGTGAGCGGTTTGAAAAAACTCTTGATCCGAAAGTTTTAGAAGAGTTCAATGCCAAAGAGCGAGAGCGTGTTCGCCTCGCTCGACTTGGCCGCTGAGCCACAACTACGTCTCACTGAACTGATTGCGGCGTTAACGCGCAAAGCCGTCGATTTTGTTGTCATTGGCGGCGTAGCTGCACAACTTCATCAATTACCGATACCGGCAACGGTCGGTCTTGATATAACTCCGTCGCGAACGCCCGAAAATCTCACACGTCTTGCAAAAGTATTTGATGAAATTGACGCGGCACTGGCGACAGCAGCCGACTATGGCACCTGGTTTCCACGGTATCCAATATCAAATTGGGCTCAATATGAGACATTGCACTTGATTACGAAATTCGGTTTGCTTGATTTAGTTTTTAAACCCGACGGGTCGCAACGGGGTTTTGATGAGCTCTTACATAGTTGCGCTTTAGTGAGATTCGACGAAGTAGATGTACTCGTGATTTCAGTTGAAAAATGGCTTGAACTTAAGACAGCCACAAACCGCGAAAAAGATTCGATGCACATCGACCTATTCAAGAAGGGTCGAGGCGACAAAGTCTGAGAAGTTAAGGGGCTGTGAGTGGCCAGGGTTGGGTGCGCTCGACAGCAAGGGCGAGTTCTAGAAGTAGTGGCTCTTCGAAATGTCGCGCCATGATTTGCATGCCAATTGGTAAGCCGTCAACAAAACCAACTGGCACCGAGATGCCAGGGTTGCCATAAATATTTGCAGGAAAAGTCAACACGCCGTTGTTGCGCGCACCCGCAACGAGCCCGCCAAAAGTATCTGGCAACGGACCCTCAGCATCAAACGCGATGTCAGGGTTTGTAGCAGTGATTATTAAATCAACTTCACTAAAAATTTGTGCCATTCGATTATTGAGTTCAATCCGTCGCTGTTCAAATTTTCCGCGTGCCTCGGCGCCGTAAAGATTTTCAGTCATTTTCTGGCCATACCGAATCTCGGGCGTCAATTGATCAGCGCAGGCTGGCCAATAATCTTTCAGAGCAGTTCTTATCGCAACCGAACCAGTTATCGACCACGCAGCACCAAGTCGTGGCAACGAAACATCAACTGACTCGCGTCGTTGCAACCCAGCAGACGCTATTAAATTCTCTGCGGCACGCTCGATCACTTCCCACATTGCAGGCGAAACAACTCCACCACCAAAATTTGGCACAACAGCAACACGCAAACCTCTTGTCGCCACGCTTCCGAGTCCGGCTTCCCATCCGAAAACGCGCGGCAAACTTAACGGGTCGTGCGCTTCGTGTCCATTTGCAACATCAAACCATCGCGCCGTGTCACGCACGCTTCGCGAAAGACAACCAGTCACAGTTGTTAAGTTTCCATTTGATGCACCAGGCCCGCGTGGGATTCGACCAAAAGTAGCTTTTAATCCAAGCAAACCAGTGAACCCCGCAGGAATCCGAATTGATCCACCACCGTCGCCGCCAGTTGCGATGCTTACTAATCCGCCAGCAACGGCAGATGCAGTGCCGCCAGAAGATCCACCTGGTGTACGACCATGTTTCCACGGGTTATGAGTTGCGCCGTGCAATATTGTCCGCGTTAAATTCACGCCACCGAATTCGCTGGCGTTTGTCTGACCAACTTTCACTGCACCACCGACACGACAAATTCGATTCACTTGTGTATCAGTTGTTTTTGAAATTCTGTCTGCAAAAACCACGCACGCTTCAGTGTCGGGCCAACCCGCAACACCGTCAAGTTCTTTAACTCCAAACGGTACGCCACCAAACGGCAAAGAAATATCTGCGTTTTTTGCATCACGCTCGGCAGCTTCTTGATCTAAAAAACAAAATGCGTTGAGTTTGCTTTGCGAAATTGCCGCGAAAGTTGCCCGCAACTCTTCAAGTGGCGAGCGCTCACCATTTCGAAATGCCTCAACTAGCGAAACTGCGTCGCCTAGCCATGGAGTATCTGTCACGCATCAAAACTAGTCTGTGATGCGCCCTGAGTTATTAGAGTGAAGTGGTGGATAGTCGCAGTTTTCTTGGATTAAATCGTGTCGGCGAGACTTTAAGTTTCGAAATGCCAGTCGACCTTCGCATTTCAACGGGTGGCTCTTTTCTTTTTGGCGGTGCAGGTCTCGGTGCTTGCATTAGCGCACTTGAAACAGTTTCGAAACGCAACTTAGTTTGGGCAACTGCGCAATATTTGTCTTTCGCTAAAACAAACGAACTCGTCAAGATTGATGTAACTCTCGTTGTCAATGGTCCGCAGATCACGCAAGGTCGCGCCGTGGCTCGCGTTGGTGATCGCGAAATTCTTACTGTTAACGCCGCTTTTGGCGATCGCAATTTTGAAGCGTCTGGTCAGTTCACAAAAATGCCTGAGGTGCCCACTCCTGAGGACGTTCCGCCGCGACAACATCTACATGATTCACCTGGCACAATTCATGATTCATTGCAACAACGCGTGGTCAAGGGCCGCGACATGTCGCAACTTGATGGCTCACTCAGCGATGGCAATGTCGTGATGTGGGCGCACATTCCCGCACTGATTGAAGATGTCGACGCAACTGCGCTTGGCATTCTCGGCGACTTCGTGCCAATGGCAATCGGTCAAGCACTTGGTCTCGCAGCGGGTGGCAACAGCCTCGATAACACAATCCGCATTGTCAAACTTGTACCGACAAAATGGGTATTACTCGACATATATATAGACGCGATAGAACGTGGATTCGGGCACGGCCGAGTCAACATGTTCGCGCAAGACGGCACACTCATGGCAACCGCCAGTCAAAGTTGCAAAGCACGAAAGTGGAATACTAAGTAGATGCAACAACGACCCGGAATGACAGTGCCGCTGCCCGGCCACTTGCACGCACAGCGTGATAATTATAAAAAACTTGCTGATCTCGGTTACACAGATATTTGGTCTGCAGAATCAGATGGTGCAGATGCATTCACGCCGCTTGCTATGGCGGCAGCATGGGAGCCGCGCTTGCGACTTGGCACTGCGATCGTTCCGGCTTATACGCGTTCTCCGGCATTGATGGCACAAAGTGTTGCGACTCTTGCTGATGCTGCACCTGGAAGATTTGCAATCGGTATTGGTTCGTCAAGCAATGTCATTGTTGAACGCTGGAATGCGATTCCGTTTGATGAGCCTTATAAAAAAGTTCGAGACATAGTACGGTTTTTGCACGATGCATTGACTGGTGAAAAAATCACAAAGCAGTACGACACATTTAAAGTCGATGGTTTTCGTCTCGGCATTCGTCCAGAAGAAAAACCTCAAATTTTAGTTGCGGCATTGCGTGAAGGCATGTTGAAACTTGCGGGTCGCGAAGCAGACGGGGCGATAATCAACTGGTTATCGGCAGATGATGTTACAAAAGTTGTCGGTGTGGTCAATGACGCAGCGAAAAAATCGCAAAACCCAGGCGAGCGCGAAATTGTTGCGCGAATTTTTGTTTGCCCAAGTGAAAACGCAGACCTAATTCGCGAGTCTGCAAAACGGTTGATTGCCGCCTATCTCACGGTTCCGGTTTACGCCGAGTTTCATCGTTGGCTTGGTCGCGCAGAAAAGCTTCAGCCAATGTGGGATCTTTGGAAGGCGGGCGACCGTAAAGGTGCAGTTGCGGCAATACCAAATGAAGTTGTTGACCAACTATTCGTTCATGGCAGTGCAGCAAAATGTCGTGAAACAATCAAAAGATATTTCGACAACGGTGTCACGACTTCGTCGCTTGCAATTGTTGCGTTTGATCCAGAAGTAAATTTCTGGGATTGTGCCGAAGCACTTGCACCAACCGCGGTTTAATCTATGTCGGTAAGCGAAACAGACTCAGAGGTCTCTGCACGTCTCGAACTTGAGCAAACACAGCGCAGCGAAGGTTGGAAACTTCTTCGCGGGTTACTGCGCGATCAACGTAGAAATCTCGTCATCGGTGGAGTTATTGGAATCACCTGGGCGTCGTTCAAAGTTGCGATCCCGCAAGTTACAAAGTTTGCAATCAATAATGGCATCGAAAAAGATGGACCACTTCTTGGATGGGCTGTAACTATTGCGTGTTTGGGTGTTGTCACCGGCGTTCTCTCTGGGCTTCGCCGATATGTCGCGTTTCGAGAAAGTCGCTGGGCCGAAACGCTGTTGCGTGAAAAATTGTTCTCACATGTTCTCGGATTGAATATCGGCTACCACGACAAAACGCAAACTGGGCAATTGATGAGTCGTGCGTCGAGTGACTTGATGCAGATTCAGGCGTTCATTGTGATGATTCCGATCACTTTGTCAAACGTCATTCAGATTTTCGCTGTCGCGACAATTTTATTTATCACAGACCCAGTTTTGGCAATCGTCGCAATGTTGCCATTGCCTTTTGTAAATATCTCTGCGCGCCGATTCAGCAATCGAATTCATCCGATTTCAATTGCTGTACAGGCCGAGCAGGCACAACTCGCGAACGTCGTCGAAGAATCAGTTTCTGGTGTTCGGGTGATTAAGGGTTTCGGTGCTGAACAAGTGCAATTCGAAAAACTTGAGAAAGAAGCAGACGATATATTCGGCGAAGCGATGAAAGCCGCGAAGATTCGCAGTAATTTTCTGCCAGCAATTGATGTACTACCAGCACTCGGCGCCGTTGGTGTGCTCGGGGTCGGCGGTCACCGAGTTCTTTCGGGACAACTCTCAATCGGCGATCTCGTTGCATTCAATGTTTATTTAACATTATTGGTTTGGCCGTTGCGAAATATAGGCATGATCGTTGCACTTGGTCAACGTGCAGCGGCAGCACTGGTGCGAATTCAAGAAGTACTCTCAACGAACTCAGAAATCACCGACCCACAAGTTGCTAAGTCTTTGCCACGCGCAACTAATTCGCAACTTGGCGCGATCAAGTTTGACCATGTGCAGTTTGGCTACGACCCAGTGCAACCTGTTTTGACGAATTTCAATTTAGAGATCATGGCAGGCGAGTCGATCGCAATAGTTGGCGCAACTGCGTCGGGCAAATCAACAGTCGCAAGGCTGTTGTTGCGCTTTTACGACACAAATAACGGCCACATTTTTCTTGACGGTATCGATATTCGCAAACTCAAACTCCGCGATTTGCGGCAAGAAATTGGCGTCGTTTTTGAAGACACTGTGCTTTTCAACGACACGGTCACGAACAATATTTCTTTCGCCAAGCCCAATGCTGCTCAGGCTGATCTTGAGCGTGCCGCAAAACTCGCTGGTGCGCATGACTTCATTTTGCAATTACCAAACAAATACGAAACAATAATCGGTGAACGGGGCTTTTCACTTTCTGGTGGGCAGCGCCAGCGCATTGCGATTGCCCGTGCAATTATTTCTGATCCACGTGTTCTTGTGCTTGACGATGCAACTAGTGCGGTTGACCCGAGCAAAGAAGGTGAAATTCGCGATGCGATGCGCACAGTGATGAGCGGTCGAACAACTATTGTCATTGCCCACAGACCCGGCACGATTGCGCTGGCCGAACGAGTTGTTTTTATTGACGACTCAACAATTGCTGCGATCGGTAAACATGAAGAACTCGTTGCAAGTAATACTCGTTATCGCGAAGTACTTGCAAGCATGGAGCAATCAAAGACACTGCGTTCCACAGAGAGTGCAAAATAATATGTGGCACGCCGGTGGAGTAAGCGACGAAGATCGTCTTAGCCGCGCGCAAGCCCGCACAATTATTGGTCGTGTGTTCAAAATGGCGGCGCCATTTAGAAAGACAATTTATTTATCTTTTGCGTGTGTGATGGTCACAACAGCGACAACACTGTCTGCACCGATAATTGTTCGCCACGGCATTGATGCAGGAATTAGAGCCAAAAATTCTGGCGAACTAAATAAATCAGTAGTTCTATACCTAATTGTTGTTTCACTCACATATACATTTGGTCGACTTTTGTTTGTGTTTGTAAACCGTACCGGAGAGTCATTTTTGCGTCTGTTGCGCCTCGCCGTGTTTAGGCAAATGCAACGGCAGTCAATGGCTTTCTTTGATCGCAACAAAGCTGGTGTGCTTGTCGCTCGAATGACTGCCGACATCGAGTCAATGTCAGAACTCGTGCAATTTGGTCTGTTGCAGTTTTTGTCAGCGGCACTGATGCTAATTTTTGCAATTGTTGTGTTGCTCTTGCTGAGTTGGCAATTGACAATTGTTGCGTTAATCGTGATGCCAATTTTGGTTTTGGCTTCAATTAAGTTTCAGCGTGACTCAAACAAGGCTTATCTAGTTGTGCGCGAACGTGTTGGCACCAATCTTTCGGCGCTGCAAGAAGGTATAACTACCGTGCGAGTGATCCAGGCTTACGCTCAAGAAGAAGAGGCGATTCGTAAATTCAAGATTTCAAACCGCGCGCTTTTCGCAAGTCACGAAAAGAGCGTTCGTGTTTCAACATGGTATTTCGCATTAATCGAGTTCTCCGGTGTTCTGGCAGGCGGTTTAATGATTGGTATCGGTGGATGGTTTGTTCACCGCGGCACAGTCACACTTGGCACTGTTGTTGCTTTCGTATTACTACTCTCAAGTCTGTTTGATCCGGTTCAGCAACTCTCACAGTTATACAACACGGTGCAATCAGCTGGCGCGGCTCTCAATAAGCTTTTCTCAATTCTTGATTCAAAACCAGAAGTTGACGAACACCCGGCTGCAATTGAGTTGCCAGAGACCGGAGACCTCAAGGTCAAAAATATCTCGTTTACGTATGCAGCTTCAGAGATTCCGGCACTTAATGATGTTTCAATAACAGTTGGAGTTGGCGAAAAACTTGCGCTGGTTGGGCCGACGGGTGCAGGTAAATCAACATTGGCCAAATTAATGGCCCGACTTTATGATCCGGCTGAAGGCACGGTTGAGTTTGGTGGTGTCAATTTAAAGATGGCAACCATGGGTTCTCTACGCAATCGAATCGTCGTTGTGCCGCAAGAAGGTTTTTTATTCAACGGCACAATCCGCGATAACTTGCGCATTGCCCGCGTCGAAGCAACTGACACCGAAATTGAATCAGCGATCGCCGCAATTGGCGCAACCGAACATTTCGCTCAATTTTCTGATGGGCTCGACACACAAGTTCGTGAACGCGGAAGTCGATTGTCGGCAGGCGAGCGGCAATTAGTTGCACTTGCTCGTGCCGCACTTGTTGATCCTGCAGTGCTGGTGCTTGACGAAGCAACTTCAAATCTTGACCCCGGCACTGAAGCCGAAGTTGAATACGCACTCGAGCGATTGATGACTGGCCGCACTGTTATTGTCGTGGCTCACAGACTTTCGACTGTGCAGCGTGCCGATCACATAGCTGTCGTTGTCGATGCAAAAATCGCTGAGTATGGCAGTCACAATGATTTGCTTGCACGCAACGGCCACTACGCACAACTTGCCCGCGCCTGGGCGCAGTCGCATTCAATAACTAGCTAATTTTAATTTTTACTATTGCGTCAAGACCAACGCCGCTAGGCGATGGCGCAAGTTCTAAATTCATATTGCTTGTGAGGGCTAATTGCGCAGCAATCGCTAATCCGAGCCCGCTGCCTTGCACTCCAGTTGCTGAATCTCGATGGGTCGTCCCTCGCCAAAATCGATCGAATGCGTGTGCTCGCTGATCGGCAGTAAGTCCAGGCCCTTGATCGCGGATAGTGACTACGACTTGATTTGACATCAGTTGTGCAATCACAATTATTTTCGCACTCGGCGGTGAGTGCTCAATAGCATTATCTATGTAGTTGCTAACTATTTCACGAAGTGCAAGTTCGTTGGTCAGACAATTTATTTGATCTGTAGTTTCAACGACAAGTTCAATTTCGTTTTCTGCAGCAAGAAAAGACCATTCGTCGCATAGTTCATTTAGCACACTGTTCACATCAACATTTTCTATTTCAAGAACGGCGCCTTCTGTACGAGCAAGCCGCAAAAGTTGCTCAGTCAAATTCGTTAGTCGGTCAGTTTCGTTAAGGGCCGCCTCAATATGTTCGTTCGCGATCGTCGGTGAGCCTTCGACCGAATCTCCAGCCTGTTCTAAACGCAGACGCAATGCGGTAAGTGGGGTGCGCATTTGATGAGCAGCATCACCAGAAAAAGACCGTTGACGCTCGAGCATATTTTTTACTCGGATTGCCATGGCGTTAAAAGACTTTGCTAATTCGCGAGTTTCAATTGGTCCATGTTCGTCAACAATCGCCGAAACATCACCATGGGCGAAACGATCGGTCGCAGTTCTTAAATGGGTCAATGGTCGAGAGACGACCGATGAAAGCAAAAATGCTGCGATGATCGCCATAGCGACAGCGACTGCCGCAGCTATCAGAATCCCGCGAATTTGATGATTGACCAGATCGTCAATTGTGCTTTTCGGATACGTAAGTCTGACTACACCCAGAACATTTTCACCGAAAACTATTGGAATCGCGACAAAAATTAATTGTTCACCAAGAGTATTTGATAGTCGCTCACCCGATCTGAATGATCCGGCAAGCGCAGCAGCGATTTCTGGTCGCGATTTGTAATCTTCGCCAGCGATGTCAGTTGCCGAACTCGAAGCTAATAAGTATCCATTTTCGTCAACAATAATCGCAGTCGAGTCACTAAATTCTGCAAATTCGTTTAACAGTTTCGTGGCGGTTATGGCGATAGCGCTGTCTTTTGTTAGCAAAATTTGAGAGGCTTGCCCACTTAGAGAATATGCGTCGCGTTCAAGAGTAATGATGATTTGATCGCGCTCAATTCGAGACAAGTGCGATGCAAGCGGCACATCATGCGCGATGAGAACCAAAATTACGACTCCAACTACAACGAACAAGAACCTGAGTTTCATTTAGGCTCCTCAAATCGAAATCCAACAGAACGAATTGCAGTTATCCATCCTGGGTTGCCAAGTTTTTTGCGGAGTGCAGCTATATGAGCATCTAAAGTTTTCGTTGGACCATACCACTGTGTATCCCAAACTCTTTCAAGTATGTCATTACGACGATGTACGACACCAGGTGATGTAGCGAGAAATTCAAGTAGATCAAATTCCTTTGCAGTCAGAAAAATTTCGTCATCGTTGAGTGTTACTTTTCTGTTCTGTGCATCAATATTCAGTTGACCCAAAATCAGATTGACCTGTGGTTTTGTTTCTTGTACCGTCAAACGTCGAGTGACAGCTCTAATCCGAGCAATCAATTCGCGCAGCCCAAAAGGTTTAGCAACATAATCGTCGGCACCAGACTCAAGTCCGAAAACACGGTCAATTTCGTCAGCTCTTGCCGTAAGCATGATTATTGGCACTTGTGAAACGAGTCGTACTTGTCGGCACACTTCAAAACCATCAAAGTCAGGTAATCCAATATCCAACAGCATGATGTCGTACGCAGTTGCTTCGACTGCTTGCTTGCCAGTAGCGACGTGAGTCACAGACATTCCCGCCGCAGTGAGCCCGAGAACCAATGAAGTCGCAATTGGTTGATCATCTTCAACAATTAATACATGCACATCTACAGTGTTGTGGCTCAAGAGTGCAAATATGCATAACTTGAAGTGAGTTTCTGGTTTCATCACAAAATTGGATGAATCTTGGATAACTCATTACCTTTCGTTTAATAACGACCATTAACTTAAAAGATATGAAACCAGCAATCGCCACTTCACTTTCTTTCGCAGGTGTTCTTCTCGCAGGTGGACTCGCATTCTCAATAAACTCAAACGTCTTAGATAACAGCACTTCAGTAGCTAGTGCAGCGCAGTCGATTAATTCAACTGTTATTAAGGATGTATCTGCAAGGTTGCCATCGTCTGCTCTCTCTAGCGCTGGTCAAGACACTTCATATGAGGTTGCAGGCGTTGGAATAGCAACAATAAGAATTTTGCCCACAGGCTTAAGTGTCGTAAAAGTTGTGCCTCAAAGTGGTTTCACCTTCGAAGTTAGCCAAGTGAAGACAAACCGAGTCATGATTAATTTTAGTTCTCCGGGCGAATCAATGGCATTTAAGGCTCGACTCGTAAATGGGCAAATTGTCACAGC
>Ga0214919_10010403_pt1 | contig 11791 bp, 5 predicted proteins | sample LL1503_MetaG_FD_177994 | JGI IMG/M metagenome (GOLD analysis project Ga0214919, IMG submission 177994) | Freshwater microbial communities from Lake Lanier, Atlanta, Georgia, United States - LL-1503 | ecosystem: Environmental > Aquatic > Freshwater > Lake | place: USA: Georgia | collected 2015-03-15
ATTCATAATAGAGAAAAAAGGAGGGAACTGATGATGATTCCCTTTCTACCATGACCCGCTTACTGCTCCATTATACTAATAATTTACACCAAGATAATTTACAAGATATTTATATTAAAACATTAATTTTTGACTCAGCATGATGAAAAAGTATAATTAAACAAAAAGGATAAAAACAAAAAAACCTTGTAAAATCCAATTTACGAAGGCTTTTTTTGTTGTCCATAGAGGTTTATTCTCTATGTATTTTCAAAATTAATTGATGAGATGAATTTTATTTTTGCTGAGTTTTCAATTTTTTATAAAACTATTTATTGCTAGTCTATTCTTTGATCAACTTTTTTATAAATATTTCATTCCCTGATGAAAGCTTTATAAAATATATACCTTTTGCCATAGCGCCAATATCGACAATGGTTCCAGAGAAGATATGGCTTTCTTCATGAATCAAAGTACCAACTAGATTAATTATTTGAAGATTGAAAACCTTTTTACTATCAAAATCAATTTTTACGATAGAGCTAGACGGATTTGGATATATCGAAAATTTAATATCATAATTAATATCTTCGCTAATGCTCGTACAAAGGACCACGTTTTGTATGATTGATGCGCTTACTGTGCAATTCGCAACACTAGTACCTACTACACTATAGGTTATTGAAGCAGTTGGTGTCACTACAATACTCGACCCAGTTCCATTTCCTACCCAAGTATATAAATTAGCTCCAGTTGCTGTTAGAGTTACAGTTTTGCCCACGCATATTGTTGGTGAACTTGAAGTTAATGATAAACTTGGCAAAGCATTAACTGTTATAGAATTATTGATGGAACTAGAACATCCATTTGTATTGACTCCGTTGATTATAAATATAGTGTTTGTAATAGGGCTAAGTGTTAACAAGGTGCCAGTAGAAGTTCCATTTAAGGAATAGCTTGATGCTCCTAAAAGGGTTTGGGTTATTGAACTACCATTGCAAACAAATGAACTTCCGCTAATTGTAATAATTGGCAAAGTAGCTACTGTAATATTTTTCACAATGCTCGCAGAACACGCATTTACGCTCAAGGCTGTAAATGTATAATTTGTTGTCACAGTTGGAGTTAGTGTTAGAATAGATGCAGTTGAAATTGCATTTATTGAATAACTGTTAGCTCCACTAAGGGTTTGACTAATTGAACTACCTAAACAAACCAAACTGTTTCCGCTAACCGTAACAACAGGTAAAGGATTAACTAAAACAGTAGTCGTACCAACTGCGATACCTGGACAACCGACTAAACTTCCTGAAACGGTATATCCGGTAGAAACAAGAGGTGTAACTATTATACTATTAGTTAATGCTCCGTTACTCCATGTAAATGTATTTGCTCCACCAGCCATTAGGGTTGCTGTATTACCAGCACAAATACTAGTAGAATAAAGTGTGATTGCTGGCGAATTTGTTACTACTACTTGAGTAGTAAAATTATTAATACAACCTAAGCTTGATGTAGCAGTTACCGAAAAGTTTGTAGTAATAGTAGGAGTAATTACCAGAGATGAGGAATTACTAGTATTAGACCAAGTATATGTACTGGCGCCGCTTGCAGATAAAGTGGCTTGCTGCCCCGAACAAATTGTTATTGAGTTTGCCACAATGGAAGGCAATGGATTAACATTTATCGCGATTGTTGAACTTGCATTACAAGTATTTGCATTTCCAATTACAGTATAAGTAGCACTTACGGTGGGATTAAAAACTACACCGTTTGTTATGCCATTCGACCATGTATATGTATTTGCTCCGCTTGCTGTAAGAGTTAATGCCTGACCTGCACAAATTGTACTTGCCGAACAGACAACTGATAAATTCGGGGATGGCAAAACAGTAACAGCAATTATCGAATTAGTTGATCCACAGCCGTTAGAGACAGTAACAGAATAATTACCAGTAATTGCTCCAGTAACAGCTGAACTAGATGATGTTGGCGAAGAAAATACTCCAGATCCATTCCATGAATAAGACGAAGCACTTGTTGCATTTACCGTTAAACTCAGCGTTTGGTTAGCACAAATGGTTCCGTTACTTGTAACTAAAGAAATAGAGGGTGCACCACAAGGAGAAAAGGCAATTCCTCTAAATATAGTATTTGTTGTGGAGGTTACTATTGTAGTAGCTGTTGAATTTGAACCAGCATCAACAATACTAACTATGCGATTATTTGCAGCATCGGCTGAAGTTCCGTAAACTATTGGATTCACTCCAGAAAAATCAGCAATAACACCTCTAGCGCCAACAGTATAGTTACTGCCAGTATTTAAAGTATAGGCTAGTGTCCAACTACCAGCAGCATTAACCCACTTTTGAAACCCACCTCCGTTTGTAATAGATCTGTCATCAGCAACGTAACAAATAGTTTGAGAAGGATTAAAATAAAAAGCATATGGACTTGGTGAACCAGTTCCTGTGCCAACAGGACTTATTATTAAAGAGTTAGTTTGTCCAGTTATTACCGGATAGCCGGTGCCTATTTTATAAATTCCTTGTGTAGCAGAACCAGTTGAAAAATACAAATTATTGGATGCCGTCATGATACAACGAGTGTTCGTGTTAGTATTTTGAATATTCACCGTGGGGTTTGCTGTTCCATAATAATTGGTTCCTTCGTTGCCACCTGCTGACCAGTAATTGTTAAGTCCGTCAGAAGCAGCACTCCGAATATTATTTCCGGTATGAAAGATAGAATTGGTCGACACTCGAGTGTAATTACCAGAAGCGTCTGCAATACCAATACTTCGACTAATAAGTGATGAAGATGAACTAGCTAAAGAAGTTGCATTTGGCAGACTTTGGGCGTAACCGGTAAAAACAAGATAATTATTATTAGCTGATAATGATAAACCGCCTTCAGAAGTTGCTGCTCCACTAACTATCAAAGCATTTGTACCGGTGCTGGACACGTTAAGTGAATAAGTAGCTGAACCACCTAGATTATACTCTCTTAAAATAATAGGATTACCAGTATTTGTTAATGTAGCAACGCCATCACCAACTTGAATAACAACTATATTTCCACTTGTAAATTGCGCATTAAGATTAAAGCAATTCAATAATAGAATTGAGCAAATCTGAGTGGCATTAATTAATTTTCTTTTAAATTTTGTCATGATTTTTTTTTGGTTATTTTTTTGTTAGAATTCTTTTTCACTTTCAAGATCTTTAAGTTTACCCTGCTTGAAGAGTTTAATATCTGATTTTAGGGAATTTTCATTATCTTTAGATAGTTTTGCAGGGTCCAATGTTGCGAGATCTGGCTTACCGGCGTTGACCCAAGCTGTATACCAAAAATTGGCAGTGGTTTTAATGGCTTTTAAAAGTTGCTTTTCAACCATACCATTTAATAACATGTGATATTGCTTCGCATAGTCCTGACTGTGAATAGGCTGATTGAATTTATTTTTTAGTACCAATCCTCCGGTATCTTGCAGGTATACTTTATCAGAGGGATAAATTTCTCTAAGTTTTTTTTCAGTAATTAAAAGAGTATCTATTAATTGATGCGATGAAATAATAATTTTCCAAATTTCTTCTCTCAAATCCTTAATATAAATTGCATCATCCACATTATAACTATAGCCTTTTCCAAATAATTCGGGTAAATGTGCCTCCCAAAAAGAATGAATTCCTTTTTGATTAGTTTCCTGTCCATCATAGTTTGAAGTTGTATGTAAGGGCATATATGCATCTCCAATATAATGTCCCAAATCAGCAGCTAAGAAAAGAATTTCCGTTTTCCTTTTCTCCTTAAAAGCCTTGGTTAATTTATCCATCATGCTCTGCATATACCAGGGCAGAGTTCCGTTTTTAGATAAAAACTTTTCGTCGAATTTCTTTTTCACCGACTCATCAGATTTTGGTATACTATCTATTGAACCGTAATTTTCAATATCAATAAAATGTCGCGGATTTTCAGTTTTATCGTTAAGTGTATATTTTCGTAAATCAGGCACCGTCGACTCTTGAGTAATGAAATCAATGTGGTTATAAAAAAAAGTGCGCATGCTGGGAGGCAATGCAAAAACAGCCGCATGATTAATGTGCTCGTGGCCAAATGTACCCCAAGAAATTATCAATGGCGCAAGGCATAGATAAAGTATAATGGTGTTGAAATGAGATTTTTTTAATTTTTTCATTTTAAAAAGTAACTTTAGCACTAATATTAATCCTTCTACCTAAACCCATCCAACCAACTGAATTAATTGCATTGTAATTATCTGCAGTTAAGCTCGAGCTATAAAATGCATCGGTCATATAAACTAAATTCATCACGTTATTCATCGAAGCGATAAGATTTACCACCGTTTTACCAGATCGAATCGTATATCCCATATAAAGATCCGCGACGCCGAACGACGGCATTTTCCATGCATCAATTTTCCTGTAATCTTTTTTAGTTGAATTATCAAGTGCTAATTTATTTGGGTCAAATTGCGCATACATTTTGTCGAAAAAGGTGAACTGAGGCTTAATGTAAAAGTCTTTAAACAACTCTAATCTAACACTACCGCCAATTTGTTTTTGTGGTGCATTACCAATGTGAATTCCTTTGGCATCAAAAACTGTGGAGTCAACTTTAACACCACTTTCAGAAATAACAAAAGAAGTACCACTTGAATTCCAACGCCAGTCTGCGAGCATTCCAAAACCACGAACCTCAACATTTTTTATTGGTTTGTAGCTCATATCAAACTCAATGCCTTTTAATAAAGCGTTCATGCCTGAAACATTATAATAATATGGTGTTTGTGTCACCGGGTCAATTTGAGAACTTGTAAGTGCGAAATCTGAAGGTCGATTTCCCCAATTTGTTAGGTAACCATTCAGGTTAATGGCTATATTGCTGTATTTTATACTGTAACCTAATTCACCTGTTAGTATTTTTTGATTTGTAACATTACTGACGCTAGCCCCGCTCCTGTCGTATATATTACTAAAGCGTGGGGCCAAATTCATCTGCCCAAAATTAAAAAAGACATTATGACTACGGTTAAGTTTATAATTTAGACCTCCTTTAATTGTGTAACCAATATAATTTTTTACAGGTGAAGTATTGGCACGCGCATTTGATGATGTATTTGTGTAGGCTTTGAAGTTTTGTGCAACGGTAATATTTTGATTTGATATATTATCTTTGAAGGTTATCGTTCCGTCACTATTATGAGTTACTGGTGTTCCGTTTGCTTGAACGCCTGTGTTATTTCCATCGGTGTATAAGGTATCGCCATAACCAACAGCTTTAAAAAATATAGTTTTTGGGTCTATAACAATATCTTTTCTTGCAAAATAATTTATAATCTGAAAGCCAGTTTGATTGCCTGTTATAGTTGCAAAAGCAGTTATTCTATCGGCCTTATATTCAACCTGCCCAAATAATCCTGTCCATGTTATTTTACTTTGATAGTAATAATTTATTTTATCGCCAATGTATTTTGCTGTTTCTGGATTTTTATTGCTTCTATTGATATTAATATCTGAAGTTGAAATCACATAATCGCCACCTAACATATTATAGGGGGTTTGATAATGAGTTCCAACATAATACCTCGCATCTAATCCACCTAAAAAATCTAATTTTTGAGAATGTTTATATTTAAATGTTGACAAAGTACCAATCCATTTGTGTTGATTTATAGAAGCGTATTGATAATAAGCTGAAGGTCGTTGTTCTGGTATCAAAGTTCCACCACTAACACTGCCCATTGGAGTGGAAGAGTTAACATCATACAAACTTTGCATAGCAAGTTGTCCTGTTCCATTTTTATCATACTGTGGAAAATATGATAAAGTTGTTCCACCTCCGTTACCAAGTGAGAGGTAAAAAACATTTGTGAATGAAAGACGTGAATTGATATGCAAGAAATATGAAAGGTTTAATAATGGTTTATGGAAATAATTAATCTTTGCATTTACGACTTTCCCATTAATATATCCCCAATCAGGACTGTAAGATATTCCTCTTGCACCAGTATTTTTGTTAGTGTACTTATTCAAGGAATTACTTGAAGTTAATGCATATAAAGAATCGGCATTGATACCCTGGTTCGTTGCAAATGTCCGATCATTAAATGCCATGTTGATGGCATATGAACGTTGACCATGAGATTGCGGAGAGCCATTAAATCCAAAAATTAATAAATTTTTGTTATTGATTTTGAAGGAGACCTTACCGAAATAAGACCAGGTTTTTTGCCAAGTTTGATCAATGTATCCATCACCTCCTGTATAACTGCCTGCTAATGTAATACCAAGTTTATTTTTAATTAATCCAGAATTGTAGCCTAATGAAAAACGTTGGTAGTTAGCCGTTCCCATATCATTTTTAATTACGAAATAAGGCTCTTGATCGACCGATTTGGTTATAATATTCATAACACCGCCCACTGAAGGAAGAGCTAGTCGTGAAGCGCCAAGACCACGTTGCACCTGCATTTTTTTTGTAATTTCAGATAAACCTGCCCAATTGCTCCAATAAACTTGGCCGTTTTCCATGTCATTAACTGGAACGCCATCTACCAAAACTGCCACATTACGTTGATCAAAACCACGTATGTTAACCCTGGAGTCTCCTGCACCTCCGCCTTGCTGAGAAGCATATGCTCCAGGCGTAGAATTTAAAAGCATTGGTAAATCATTCGCTCCAAGTTCTTCGCTTATTTGCTTCATGTTTACATCCGAGAAAGCGATTGGAGTTTCGCGAGTTTTTGCAATATCAGCAGCAACTTCAACCTCATCCAAGTTATTCGCATTTTGAATTCGTATACTACCCAATGACTTATTTTTTCCATCTATATTTATTATCGTTTTGTAGGGAGAATAACCAATATAGCTAATACTTAAGGTGTAACTCCCGTTGGGAAGTGATAAATTAAAATGCCCCTGTAAATCAGTTACGACACCTTTTCCAACTTCATATTGAACACTAGCGCCAACAATTGCCTCATTATTACTTTCATCTGTTAAGATGCCATCTAATATAAATTCACCTTCTTGATTTGAAGTCTGAGACCTCATCTCGAATGCGAAAATAACGCACGTGATTAATATGAATGAGATCGATTTAAATTTCATTTTTTTATTTAATTAGAAGCTTTTTTATTATAAATAAAACAGTAAATTTTAAAACGCAACTCAAAATTTACTTTGGATTTATTCTACAATAAACTTTCCTTGATAAATTCTCTTATTTGTTAATACAGTGATGTTATAAAATCCTCTTGCAAATTGAGCAACATTTATTGACGCTTCAGATTGAATTGCTTGATGAACTTTATTTCCAAGTACGTCAGTTACGATAATAGAACTAACAGCTTCGTTATCTTGCAAATTAAAGTAAACGGTTTCCCTAACAGGATTTGGGTAAACGGTTAAAATGTTCGATGTAGAATATTCTGTAATTCCAATAGCTGCCCCAGAAGGTGTCATATCGGATGAACCTCTTAACAGTAATTGATAACCAGTTGTACATCCCGAACCACTTGCTGGCCCACAATATTGTGACCCCACTCCAATGATATCAACCGATCCAGTAGGTATAGCAACGCCAACAATATTACTCAATGAATTCGTTCTGAGTGCGAAATTTTGCCCGTTTGAAGTTAAAGTATAATTAGCTGTACCCGAAAATACGCCTGTAGTATTAAATGTACAGTTTGTGATTTTAATTAATTTTCCTTCATGTGCTTCGCCAAACTGAGAAGCAGTGATAACTTGTGGAGCAGGAATTTTAGCATTAGATGAAATAAAAATAAATGTTGCTGGAGTAATTTCAAATAAATTGTAATACTCTGCCAAAGGACCAGTTATAACGACTGAATCACCTCTGTTAATGGTGCTTAAATTTGCTCCGTAACCCGCAATACCACCTGTATAATCCTGAATATATCTAATATTTCCTAGTTCAGGACCGTTAATAGCAACGCCTCGAACCGACGTGGTATTTCCAACGCCAGCGGCCTTGGCAGCTGAAGCAGTCTGAGAAGAAAGTTTGTTTATGCCTAACATATATAGGCCTACTAGAATAATAATTTTTTTCATTTTTTTATTTTTAAGTTTATAATTATGCTGTTTTTACTTGATTATTATTTGATTATTAATTTTATATAGAATATTGTTTTCGAGCAATTAAACGTGAATCTTTTATTTCGCTTTAAATGTTTGATTTAAAATCGCTGCCAACCTTAAGCCTCCTAATGTCAATTGTTTTTCAATAATTGACTTATTTGAAAGAACATAATTCAAATCGATTGTATTATCTTTAAATTCATAAACCCTATTTAAATAATCTCGAGATTCATTCATCCATTTTAATATATTTATTTCTTCATATAATGCCTTTTGAACAATCTTCTTACCTTGAATATGCTGAAGACAATCGGCCATGCTAATTTTTTGAGTTTCTATAATATTACTATCCCATACTCTATGTAAATTAGAATTGGTTCCCATAAAATCTACTCGTATGCTATTGCCTCCTTTATCAGTTGCATAACCAGAATGTAAAGGCTGATGAAGGTCTCCAACTAAATGAAAAAGAATAAGTAGACTTGTTTTAATATCTTGTTTATTATGCTCCGATCGTTGACTAAGCTCGCCAAGTATTATTTCCAATTCATTGATAATATTTGGTTCTTTAACAGGCACGTATGTTTGATCTTTTGCAACATTTATATAATGCATGGGTTTTAAATAATCATAGTTCTGATCGGAACGAATTTCATCCATCCACACTGAAGCAGATTCAAAGGAAGTTTCTCCTAAATAATATGTTACAGAATCAAGCACAGCTTGACTTAATTCTGCCCTTGCTATTTGCGCGATAATTTTATGCCCAACAGAACCCCAGGCCAATCCCTTTTGTTCATTAAGAAATATAATAAGACTTAAAATCAGTAAATTTCTCTTCATAGATATTTTCAAACTTAATTTTTTACCTTAAAATTTTCGGGAGTAAACGTTATGAAAATTTAATTTCCGACGTAAAATTGCGAATACTAAAACCTTTGTGTGTTATTAAATAATAAATTAATTTTAAAATAATTTGTTACTAATTTTCTAAATAAATACTATAAACTTTACTTTGTTTATTTGTCGTTAGTTCAAATGGAGATTTTAATAACTGGCCAGCTATTGTTTTTTATATTTTAACATTGTTCATTTAAAGTTTTTTGGTATAAATAATTAACAGCATTAATATCTTCTCTTTTAAATGATTTTTGTTTCAGCGCGAGATAGCGAATGGAATGCGCCCTTATTTCAATTTCATGGATTAAGCAATAAACAAAAAGGTGATGTTATTGTCTAGGGATACAACATCAAATGACCTGTTAATTCTTTAAATTCTCCTTCCGTACTGGTTGCATAAATCTTCCAGATATAGATATCGCTGGGGCATAATTGACCTTTAAATGTACCGTCCCAACCAGTATTTAGGTCTGTAGTTTCAAATATCTGATGTCCCCAACGGTCGAATACAAAAAGTGAATATATTTTTACACCACGAGTTACTGCATTAAAAGTTTCATTTTTTTTATCTTCGTTAGGTGTGAAAGAATTAGGCACGTAAATCGCAAAATCAGAAGCGACCCTGATTGTTTTAATGACGGTATCTTTGCATTCATATTCATTAGTTACAATCAAAGCCACTGAATAAGTACCGGCATTTTCAAATAAAAAGCTTGGATTTATTTGATTAGATGTGTATTCCGTTTTGTTGAACATAAATAGCCAATTAAAGTTTTTAATATTTTGGTCTTTGCCTGAACTTACAAAAGTCACTTCCTCCATATTTTCTATAGGATGTTTTGGGCTATAGGTAAAATCTGCCAGGGGTTTAGGATAACCAATAATTTGCATGGTCACAGAATTCGTACAACCAAGGTTAGATGTTAAATCACCCTTAACGATATAGGTACCTGCATTTATAAAACAATACGAAAACGTATTTTGACTAGAAACACTTTGATTATTGATTTGCCAGTTAAATTGTTGAATGATAGAACTCAGTGTTGTTGTTACTCCACTTGGCACAAATGTATAATTGTTGCAAAATGGCACGCAGTTATTCAGGCCATTATTATAAATTAAATAACCACTCGGTAAATTCTCCACTTTAATTTTTTTAGTTGTACTATTCACGCAAGCATAGGCATCGGTAACAATTAAAGTGTATGTTCCAGAATACATGCTGTTGTATGCAATTAAACTCATGGTTTGTGAAGTTAAAATACTATTATTTGGCAAAAGCCAATAGTAACTTGTACCTCCAAAACCTTGTAAGATTAATTTTTGATTTAAGCATAAGGTATTAGTGTTAGCAGTAATACTTGGTGTTGGCAATGGCATCACCGAAAAAACAGTGCTTATAGCAGTATTTGTGCAACCTAATAGGTTTGCTCCAGTTACCGTATAGCTTGCTGGTGTTGTTGGATTAACCACATTTGATCCTGATGAATAGGTATAGGTATTTGCTCCACTTGGTGTAATTGTAAATGAATTACCCGAACAAATTGATCCACTGTTTACTGAAATAATTGGTATTGCATTAACCGAAACTGTGCTTACAGCAGTATTGGTGCAACCTAATGCACTTGCTCCTGTCACCGTGTAGCTTGTTGTCGTTGTTGGACTAACTACATTTGATCCTGAAGAATATGTATAATAACTTGCCCCACTTGGTGTAATTGTAAATGAATTACCAATACAAATAGCTCCTGAGTTAAGACTAATGTTTGGAATTGCATTAACAGAAACTGTGCTTAAAGCAGTATTGGTGCAACCTAATGCGCTTGCTCCTATAATTGTAAAGATTGAGGTCGATGTTGGACTTACCACATTTGACCATGATGAATACGTGTAAAAACTTCCACCACTAGGAATCAGTGTAAATGAATTACCACTACAAATAACTCCTGAATTCACGCTAATGATTGGTGTTGCGTTAACAGTCACTGAGCATACTGCTGTGTTAGATCCAACACAACCTAAGGCACTGGTTCCGGTTACAAAATAAGAGGTGTTTGTTAATGGACTCACCACATTTGTTCCTGAAGAGAAAGTATAGGTATTTGCACCACTCGGCAAAATAGTGAAAGATTTGCCAGAACAAATTACCCCTGAGTTTACTGTGATGCTTGGTGTTGCATTAACAGTTACTATGCTTATTGCTGTATTAGATCCAACACAACCTAATGAACTGGTTCCTGTTACAGAATAAGAGGTATTTATTAATGGACTAACCACACTTGTTCCTGATGAATAGGTATAGGTATTTGCTCCACTCGGAATCAGTGTAAAAGATTTTCCACTACAAATCACTCCTGAGTTTATTGTAATGCTTGGTGTTGAATTAACAGTCACTGATGATACTGCTGTGTTAGATCCAATACAACCTAAAGCACTGGTTCCGGTTATAGAATAAGAGGTGTTTGTTAATGGACTAACCACATTTGAACCTGATGAATAGGAATAAGAACTTGCTCCACTTGGTGTAATTGTAAATGAATTACCTGAACAAATTGAACCACTGTTTACCGAAATAATTGGTATTCCATTAACCAATACTGTGATAATAGCAGTATTGGTGCAACCTAATGCGCTTGTTCCTGTCACTGTGTAGCTTGTTGTCGTTGTTGGACTAACCACATTTGATCCTGATGAATACGTATAAGAACTTGCTCCACTTGGAGTAATTGAAAATGAATTACCCGAACAAATTGATCCACTGTTTACTGAAATAATTGGTATTGCAT
>Ga0214919_10010404_pt1 | contig 11791 bp, 14 predicted proteins | sample LL1503_MetaG_FD_177994 | JGI IMG/M metagenome (GOLD analysis project Ga0214919, IMG submission 177994) | Freshwater microbial communities from Lake Lanier, Atlanta, Georgia, United States - LL-1503 | ecosystem: Environmental > Aquatic > Freshwater > Lake | place: USA: Georgia | collected...
GATTAGTTAAAAGCTCAGGGTTACATGAGTGAAGTATTCACCTTCGTTGATGCCACCCACCTCATCTCAAAAGTTGGTTTGTGGAAAGAGAGGGATAAGGCAATTGAGCTTAAACTGGAATCTCTCAACAACAAAACTTTAGAGAAAGCATCGACTGACAAAGATGCTAAATTCGGTGCTAAATCAAAAGGCAGAAAAAATTAAGAAAATTTCAAGAAAAATTGAGCAAAAAATTTCTGAAAGTTATGAGCCAGATTTTTTGAAATTGAATTTTTTAGGGAATTAGATTTGCGACGGGCTCATTGTTGGTAAAAACTCACAACTAAATATGCTGTGAAGGTATGTAAAACATAGCTTTACAAGACTTTAGTGGCAACAAAATAATTAGGAAATTTAGAGAAAATTAACGGGATTGGTTTTGGGGATTTGCAACAGCCCCATAGTTTGATGAAGGTAGATTTTCGCCAGCAATAAAAAGGCTTGAGGCCGGTTTTTTTAGATTTAAAGCTGGGTTTACGGACCAGACTTAGATCTCTCTCTTGCGACTTGAAGCGGTACAGCTGTTGCGCATTTTACGCCAGATGATTTAGCTGAACTTTGAGTCAAATTGCCATCTTCTTGATTTTCAAGAAAAGCCATAACTTCACTACATCCAAGATTGATCAACGGTTTAGATATTAATTCTTTGAAGTTTTCTTGGAGATGAAGATTTGACCCAGATTGCTTGAGTGCATCAATAATAACTTTCTGACGAATATCTAGCTCTAGCAGAGTCAATGCTTCAGTTATAAAATCCTGCTGACGCATCATTAAATCTTTATATAATTCTGGAGAGAAGATATCACAATCGTCACCATTAAGGTCTTCATTAAATTCGTTTAAAAAATGTGTAAAAATTTTAGATAAAGCAGTTGCGTTGCTTTGATCTGCAGTGATGATTTCATGCTTAATTTTTTTAAAGAATGTATCGTTGGTGTCGTAGTAACGATCTCTCCCAACGATTCCTCTGAAGTGTTCAAGATTTTCATCAGTTAGTTGAGCGGCTATTAATTCTTCTTTAGATTCAGAGGCTTCGTCCTCATCTAGAGATTTAGCTAGAATTTCTAGTTCCTCTTCGGTGAATTCTTCAATTTTCATCACCTCTTCTATCCGCTTTGAGATGACTTCTTCAATTTCGTTGTAGAGATCCTCATCACTGGAAATAATTATCCCAAATTTACAAAAGCTTTCATCGTTGAACACACTTGAGGCATTAAATCCATTCGCTAAGGCGAATTTTTTAAACTCTTCTCGCTGGAATATTTGGTGAAGCTCTTCTATTAGATTAGAGTCATGATCAGAAATTTCCTCCTCACTAAGTTGTTTGAACTTGAATGGTGAGTCTGAAGAATTTGAAGAGTTTTTGGACATTTTATTTACAAAAAAAATTGGGATCGATCGATATAATACCATTTTAACCTAAAAACACCCATTTTCTTCTGCAAAATTCTGGCATAAATTGCTCGGCAGGCATAATCTGTATCACTTGATACAGCTTATGCTTTTCGTCGCAATTTCTGCTCATAATTTTTTTGAAGAAAATGGGTGTTTTTAGGTTAAAATGGTATAAGATAGAGCTGAAGCAAGGTTGGCGAATGAGTTTTTTGCTTATTCTAAAACAGCATTATTTTATCTTTCTCAACAGTTATTAACCGTTTTTTATAGAGTTGGGTAAATCTGCACAAATAGGGGAAATTACCATAGCTTTTTGCCTGAATCCCTAATTAAATCTTCATTGGCAGAATCACCATATTAACACCTTTTGTATGCAACCTTCTTTGCATAATATATGCCATATGGTTGTAAAGAAATTGCGTAAAAATATTTTCATTATCTGAAATAAATTTAGTACCAAAGAAAACTGCATTTGGATAATCCTTGTTAACCCTGTCTGTTAACTGCTCAAATTTTTCAACCACATCAGCGCTGTAACCAACATAGGCTTTGGCAAAGCGACCATTGGAATTGCAATAATTTCTGTATTTGCGCAAAATTGATTTGGTTTTTCTTCTCATATCACGCCATTTTTTTTCTTCTCTGAAAGTATTAGAATCAACCTCTCCCACCGTTACAAAAATAAAATTTTTGAAAATTCCTGGAAATAATTTTTTGATTTCAAGCAAACAATTCATGCCACTTCCAAAAGTTTGATCAACAATAATAGCTGCCGTTGGAGCGCCTCTATCAACAAGTTGAGCTTCTGCTGTTGGGGCAATATTTTCATAATCACAAAATTGTGATTCGGTTTTAGCTAATTTTTCTTTGAAATTTGTGTAAAGTTTTTTGATAGCAAGGCCAATTGCCACAAAGATTGAAGTGATGATCAATGTTACCCAACCGCCTTCATAAAATTTTTCTAAAATTGTGATAATCAGAATAGCGAAACATACTACGAAGCCAATTGTTGCAACCAATAATTTGCTTTTCCATCTTGGTTTTCTTCTTCTATGGCGGAACCAATAAATAGTAAGCCCCAGAAGCGACATTGAAAAAGTGATGAACACATTAATTGAATAAAGCACCACCAGAATATGAACAGAGCCACCCGTAATCAACAATGTGATAATTGCCGCCACTGCCATGAATAATATACCATTTTTCACCACCAAACGACTAGAAAGAGAGCTAAAAGATTTTGGCATCCATTCATCATTTGCCATATTGGCAACAACGCTTGGACCAGCCAAAAATCCTGAATTAGCAGCAACTAATAACAAACCAGCTTCGAGAGCTAAGATAATTGGGACAATCGGAGTGCTTAAATTGAAATCACCAATATGCCAATCTTCTGTAATAGTATAAAAAACTGTGGCATTAAGAGTTTGTCCATCAATTTTTGTAACACCCCAAAGCAAATAAAGCAGAATGATTCCAGCCGCCATGAAAGCCAAAGAAATTGCCACAAAAAACATGGTTAATTTTGCCGTTCTAACTCTTGGCTCAGCTAAAGTATGAACATTATTTGAAACAGCTTCCAAACCAGTATAAGTACCACCTCCCATGGAAAAAGCTTTGAGGAACAAAGAGATAAGGAAAATTAAACCAACTGAATCTTTTAATTCTGAAGATTCTTGTACTGCGTTTGGAATAAGATTAGAAATGCCAGAATGATGAGTAACTACGCCGTAAATTATCAGGAAAAAGTGCGTAACAATAAAGCCAAGAAATATTGGCATTAAAAATTTTATCGATTCTTTCATTCCTCTTAAATTAAGCAGCGCCAGAACTCCTACAAAAAATATTGCTACCACCAACTTTGCCGCCTGCCACTCAATTGGCATGAAACTAAATATCGCATCAATACCGCTGGCGATTGAAATTGAGATTGTTAGAACATAATCAATGATTAAAGCAGAGCCCGAAACCAACCCTGCATGTTTTCCAAGTAGCCTTGTTGCAACTCGATAACCACCACCACCATTAGGGAAAAGTTCAATTACTTGTGTGTAAGCATAAGAGATGATAAAAACTGTGAAAACCGTCGCAATTGCCAAAAAGATTGCCAGCGACTCATGCCCAGCAAGGGCTAAAAATGCTTCTTCTGGACCATAACAAGAAGACGAAATTCCGTCAGCACCAAGACCAATCCATGCCATTAGAGCAACCAAAGAGATACTTCTTCTGGTTTCCTTGTCAAAAGGATCTCGCGCTTCACCAATTAAAAAATTTCTAATTTTATGCAGCATGATTCTTAACTTTGGTCATTAGTTGCGAAATAAGTTCTGCCGATTTTTCTCCACGAACTTTTTCAATTCCAGAAGAAATATCAACCATAGTTGCGCCAGCGATTTTCGTAGCTTGCAAAACATTAGCAACACTCAATCCGCCAGATAAGAACCAATTTCTACGACATCTAAAACCAAATAAAATTTTCCAATCAAATGATTGTCCAGAGCCACCAGAAGCTCCATCAACAGATTCAGATTTACTATCAAATAAAAAAAGATCAGCTTCATTTTCAAATCTTCTAACTTGTTTTAAATCTTGTTTATCAGCAATTCTGAAAGCTTTAATAATTTTTACTCTAGGAAAAATTTCTCTGATTTTTTGTAAAAAAGCTGGAGTTTCAGAGCCATGAAATTGAAAATAATTAGGAGCTAAATTTTGATAAATTTTCTTAATCACTTTCAAATCAGTATTAGCCAAAACCGCAACTTTAGCAATTGATGGCGGAATTATTTTAGCAATTTCAGCAACCTTATCAGGGTCAATATAACGAGCTGATTTTTCACAAAAAACGAAACCGATAAAATCAGCTCCGTTAGTAATTGCTGATAGAACTGATTGTCTATCTTTAAAACCGCATAATTTTACTTTCATATTTCTTTTATTTTTCTCTCAAATCAAAAATGGATTATTTTATATTTTAAATCCCGCTGGCAAATTAATACCACCAGTTACTGATTTCATTGAATCAGATGAACCTTCATCAACTTTATTTTTAGCATCATTAAAAGCAGCGATTAGAAGATCTTCTAAAATTTCTTTTTCATCTTTATTGATTAAAGAATCATCGATAAAAACTTTTTTAGCAACGCCCGCGCCAGTAACTGTGATTTTAATCATACCTCCAGCAGCAGAACCTTCAAACTCAACATTAACAAGCTCTTCTTGAGCTTTTTGCATTTTTTTTTGCATTTCTTGGGCTTGACGCATTAAAGATTTTATATCCATATTTATAGTTTATTTTTTAGAAAATTTATTTATAAAACTTCTTACTTTGTAACGCAAAATTTGACTAACTTTTCTGAAATAACCAGATTGCTCAACAGTTTCTTTGGCAAAAAGATCATATTCAAAAACTTTATGTCCCTTCGCATTAATCAATAATTTAGCAATTTTATCGCCCTTCTTAATTGGAGCGTAAATTGGTCCCTTATATTTCACCCTCACAATTATACTATCAAGCGATTTTTCCTGAGGAATATTAAAAGACACATCTTGATTTGGAACCACCTCAACTTTAGAATCTTTGCCAAGCCAAGTCTGAAGTTTAGACACTGTTTGATACTTCTTAAACAAAGTTACTTTTTTATATTCGTTAAATCCATAATCAAAAAGTTCAGTAATGATTGCCGCTCTTTGTTTGGAAGTCTTAGCTTTATTAACCACCGCCACCAACCGTCTGTCATATCTTTTTACAACACCAACAACTCCATATCCACCATCGTCAGTATGACCAGTTTTACCACCAACAATTCCTTCGTAATCATTTTTTATTAATGGATTACGGCTATGCTGAGTAATATTTTTGTAAGTAAAATCTTTAATTCCCAAATAATCAGAATATTGCGGAAAATCTTTATACATTCTTTCAGCAAGGGTTGCCAAGTCGCGCATTGTCATGTAATGATCATCTTCATTCAAACCATGAGGATTTTTAAAATGAGAATTTTTTAACCCCAATTCTCGAGCCTTAAGATTCATTAGATAAGCAAAATTATCCACACTTCCAGAAATAGCTTCCGCCAGAACTATCGAAGCATCATTTCCTGATACCGCTAATAAACCTTGCACCAATTCATCAATTGAGACCACATCTCCATAATTCAAAAACATGCTTGAACCAGTTTTTCCCCAAGCATTTTTTCCAACGAAACATTGTTGTTCTAACTTTATTGAACCTTTACTAACTTGATCAAAAACAACATAAGCTGTCATTAGCTTAGTCATAGAAGATGGAGCAACACGCTTATCGGCATTTTTTGACAACAAAACTTCTTTAGTATCAAGATCTACCAAAAAATAATATTGCGCCTCGTCTAACTCTTTATGAGATGCCGTGAATTTTTTATATTCCACCTCTTCAGACTGCGCTTGAAATGGCAGAAGTAACATAGAACAAATCAGAGTTATTACAAAACTCTTTAGATGAAAAATATTTAACATTACTTGCTTTTGATTATTTTTTCTGGCTATTGAGCCACATTATTTGCTTGAGATACTGGCTTAGATTTTTCTTCTAAACTTTTATCAGACATTTTTTGTAAATTTGTTTTATTGGCGTCTTCTGATTTTTTAACTTCCTTAGCCACAACTTTATCTTTAGTCACTTTTGCCGAATCAAAGCCAAAGGCCTTAATCATCTTCTGTTTTCTTCGCAATTGTCTTTGTTCTTTGATTAAAATTTGGCTCATCTCAACATCTTCCAAACTTCTGCTATTATTGATGTAATCAATGTTTTTTTGTAAAGAATTATTTCCCACCAACAAATATTCTTTTTCTGACATTGCAGTTACAACCCCATAAGAATCTTGAGGCGGAATATTTATTGAATCAAATTCAATGCCCGATTTTCTAAATGGTGGACTGAGAGCCGTACGGTAAGATATGTTAAATATATTTTTTGCCAAAGCTTCTGGAGCATTTTTTCCTTGCTCATAAACTTCACCATTGGGCAAAAAATTTCTAGGAGGAACTGCAGCATATTCATCAGGATCTACGCTTGCATAATATTGTTCATAATCAGAATTAATTGGGCTTGGTTGCTTTACCAATTCATCTTGTGGCGAGGCAAAATCTAATTTATTTTCTTTTTTTTGAGATGTTTTTGGAGCAACTCTGGAATTGGCAATTTTCTGCACTTCTTTGCCATATTTTTTTTGAAAAACGCTGTTAACAGTATTTATAGGAGAGCAGCTCACAAAACAAAAGATGCATAAAATATAAAATAAGAGGTTTTTTTGTAACCACATTACTATTTTTTCCTCACAATTATAGCCTCATGACCAGCTTTTTTTATCTTAGCAATCACTTGGTTGGCTTTTGTTTTATTAGAAAATGGCCCTAATAAAACACGATAAATTTTTTGATCTCCATTTACAGATTCTTCTATTTGAACTTTAGCAAATTTCTTTACTGCCGATGAAGATTTTTCAGCATTATTCATGGTTGAGAAAGCACCTGTTTGAACAAAAATTCCTTTCAAAACACCATTTGAAGTCTCTGCTAAAGTATCTGCCAAAACTTCATGTTTTGCAGGAGCTGATGCCATTTTAAATTTCTTTGATTTTTTTGAATCAGATAAATCATACTCAACTTCCACTACTTTATCAGAAGCAAATGAGCCAGCCTCGATTTTTGAAGGCTTGATCTCAGTTGGCATTGTAGCATCTGATTGCGCCTGGGCAATTTGTTGAGAATTTTGTTTTGCCAATTCTAAAGATGCCTCGTTGTAATCAGCGGTAGGATATTTATTTTGCACTGGCTCTTGATTTGGCATTCCTTGATTTGCTAAATCTTGCGCTACTAAATTTCTACCTTGCTGACCATTTGAAGCATCACCAAACATGCTTTCTTCTTGCTGCAACTTACCTTGAGATTCCAAAATTTGAGCATTTAATTCTGGCACTTTAGTCTTAACTGCGTGTGATTTTCCTTGTAAATCAACAATGCGGATTTTTTTGGTATCACCTTTAGAAGAGCATGAAACCAAAACTACGCTTAAAAAAATAATGAAATTTTTAAGAAAAAACTTAGTCATTTTTGCTAAAATTTGTTTTAAAAAATCTTGAGAAAGATTTCAAAGAGGAACGAAGGTTAAACTAATTCGAAACAGAAAAAAGACAACAGCAAAAACTATTCATACCAAGTCGCATTCAAAACATGAAAAATAGTAAAGAAATTTTGAGTAAAAATTGCGACAAAGAATGACGCTGCAACAATTGTTACACCATCATTATTCGAACAAATTTTTACCAAAATTTCTTTACTATTTTTCATGTTTTGAATGCGACTTGGTATGAGATTCATCATCCTCATCTTCGCCTTCATCATCAAATAAAATCCTACTAGAAGAGCCTTCTAAATCGTCATATTGCTTTGATTTTAAGCTCCATAAAAAAGCCATCACGCCAGCCAGACCAAGAAATAAAGTTATTGGAATTAGAAAAATTAAGACTGACATTTTAAGTTTGGCATTTGTTAATACGAAGCGAATTAAATAAAACTAACAACGAAGATGACGACATTGCAAAAGCTGCAACTAAAGGCACTACAAACCCCGCAACTGCAAAAGGCAAGGCAATTAAATTATAAATTAAGGCTATTAATAAATTTTGCTTCATTAAATGAATTGCTCTTTGTGAAGAATTTATTACCGAAATTACTGGCGCTAATTTCTGACCTTGAATTATAATATCTGCAATATTTTGACTAATATCAGAACCATCAGAGAAAGAAATTGAAACATCAGCCACAGTCAGAGATGGCGCGTCATTTAAACCATCTCCAATCATTAGAATTTTGTGATTTTGTGATTTTAAATTTTGTAAGAATTCAGCTTTTGAAATTGGTGTTTGTTCAAAATAAAATTCTAAAATTGCAGTTTTTTTAGCAATTATTTTTACAGATTTTTCAACATCTCCTGATAATAAAATTATTTTCTTCCCTAAACTTTTTAACTGCTCAACCACTGATTTAGAGTCTTCTTTCAATTGATCAGAAAATAAAAACACCAATTCATCTTCACCAAATTTCATAAAAGATGTGATGTAACTTTCATCTTCAAATGAATTTAAATTAACATCATTTTTTATATCACAAAAACCTTTTCTGCCCAATTTTAATAACTTGCTTTGGTAAAACGATTCTAGTCCAAAGCCTTTATTTTCAACAATTTGCAGCTCTTCTAAAACACCATCATAACTTTTACTTAAAGCGGCAGAAATTGGATGTTTGCTTTTCACTGCCAAAGAAGCAGCCAACTTCAAATAAAGTTCTTTTTGTTCATTATTAAGAGAAATTTTCTGATTATTTTGTAATAGAAAAACCTCTGTCAAGCGTGGTTTACCAACAGTTAAACTGCCAGTCTTATCAAAAATCACCACATCAATTTCACGCAATTTTTCCAAAGCCTCACCTGATTTTACTAAAATTCCTCTTTTAATAAAATTAGAAATTACAATAGTTTGCACAATCGGCACCGCCAGCGCCAGAGCGCATGGACAAGTTATAATTAAAACCGCAGTTGCTTTCATCAAAGCACTTTCCCAGCCCGATTTCAAATAAAAACACCATAAAGAAAAAGTTGCAAAAGCTATTGCGTGAACAGCTGGGGTATAGATTTTTGAAAGCCTATCCGCAATTCTAATGTAATGATTTTTTTTATTTTCAGCTTCTTCACTCAAGCGAATAATCTCTGCAAGCAAGCTATTTTGAGCAGTTTTTGCAACTCTGATTCTTAATGGCAATTCTAAATTTATCATACCTGAAAATACTTGCGCCCCAACGGTAATTTTTTTTGGTAAAGTTTCGCCATTAATTAGCGATGCATCAACTTCGCTTTCACCCTCAATAACCACACCATCTGCCGCAATTTTTTCTCCTGCTGCCACAATTAAAATCATATCTTTTTTGATATCTTTAACAGGCAAAATTTTTGTTTTTCCATCAATTTCCACGCGACCAAAACTGGCAGAAAGCATGGTAAATTCTGAGGCAATTGAAAAAGCTTTTTTGCGCGCTTTCATATCTAAATAACGACCAATCAATAAAAAGAAAATCAACATCACAGCCGAGTCAAAATAGACATATTCCTGACCTCGCAAACTCTCCAAAAGACTAACTGCGCAAGCTAAAAAAATCGCAATAGCAATTGCCAAATCCATATTGGGATAGCCTGATTTTATTGATCTAAAAGCTGATAAGAAAAATGGTCGCGCTGAATAAATAACAACAGGAATGGCAATTAAAGCAGAAAAAAAATGCAGTAAATTTCTGGTATTCGCGCCAATAGTTTGCGGTCCATAAACCCAAAGAATAATCGAGAAAAACATAATATTTCCCGCACCAAAAGCAGCCACCGCCAAGGCTTTCAGAATTGTATCATCATATTTTTTACTTTCCGCTTTGATAATCTCTTCATCAAAAGGCAGAAGCTTGTAGCCAATATCACAAATGATTGCGGCAATTTTATTACCATCTTCTTTTTCACCAACCCATTCTAAAAATAATGATTTTCTAGAAAGATTAATTCTAGCCTTCACTACATTTTCTTGTTTTTTTAAAATACTCTCAATCAGCCAAACACAAGCCGCACAATGAATTCCTTGCACCATTAAAGAAATTGAAAAATGACCATTTTTTTGATCAAAAACAAATTCATTAAGATCAATTTTTTCTTCTATTTCTGGTTTTATTTTGCGCTCTTTAGGGTCAATTAAGCGTAGATTGTAATAATTTTTGAAGCCTAATTTATTGATTATTTTATAGGCTGAAGAACATCCCAAACAGCAAAAATCTTCTGCAATTTTTTTAGTATCATTGCCGCAATGTAAACAAGCTTTGATCATCTTACAATGTAGCGTTTAGTTTCTTGAAAAATATCATCACCTTTTTTGGCTTTTATCAAAAAATCCCACTGCCCTTTAAGTGGAAAATTTATTTTCGCCTCATAAAGACCACCAATAAATTCCACTTTTTGAGAAAAATCATAACCTTCTTGCGTTGGTCTTCTAATCTCAACCGTAATCTCAGCATTGGTAATTGGTTGCGAATTTCTATCTTGCAAATTCACCAATAAAACACCTTTATTTTGAGGGAAATAGTTAAAAGAAATTGTCATTTTCCAGTCCAATTCTTCCTGTTTTTTTTCTTCAGCTATAGTTTGATTATATTTTAAACCTTTTTGATAAGAATTTTCTGTAACAACGCCTCGCCAAGTCTTCTGCGAAATATAGATAAAAAAAGCATCAACTGAAAAAATCACGCCGAAGAAAATAAAAAACAAATAAGGGATTTTGGATTTTTTTTGAGGATTCATTGGTAAAAAATACTTTGTAATTACTTTTGCGTCGTTCCAACTTGCTTCTTACCATTCCCACTAAGGCTTGAATCTATCACAACCAAGAAGCTGGATTACTGCCTTCGTGGGAATGACAGATGGTATAACTTTATACTTTTTTATTTGAAGAAACCTGATGAATTCTCTTCAAACAAAATTTTAAATCATCATAAATTTTCTTAAACTCAGCCAGGGCAATTTCTCTTCTGGCAATAATCACATAATCCATCTGCAGTTTCGCATATTGCGGCATCAATTCACGCACCAATTCGCGCAATCTTCTTTTAGCCAAATTCCTTACAACAGCATTACCCACTGTTTTACTAACGGTATAACCAATACGGCAAAATTCTGCAGCATTTTTTTTGTTGAGCTTATCTTGAAAATAAAAAGGAGGTGTAGGAGATGCGAGTAAAAGAATGGTTTTGGAGTGAAACTTATCGTTTTTTTTAGCGATTTTTTGAAACTCTGCGGATTTTGTGATTGTAATAATGCGCAAATTCGTGGAATTTTAGTTAAAAAAAGGCGCCTAGAGGAGCGCCTTTACGAAGAATAACTCTTAATTAAACAGTTAAAGAAGCGCGACCTTTTGCTCTTCTACGAGACAAAATTTTACGACCACCAACCGTTGCCATTCTAGATCTAAAACCATGTCTTCTTTTGCGCACTAATTTGCTTGGCTGCCAAGTTCTTTTCATATTTTACCTATATTTTCTATATTATTCTATCTCCGGAAGATTAACGAGACTACCTGACTAAACTCCATCTGTATGGAAGAACATTTTATGAACCAAAGTTCTAAATGCAAGTTATTATTTAACGATCTTAGGGAGAGACTATCGCAAAATCCCCACAATAAACTATAAAAAAATCTCTTAAAGAAATCTAAAAACTTCTTGCCACTAAACCTAATTTATTTAAAATAATAACCAGTTTAAGCCTTTGTTTATCTGCTTCTAACAAGGTTTC